>Ga0134125_10000728_pt1 | contig 42870 bp, 44 predicted proteins | sample KB31751_FD_96464 | JGI IMG/M metagenome (GOLD analysis project Ga0134125, IMG submission 96464) | Terrestrial soil microbial communities with excess Nitrogen fertilizer from Kellogg Biological Station, Michigan, USA - KB3-175-1 | ecosystem: Environmental > Terrestrial > Soil > Unclassified ...
GTTCAAGAGGAAACTTTTCAATACGGATTTATGCCGCTCGAACGTCCCGCAGGGGCGATTGGTAGTCTATTTGGCACCAGCGCTCAAGATGAACTTTTCAACACGGATTTATGCCGCTCGAACGTCCCGCAGGGGCGATTGGTAGTCTATTTGGCACCAGCGCTCAAGATGAACTTTTCAACACGGATTTATGCCGCTCGAACGTCCCGTAGGGACGATTGGTTGGTAGAAGAAAATAACAAATAGAAGCGTTCCATCGGAACGCCTGATAAAATTGCAAGGAATTAATGTGAATTGATTTATACGATTCTTCCGCCATCGAGCCTCAATACTTTGGTCACGCTATCAGGTATTTCCTGCTGGTAATGCGTTACATAAATAAGGCTAACGTCACTTATTTTGCAGATGGTATCGATCAACGCTTTAAAATGCTGTTGCTGGTGCGTGTCAAGACCCTGGCAGGGTTCATCGAAAATAAGCAGGTCAGGATTTTTTATCAGCGCCCTGGCCAGCAGGCATAGACGCTGCGCGCTAGCCGGTATGTTTTTGATCAGTGCATTGGCATAACGATCGATCTCAAGCGCTTTCATCCACCGCAAAGCTATTTCTGACCGGCTTTTGACCGATGGTCTGAACAACCCCAGCGTATCATAATAACCCGATTCAACCACCTGCAGGCAGCTGTTATCCATGGGGAAATACTGGTGCAGCTCGGGCGATACAAAACCGGTCTTTCTTTTTATATCCCATATGCTCTCCCCCGTGCCGCGCTTCTTATCAAACAAAACAATGTCGTTAGCATAAGCTTGCGGATTGTCGCCGTTGACCAGGCTCAGCAGGGTCGATTTCCCTGCGCCGTTCGGGCCAAGCAGCGCCCACCGCTCACCGGGCAATATCTCCCAGTCTACATTGTCTAAAATAACCTTATCGCCATACTTAACGCGCACATCGGTCATTTTAACGATGTAACGATATGGCGTTTTCACCTCGCTTTTATTCAGCAGGGCGGCCAGTCGTTCGCCGTCAATATGGTCCTCCTTCGCTTGCGCAATTGATCCGGGATCAAAATCCGCTTTCGGAATAACGCGGGTGATCGCCCGGTCTTTCAGGATAACCACGTCCGTTATAGCCGGCGGGATTTCGTAAGGCGATGTGGCCATGATCACTGTAATGCCCGATTCAATGATCTCGCCCATGATCAGGTTAAAGTCGGTTCGCGTTTTTACATCCAGGCCGGTTAAGGGGCTATCCAGCAATAGCAAAACGGGATTTTTTATTAATGCCGCTGCCAGCATCAGGCGTTTGGTCTCGCCGTTGGACAATTTGATCAATTGCTTGTCGCGCAGGTGAGCCAGCTTTAGCAGGGCTACAACCTTCTCAACAGTCCAATAAACATTTTGGCGGGCGGTCGTAATTGAATCCAGGTATTCTTCTACGGTCGCTGCATCCTCCGAATCGGATGAGTTATAGCGCTGCTGATAATAAAAATGGCTGGTATGCGAAAGATTTTTAAAATGATGCCTCGGCTCAACGATGGCGATCAGCCGGCAGGCATCGTAACTTTCGCCGGTGTTAAGGCCTTGCAAAAAATCATCAAAATGATACCTGACTTCGCCGCCGGTTACATTAAAACGACCGGCTATCGTTTGTAATAAAGCGCTCTTGCCCGATCCGCTTTCGCCAATCAGGGCATAGTGATGGCCGCGATATGCACTGAAGCTAAAGTTGGTAAATAGGGTGCCGGATAAATACCTGACGGTGATATGGTCAATTGTTAGTAAGAAGACGGACATACGTACCGTAAAATTACTTATCCATTTGATATGTGCCGGATAAATTGACTATAAACAAAAACGCCCCCGGAAACCGGGAGCGTTAATGCTTTCAAAAATGAAATTACTTCTTTTTAGCAGTGTCTTTAGCCATCTTCTTAGATGTATCTGCCATCTTTTTAGAAGTGTCAGTCATCTTTTTAGAAGTGTCAGCCATTTTTGCTGAATCCATTTTAGCTGAATCAGCTTTAGCAGAATCTGCGGCGCTTGAACCAGACTTTCCTTTGCAAGCTGCGAAAGAAAACGCGATCACTAACGCTAAGGCGCCTAATTTGAATGAATTTTTCATGTTAATTTTTTAAGTGTGATTAATAGTTTTCTTTTAATACCAAAAATAACAAAAGGTAACCCATGATTTTAAATAAAATCACAAGTCACCTTTCGCTTAAAAAACTAACAGAAAAACAAAAAATTACATCTTTTTAGATGTGTCTTTTTTGGTTGTGTCTTTTTTAGAGGTATCAGCTTTAACAACAGTTGAATCTTTCTTTACAGTTGAGTCAACTTTTACAGTCGAATCAGCCGAACCCGAATCAGATTTACCTTTGCAGGCTGCGAAAGAAACTGCGATAACTAAAGCTAAAGCACCAAGCTTGAATGAATTTTTCATTTTTATAAGTTTTAAAATGTGAATGTTTAGGGTTAATACGCCCAAATTAAAAAGGTAACCCTTTATTTTAAAAAATATCTCCACCGTTAATATTAAAGCCGGATTTATCTTTCAAACACAACTGGAAACCAGGCAATTAATGGCTTTTTTTAACTTCTGTTTTTTTGCTAACCGTTGTTTTGGTGGTGGTTTTGCTAACCGTATCCTTTTTCACACCGGTATCGCCTGGCATTTTTGCCGTGTCAACTTTTACACTGGTATCCGTTTTGGTTTTTACCGACGAATCGACCTTTAAAGAATCTTTAGTCGAGTCTGAGCCGTTTCCTGTTTTGTTTCCCTTACAGGCAACTGCTGACAACGAAATGGCAACGGCCAACAGGGGGAGCGAGAATTTTCTTTTCATCGTTTTAATCTTAAAGTGTTGAAGGTTAACAAGTTTTGAGGACAAATGTTTTAGGTGATGAGTTGATTAAGTGGGTGGTTAATTAGGTTAGAATAGGTCGACTCATTTATTTCAAAATAACAATTGATTAGCAATGCCACTACTCACCTAATCAACTTAATAAACCTATTAACCACTAAATATATTTCCCCAATAATTTTTTTTTATCGATAATGGGTTACAATTTCGCATAAATTGTATTAAGTGTGAGTAAAGACCTAAATAACGGGATACCGGCAGACAATGAAGTTATCCTGGGTATCCTAAATAATTCGGAAAGCGTTTTAAAACGTTTGTATATTGCTTATTTTCCGATGGTATTGCAGCTTATTATCAATAACAACGGTAACGAGGACGATGCCAAGGATATTTACCAGGAAGCGATCATAGTTCTTTATAATAAAGTTAAAGCGGGCGATTTTGAGCTGAGCAGCAAGCTCAAAACCTATATTTACTCGGTTTGCAGGCGGCTTTGGTTAAAACGGTTAGCCCAGATGAACAGGTATGCGGGCGATATAAAAGATTTCCAGGAGTACCTTGCCGTAGACGACGAAATTGAAAGGAACAGGGAGCGCGACGCGGAGTTTAATAAAATGGGGAACGCCCTTCAGCTATTGGGCGAGCCGTGTAAAACGATCATAGAAGATTTTTATATACATAACAGGTCGATGCAGGAGATCTGCGAAAATTTTGGCTATACCAATTCGGATAATGCCAAAACCCAAAAATATAAATGCCTGCAGCGGCTGAAAAAGTTGTTTTTTCAGCAGAAGTAAGGAGGACAAGCGATGAGTGAGCATCAACTGACAAACGAAATAGAACGTTACCTTAACGGTGAAATGACCGGTGAGGAACGGACACGTTTTGAGCAGGCGCGCCGGGAAAACGCTGATTTAAACAGCAGTATAACCGGGCATGAGCATTTTACGAATCTTTTAAAGCAATACGGCGAACGGCTTGAGCTGGAGAGGCGTTTGGACGCCATTCACAACGAAGTTGATGTGCATGCATTAAAAGACGATTTACTGGTTCACCCATCGTGGGTGGTACAACTTTGGCGCAACCACCATTCAAAAATTTCGGTTGCGGCATCTATCGCTATATTCGCGGTGTTGGGCACTTTATTTTTTACCGGGTATCTGACCAACCGCGAACAGAACTATGTGCGCTTAAGGGGTGAGGTAGCTAAGATCAGTAAGAAGGCCGACAATATAAATGATAAGTTAAACAGCCTGAACGGCCGCGCAAGGGTGAACAGCAATCCCGCTAAGTTCAGGGGCACGGGGTTTGCACTGTCCTCAAACGGGTATATCGTTACCAATTACCACGTGGTAAGCAACGCCGATTCGGTATCGGTTCAAAACGCCGCCGGAAAATCGTTCAGCACACGTGTAGTATACACCGAGCCTCAGTCGGACATTGCTATCCTGCAAATAACCGACCCATCATTTAAAAATTTAAACCCGATCCCTTACAGCATCAGGAAATCGGAAAGCGATGTAGGCGAGAATGTGTTTACTATAGGATATCCTGGGAGTGCCATGGTTTTGGGGCCGGGATATTTAACGGCGAGCACCGGCTTTAACGGCGACAGCACCGCTTACCAGGTATCCATCCCGGTTGATTACGGTAACAGCGGCGGCCCGCTGCTTGACAGTAAAGGAAACCTGATAGGTATAATTAATGCTAAGCAGTCGCAGGTTGAAGGTGCACACTTCGCCGTGAAATCAAATTATCTCATTAACGCTATTCGCAATATCCCGGCAGATTCGTTAAACAAATCGCTGAACATTAACACACGCAACACGCTGGCCGGGCTGAGCTTAAAACAGCAATACAAAAAACTCGAGAATTATATTTTCCTGGTTAGGGTTTACAATCAATAACATCCCGAGATCACACATAGTTAACGTTAAAAAGCCGCGGAACATCCGGGGCTTTTTAATTACCTGTCAAGTTCGCCCAATACAATATCAATGGAGCCAACAATCGCGATCAGGTCGGCTATCATAACCCCTTTGGCAATCTCGGGCAACACGGATAAATTACAAAAGCTCGGCGCCCGGGCTTTTACCCTGAATGGGATCTCCGACTTTCCGTCGGCAATGAAATAAAATCCCAGCTCACCCCGCGCGCTTTCGCACCTGAAATATAGGTCCTGGGGCTTAGGCGTAATTTTACGGGGAAGTTTAGCGCGGGGGTCAAAGTCGGGCGTGCGCTTCAATTCATTTTGAAGCCGGTCAAGGCATTGTTCGATCATTCTTAACGATTGTTCGATCTCATCCACCCGCACTTTATAGCGGTCCCAGCAATCGCCAACGGTACCCATTTCGCCCTTGCCCACAGGAACATCAAATTCCAGCTCGGGATAAACGGAGTAACCGTCAATCCGCCGCAGGTCCCATTTTAATCCCGAGCCCCGCAGCATTGGGCCCGAGCAGCCGTAATTAATGGCTACATCAAGGGGTAAAACGCCAACGTTGGCCGTGCGGTTTATAAATATCTGGTTATCGGTTAAAAGCTGGTTAAGTTCGGTCATTTTGGGTTTAAAGTAGTTCACAAACTCGCGGCAGCGTTCTTCAAACCCGACCGGCAAGTCGTAAAATAAACCTCCTATCCAAATATAGTTGTAAAGCATCCTGGAGCCCGATGCCCATTCCAGCATGCCCATGATATGCTCCCGGTCGCGGAAACACCATAAGAATGGTGTAAATGCGCCAATATCTATCCCATAAGTGCCAATGGCTATAAGATGCGAGCCGATACGGTTCAGCTCGCACACCAGTACCCTGATATACTCGATGCGTTTTGGAATATCCTTATCGATACCCATCATCCGCTCCACGCCCATTACAAAGGCGTGGCTGTTGTTCATAGATGCGAGGTAATCCATGCGGTCGGTAAAGGGAATGGTTTGCTGGTATGTCAGGTTCTCGGCATGCTTTTCAAAACAGCGGTGCAGGTAACCCACGTGCGGTATAACCTCCTTAACAATTTCCCCATCCGTTATCAGCTCCAGGCGCAAAACCCCGTGGGTCGACGGGTGCTGTGGCCCCATGTTCAACACCATATCCTCCGTAGCTGCCGAGGCGATTTTTTGGTTGTAGCGATCTAAAGCTTGGTTATATTTCGAATTTTGGATGTTCAATTTCGAATTTTTTATTTTTTTGATTCTCTATAGCTGTTTTGCCGATCGTTGTGAATTAATCAATTTTAATTCCGTTATAGTACTCCGCTGTTTTATAGTCTTTTCGCAGAGGAAATCCTTCCCAATCATCCGGCAGTAAAATGCGCCGCAGGTCCGGGTGGCCCTCAAAAAATATCCCGAAAAAATCATATGCTTCGCGCTCGTGCCAGTCGGCAGTGCGGTAAACGGAGGTTACACTTGGAAAAACCGGCAGATCGTCCGGGTTACGGTCATTTGCCTGGCTGATCTTTAAAACCAGCCGGGTTTGATAGGGGATTGACGCCAGGTGATACACAACGCCAAACCGGTTTGCTTCCACGCCGTAGTCGACGCCGCTCAGGCATGACAGAAAATCAAAGTAAGTTTTGGGATTATTGCGCAGTTCCAGGCACACCTCCTTAATGCGTTCGGGCTCGATCAGCAGCGCAGGCTGCAACCCGGCAGTTTCCTCGCCGATAATAACCTCCGGGCCAAATTTATCGGTGAGCAGCTGTTTTATTTCCTCGAAACTCATGGCGCCAGGCGTACTTTTTTCCAGTTTTTATTGTCGATCTTTTTATAGAGGATACGGTCGTGCAGGCGGCTGGGGCGTCCCTGCCAGAATTCGATCAAACGCGGCCTTAATATGTACCCGCCCCAAAAGGATGGCTTTGGGATGGTTTTGTTAGTGTACTCGGCTTCCAGCTCGGCCCACTTCTTTTCCAGCACGTCACGGCCAGCTATTTCCTGGCTCTGCGGCGACGCCAGCGCGCCGATCTGGCTGTCTTTTGGCCGCGACTGAAAATACCTGTCCGACAGTTCCTTGCTCGCTTTTTCGATAGTCCCCTCAACCCGGATCTGGCGCTCCATTGCCGGCCAAAAGAAGGTGAGCGATCCCAAAGGATTTTTGGTGATCTCTTTCCCTTTACGGCTCAAATAATTGGTATAAAATACAAACCCGTTTTCGTGTATGCCCTTGAGCAGGACGATCCTGGCCGACGGCCTTCCATCAGTCGTTGCCGTCGATAAGGTCATGGCATTTGATTCGGGCACTTTTGCTTCTATCGCTTCGTTAAACCAATGTTCAAATTGCTTGAGCGGATCGGCTTTTGAATCGGCTTCGGATAACGAGGCGGTTTTGTACTCGTCCCGCAGGTTTTCTAACTGTTCCTGGTTCATCTTCGCAAACTTACAAATTAATTATACCGTATGTATGTTGTCCATTAGGTTTTGAAAAACTGAACAAATTTTTAAGATACTTGTATAATATAAAAAATTTACCGCATGCTTAGTTCTATTGACGCAGCCGCAGGGCGTTTATTAATATCGGAGCCATTTATGATGGACCCGAATTTTAAAAGGTCGGTTATATTACTAACTGAATATTCGTCTGAAGGCGCTATGGGGTTCGTATTGAACCATATAAGCGAATACCTGCTTGGCGACGTGCTGCCCGAACTGTCGTATGCTGAAATGCCTGTGTTTGTAGGCGGTCCGGTGGCTACCAATACCTTACATTTTATACATTGCTGTCCGGATAAAATATTCAACGGCATCGAAATAGGCGAGGGCCTGTACTGGGGTGGTGATTTTGAAATGGTGAAAGAATTGATTTCGAACTATAAATTAACGGAGCAGGAAATCAAATTTTTTATAGGTTATTCCGGTTGGGTACCGGGACAGCTGGAAGATGAAATAAAAGAAAACAGCTGGATCGTAGCCAATAAAGTTAACCCTGATACTATATTCCACCAAAACGACGAAAATCTGTGGCGCGAGGTAGTGATCGACCTCGGACCACGGTACGCCCACATCGCTAATTTCCCGGAAAACCCGTCGTTGAACTAATGGCAGAGATTAGCGGTTGGAGATCAGAGATTAGGTTTGCTGCAAGTTCTAATTTTATATTAACTTCTGTTTACTTTCATTTCGGAAGCTGATTCTTCCACTTTCCTTTTCAGTTCATCCTTAAAAGCGATCAGGTTCTTTGTGACCTGCTCATCGGCTGTAGCCAATATTTGCGCAGCCAGGATACCCGCATTTTTTGCGGCGTTGAGCGCCACGGTAGCAACGGGGATGCCGTTTGGCATTTGCAGTATCGACAGGATGGAATCCCAGCCGTCAATGGAATTGCTTGATTTAACAGGCACGCCGATAACGGGTAAATGCGTTAGCGAGGCCACCATACCCGGCAAATGCGCCGCCCCGCCTGCACCGGCGATAATTACCTTTAAACCCCGCCCCGCGGCCTCGCGGGCGTAGCTGAACATGCGGTCGGGAGTGCGGTGCGCCGATACGACCGTGATCTCATAATCAACGCCGAGTTCTTTTAACACATCGGCAGCGTCCTGCATTACGTTCAGGTCAGACTTGCTGCCCATAATGATACCTACTTTAGGTTTTGGCATAGTGAAATGTTAAGTATGTAAAAATAGCAATTTCTGTATGAGTCGCTCTTGTAATTTTTTCATGTCAATTTTCAAAGCGGTATAAATTTCTTCATATTTAGATGCTAATCGTTTATTTATATGAAAATAAGTTTACTTACTATAGTTATATTATTTTTTTGCCTGGGCGCGACAGCGCAAAAGATTTCAAAGAAGCCGCTTGATTATTCCGTGTTCGACGGTTGGCAAAGCCTGGCCAACGAGCGCATAAGCAACAATGGGAAATGGGTGGATAAAGGTGTTCCGGCTGTGGATAAAGGGAAGCACTGGGGCTTTGCGCTGGAGAAATAATCTTGAACCATGATTTACCTGATTTTCGGATCGGAGTAAAACATGGTTTACACTTTTTGGCAATTAATTATTGTAAATATTTGATTATTAGATATTTACTTATGTGTAAGCCATGAATTATGTAAACCTTTGTAAACCCTCCTGATTGACTACGCAAAAATCATTGTAATCCTTTAATCACGTAAATCATGGTTCAGACAACTAACTAATAACCTTCAATGTTTCCTGCACAAACCGGGCTTTTTCAATCGCCTTTTCCCGGTTGGCGTCGACGATCGTTACATGGCCCATTTTGCGGAAGGGTTTGGTTAAGGCCTTGCCGTACAGGTGGACATACACACCATGGCATTTTAGTATCTTTTCAATCCCCTGGTACACCGCCGGCCCTTCATAACCCGCCTCGCCCAGTATGTTTACCATGATCGCATTGTTCAGGCAGGCAGTATCGCCTAAAGGCTGGTTAAATATCGCCCGCAGATGCTGCTCAAATTGCGAAACTACATTGCCTTCAATACTCTGGTGGCCGCTATTATGCGGACGTGGTGCTAATTCATTCACCAATATCCTGCCGCTTTTATCCAGGAACATTTCTACAGCCAGGACCCCCACGATCTTTAGATCATCGGCTATCTTTTCTGCAATTTGCGCAGCATCCTGCTGCACCTCGAACGGCAGCGTTGACGGTGAAATTAAAAATTCAACAAGGTTAGCTTCCGGGTTAAACTCCATCTCGACCATCGGGAAGGTTTTTATTTCCCCGTTTTCATTCCGCGCAACGATCACGGCTATCTCTTTTGCAAAATCGATCCACTTTTCGATCAGGCTTGGTTCGGTAAAAGCTTTCGCGAGGTACGATTCATCGATCACTTTATAAACCCCGCGCCCGTCGTAACCATCGCGCCGCAGCTTTTGAATATAGGGAAATGGAATGTGGCTTTGCCTTAATTGTTCTGGCGATGCAATGACCTGGAAATCGGCCGTGGGAATATTGTTTTCTTTAAAGAATTGCTTTTGCAGGCCCTTATCCTGTATCAGGCGGATGATCCGCGGCTGCGGGTAAACCAAAACGCCCTCGCTCTCCAGCCGCTCGAGCGCATCCACATTTACCTTCTCTATCTCGATAGTGAGCAGGTCCACCTTTTTACCAAACTTATAAACAGTCTCGTAGTCGCTTAACGATCCCACCACAAACTCGTCGCATAATTTGCGGCACGGCGCTTCGCGGTCAGGGTCGAGTACTTTAACATTGACATTGTAATTGATGGCTTGCTGTATCAGCATGCGGCCAAGCTGTCCGCCGCCTAAAATCCCGAGTTTAAGGTCTCCGTAAAAAGCTTTCATTTCAGATGCAAATGTGCGAATTATATCTGCACGTCCGGATGCCAATTTGCACATTCGCATATCCCCATATCGGTACATCACTCAAAATTGGCTATATTTGCCATCTTTCTACCTTAGTTTGCTTATCTATGAAAACCAAAATAGCAGTAGCCAAAGGCGATGGCATAGGCCCCGAAATAATGGCGGCCGTTCTTAAGATATTCGAAGCCAATAATGTTCCGCTCGATTATGAATACGTAGAAATGGGAAAATCCTATTTCGATGCCGGGCATTCGACCGGCATGACTGCGGCGGCAAAGAAAACCATAGAGGAGCTCGGAATATTATTCAAGGGCCCCATGGAAACGCCAAAGGGCAAGGGCGTTAAAAGCATTAACGTAACCGCCCGTAAGGTATGGAACACTTATGCCAATCAGCGCGATTTCAGAACCCTGAATGGCGTAGAAACCGTTTTTTCGAAGGCGGGCATACCCATTAACCTGACCATTATCCGCGAGAATATTGAAGATACCTACGGCGGCATCGAGCATTTGTTAACTTATGATGTTGCTGTCGGCCGGCGCATTATTACACGCCCGGGCTCGGCGCAGGTGATACGTTACGCATTTGAGATGGCGCGGCGCAAAGGGTACACCAAATTAGCATGTGGCCACAAGGCGAATATCATGAAGCTTACTGACGGTCTTTTCCTGGAAACCTTCCAGGACATCGCCAAAGAATATCCCGATATTCAATCGTCAGATATTATTGTTGATGATCTTTGCATGAAGCTGGTAACCCAGCCGCAAAACTTCCAGGCCATTGTGCTAACCAACCTGCAGGGTGATATCGTATCGGACCTATGTGCGGGTTTGGTCGGCGGTCTTGGGTTTGCGCCATCGGCCAATATAGGCGATAACATTTCTATTTTCGAGGCTGTGCATGGCACCGCGCCCGACATTATGGGCAAGGGCATTGCCAACCCAACGGCGCTGCTGCTTTCGGGCATTTTAATGCTGCGCTATATGGGGTTAACCGAAAATGCGGCTGCCATAGAAAATGCCCTTTTATATACGCTGGAGCAAGGCACCCACACCGGCGACTTTGGCAATAAATCGGTGCCCGCTTCAGATACGATGGAGTTTGCCCATGCGATCATCAATAACCTAGGCAAAAAGCCCGCAGGTGGGGGCGTTGTGAGCAAAGCCAACCTGGAAATTAAAGCTACGCACCTTCATCTTGCAAAAAATAAATTGACGGTAACACGTGGTATCAAAGAAGAGATGGTAGGCGTGGATGTGTTTGTTGAAGCAAACGACCTGCAACCCGCCGAACTTGCCGAGCTCGCTAAAAAAAGGCTTACAGAAAATTTCGATCTGGTAATGATCTCAAACCGCGGTACACAGGTTTGGCCCACAGGCTCCATTTACACCGAACTGGTGAACGAATACCGTGTGCGTTTTGAAAAGAAACCGGGCAAAACGGTTACTCAAAAAGAGCTGCTGCATATTGCTGCCGATTTTTCGGAGGACGCAAAAGTATGTTCAGTGGAGTTCCTGATGAAGTTTGGCGATAAAATTGGCTACACCTTAGCCCAGGGGCAATAGGGTAAGTCTTGAGTCTAAAGTCTGTAGTCTTTAGTCGATTTGGCCCTTTGGAGTTTTTCGCGAGTAGAACCTATTGGCAATTAATGCGATAGGCAGCCCGATCGTAAAAATTAAAATGCCAAAATTTTTCAGGAAAAAGCCTATATCCATAGGCCGCCAGCCGATCTTGCTCAACGGCACAATAACCAGGTTGGTAATAATAAAGGTGATCAGTGCAAATACAATAGCACAGAGATATTTATTTTTCAATACTCGGATGAAAAACGGGTATAGAAGAAACAGCATCGCCGAAAAAGAAAAAGCGATGAAATAATGAAAAAAAACACCCCATAAAATCATTTCGGCACTACCGGCAGAGGGCGATTTGCCAAAGGCGCCGCTTGCAATGAATTTAAAAATCCTTGCTGCGCCAATTTTATAATTCATGGCGATGGCCGCAAGCCCGTCGAGCGTGCCGGTCAGCAGCCCCAGCCCGAAAATATTTAACCACAGCCCGCCTGTCCGTTTATTTTTAATGATTGGCATTTTGTAAACAATTGTAACAATTTTATTGCAATTCGTTTCGTTTTATTCGATAGCCGGCTATTAAATCTTAAAAAAATTATATTTTCGGAGTTCAAAATATTTTTAAAAAAAACCGTTAATCGTTAGTAACTCTTTATAAACCTATAATATACAAAACAATGAAAAAACTAATTCTGACTGTACTTGCTGTAGTGGCTATTGGTGTATCATCAAATAAATTATTTGCCCAGGCTGCTTCGGGCGACCTGCTGGTAACGATGTCGGCCAATCCCGACTACGAGGCTATGGCTATAGCGTTGAGGGCGGCAAATTTGGGTGCTACCTTAAAAGGCGCAGGTCCGTATACCGTGTTTGCTCCAAATACCATTGCATTCAGCAATATCCCGTCAGATAAACTGGATGCGCTGATGAAGGACCCGGCCGCGCTTGCAACAGTTTTAAAAGGACATATCGTTACCGGTAAATATGACAAGGCTGCTATTCTTGCCGCCTTGCGCGCTACCGGGAAAGCCACCCTGAAAACGCTTGACGGCCAAACACTTACATTAGGTGTAAACGAGGCTAAAAATCTCATACTTACCGATAGCCAGGGAAATACGGTGAAAGTGGTTGCATTCGACATCCTGGGTTCGAACGGCGTGATCATCGGCGTAGACGGTATTTTAACCAAATAAATATACCGCGAATAATTTGCAGCCCGGCTTAATCAGCCGGGTTTTTTTGTTTGTACCCTGTACAATTAAAGCGAACGTTCAAAACAATTTCCACATTTAAGGCTTAATTAAACAAAATTGTACAAATGGATCGGCAGGAAGATAACGCTTCACGGTTTGAAAGAATAAGCAATACGATAACCGTTTACAGCGGACGCTCGGCTGTTTTTACAGTAGCTACCGGTTTGATTTTGCTTTGGGTGATAACCGGGCCGGTGTTTAATTATTCAAATACATGGCTTTTAATTGCAAATACAGTTACCTCCATTATTACCTTTTTGATGGTATTTTTAATTCAAAAAGCACAAAATAAGGAGGCCATCGCTGTTCAATTAAAGTTAAATGAACTGATTGCCGCCAGTACCCATGCCAGCAACCGCCTGCTGAATATACAGGACCTGAGCGAGGGAGAGCTAAAAACTTTGTACGAACACTATCGCAAGCTGGTGGAGCTGACGCAAGAAGCCGAATCCAATACACAGAGCCATTCGGTTGAGGACGCCATTGAATCCATTGACGAAGTTGTTGAAAAGCAGGAAGACGAAACAGGCGATTAAAATGCACACCCGAATGATCTTGCAAGTCGTTGCAGCCGCCACGATTGTGGAGGCTAACAACGACGAGAAGTGCAGCGAGGTTTTGTACAGGCAGCGCAGGATCAAAAAGGCAAACCCCTGTACCCCTAAAATACGAAGGGCCTGCCATAGCCGATAAGGTTTAGATTATCAACACTATAAAATTACCGGATTTGCCGCCTGTCGCAACCCGTGTTTTCACGGTATTTTTAATTAAGCGAAAACACGGTAATGCCCGATTTTCAGCCCTCCGGCAAACATTTTTATTAAAAACCCATTATAACTTAATAGTATAGACCTTGAAATGAGAAACTCCTTTAGCCGATGCCTGCTTTTAATTGCATTCTGTTTACTCGGGGGTGTAAAGCACGTTTCGGCATACGCCATTTTAACACACGAGGCTATTATAGACGCCAGCTGGGAAAAAAGCATAAAACCGCTGCTGTTGGCGCGCTTCCCGGCCACGACTGATTCGGCCATGAAAGACGCCCATGCTTATGCCTACGGTGGCGCTATGATCGCCGATATTGGTTATATGCCTTTCGGTAGCATGGAGTTTAGCGACATGATGCATTACGTGCGTGGCGGCGATATGGTACAAGCCATGCTCGACGATGCCCGCGATGTAAACGAGCTGGCTTTCGCCATCGGCGCGCTGTCGCATTACTTAACCGACGAATACGGCCATTCAAAAGCAACCAACGTTACCGTGCCTTTGCTAAAAGTGAATAAAAAGCTGCGCCGTAAATATGGCGATTTCATCACGTACGGCGATGACCATACCTCGCATAGCCGTCTTGAGTTTTCGTTTGATGTGCTGCAGGTTGCCAGGGGCAACTACACTTCGCAGGCCTACCACGATTTTATCGGCTTTAAAGTTTCAAAGCCGGTGCTCGAACGGGCGTTTTTAAAAATCTATGGACGCAAGCTCGACGATCTTTTCCGCAATTTTGATTCGGCAGTAGGCACTCTGCGTTGGGGCGTAAACAACCTGATCCCGGCTGTGATAAAAATGACATGGAAAACGCAGCGTGATACCATCATGAAACGCCAACCCTCCATGACCGCCCGCAAATTTAAATATAACCTAAAAAGGCGCGAATATTACACAGAATTTGGCAAAACAAAAGAACATGAGGGGCTGGAAGCAACGATGATAGCATTCATTATCAGAATAGCGCCAAAGATAGGGCCGTTCAAAACCTTTAAATACGTAGATCCCGGCCAAACCGGCGAAAAATTATTTATCGCCAGCTTCGACACGATCGCGGCACACTTAGCCCGCAACCTGGACCGCTTTCAGCATCACAACCTCGCGCTGAATAACGTTGACTTTGATACTGGTCGGCCAACCCAGATAGATGAATACGATATGGCCGACCAAGCCTATGCAGAATGGCTCATCAAGCTGAATAAAGGCGGGTTTGAGTACGTTACGCCCTCCATACGTGATCATTTGCTATATTTTTACCGCGATCCCAAAACAATACTCTATTCACCAAAGTATCCCTTTGATTGCGACGAACTGATGCAGGCCGTAGATAATTTAAAACGACCGGATCCCAGGTCGACAGATGTACAGCAGGGAAAGTAACCGTAAGAAATATGGAGTTTATTGAAGTTTTAGGATTGGCGGCAGGCGTATGCACATCAGCGGCCAGCATACCACAAATCGTCACCACCATTCAAAAACAAAAAGCCGGACAGGTTTCGCCGCTTATGTTCGCGGTGCTGTTAACCGGCAATGCGCTGTGGGTATATTACGGCCTGGCAAAGTCCGACGTTCCCGTTTTTGCCACAAATATCGTATCGGTGGTTCTTGATATCGTGATGCTGGTATTGCGGTTTAAATATAAGCGAAAACCATAATGCAACCCGCTACTCACCGCTTGCTACTCTACCTTCTTCACCGCGGCTACCAGCTCCTCAATTTTCGGCGGCTTGGTATAGGCTTGTGACAGTTTGTGATTTTTATCGTAAATGGCAATATAAGGCGTAGTGGCTACCTGGTAGTACCGTTGAACCACGTACGTATAGCCCTCGGTTCCGACGGTGAAATTTGGATATTTTTTTAAGTCGAAATCTTTATAAAAATTCTTTATCGAACTCATCTGCTGCTCGGGGTTCACAAAAGTTACCATAACCACCTGTATCCCCCTAAAATCCTTCATCACCGGCTTCATTTCGGCCATTAAATGCCGGCAATGACTGCAATCCGGCGCAAAATAAATGATCATCACCGGCTTATTTCTTTTTAGGCTGGCCGGCGTTGCAAAAACGCTGTCGGTAGTTAAAATATGATAGGGCGGTATGGTTGGCGGCGGTGTGTAAAACTTAGTTTGCGCATTGCTGCAGCCCGCCGCTATCGCCAGGCAAAAAAGTAAAAGTATTCTCTTCATGTTTCTTATAAGTATATGTGTTAAAATCAAAGTACCGTTGCCAATTTACTACTTCTCCTCCAGCATCTCCACCTGCCAGGCAATGTGCTCCTCGGTTACAGGATATAACGCGCCGTTGCGAATAGTATGATATACCGCGTTAAATAAACCATTGTAATCACCTTTAGGCGGGGCAAGGTACTCCGTTACCGGCTTATTGCCGATATCCATCAAAACCAATTTGCCGTCGCTTCCTCCAGACTCTATACCGTAGGCATCGTCGGTAGGCATCATACCGGCATCCAGTTGCGCCTCCTGCACATCGTTTCGTTCCTTCACAAAGCTGCCAAGTGTTCCGCTTACCGCGAAACCTGGCAACACTTCAGCTATCAGTAACCCCGAGGTCAAATATACATTTAGTTGGTTAGGATACTTCAAATGATAGTGAAAATAGTCCGGCACTTCAGAGTTTTCCCGGTATATCCCGGTGGTTTTGGTAAAGCTTAGCGGCTTGCCAAAAAGACAGATCGCATTATCGATAAGGTGCGGTCCAAGATCGTACACCAGCCCGTTGGCGGGCGCAGAAGCCGTTTCCTTGAATAGCTTGGGGCTCAGCGCCGGCTTATAGCGGTCCATCCTGAAATGCACTTCCAACAGTCCGCCCAGCCTGCCGCTTTCGATCATTTCCTTTACCTGCAAAAAACCACTGTCCCAACGCCGGTTTTGATAAATAAATAAGTGTTTATCCATCTTCCGCGCCAGGTCGAACATCATCTTAACCTCCGTGGTGGTTGCCGCCGCCGGCTTTTCAAGCAGTACATGCTTACCTGCATTGAGCGCCTTCATCGCAAGCTCGACATGCGAGTCGTTAGGCGTATTGACCACCACAAGCTCTATCTCCTCATCCTGCAAAAGCTCATCAACTGAATTATAGCTGATCACATCTGGGTAGCGTTTGTTTACTTTTTTTTCATGCCGCTCCACCACCGCTTTAAATACAAAACCCGCGTTTGTTTCTAAAAACGGCGCGTGGAATATCCTTCCCGACATACCGTAGGACAATAAAGCGGTTACAATAGGATTTGACATATGGCAAAGATATAAAACAACTGCCTACTGCCCACTGCCAATTGCCAACTCGCCAATCGGGCTGCCGTCGGGCATATTCAGAACCGGTGCGGGCTTAAACTGTGCGGGGTTCTTTTCAAACTGGTCGATCTGCGATAAGCCGAACAATAAGCTGGCTTTTTGAAGCCCCGTCGTTGCGCTTACCGACGACTGCATCCATTTTTTTAGTCCGCTGATTTCAAGCAGAGCAATACCGCGGACACTTTCGGCAGCGTCAGGCGTAGCGGCCAGAGTAAGCAGTTGCCGTAAGGTTAAATTATTCACAAGCCGCTGCAATTCGCCGGTATAACCATTGCTCTGCGGAGCTTTCCATGTTTGGCCTATCAATTTATCCAATACGGCAATCAGCCCGGGTTGTGTATTATCGCGGGCGTGGTACTCAATCAATCGCGCTGCCCTTTCCGGGTTCAGGATAAAAGCCAGCGTCGTGGCTGCCGAGGATTCCGCAGCGGCGATAGGGTCGAAAGTTAATCCTGTGTGTGCTTTAAATAGCTCGCGGGTGCTGGGGTAGCCATCTGGCCGCGGCGGGATCTTTTCAATCAGCTTTTCTGGCAGTGCCAGCGCCGCCGGGCTTATCGTCGACATCAGCGCGTTAAAGGCTTTCCACTGCTCGGCCGGCGGCACAAACCGCGTAATAATCTGCCCGTCATTTTTTACCGCGTAAGTGTAATATAAACCGCCCAGCATTTTGGACGCCGCCTCAACCTGGTAGCGCTGCATCAGGTAAACCGGTACAAGTGCCTCTTCGAGGGTAGCCATGGGCGCGTCCGGCCGTATGGCTTTCTCCGAGAAATTATCCAGTATATGTTTGCGCACCGCCATAAGCCGGTTCAGTTCATCTGCTGCGTTGGTTCCGTTATCCCATAAATGCGCCAGCGGGTGCGCGCCTCCGGGCGAACGCGCATCCTCATCGGTTATAAATAAATAACCTTCCTTAAGTGTTTCCTTTATAATGTTTTTTAACGCTGCATCTTCATTTGTGCCTTGCGGGAAATCCTGGTATCCATAAAGTATGGCACGTTTATCCCATCCGCCTATTTCCGTCGTATAGGCATTGGAAAGGTCGACGGTTCCATCCGCTTTCAGGCTGAATACCGGCGGGGGATAATCCATTACCGAAGCGCGGTTATTTACGCTTGCCGCAAAATTATGCTGTAACCCAAGTGTATGCCCAACCTCGTGCGCCGCCAACTGGTGCAGGCGGGCAATGGCCAGTTTCATCATCTGGTCGCTTACTGGCTTACCATCCTCGTAGGGTTGTACAAGGCCCTCGGCAATTAAAAAGTCTTGCCGGTCGCGCAGCGATCCCAACGAAACCTGTCCTTTAATGATCTCGCCTGTGCGCGGGTCATCGATGGATGCGCCGTATGACCATCCGCGCGTTGAGCGGTGTATCCATTGAATAATATTATAGCGGATATCCATCGGATCGGCATCTTCGGGCAAAAGTTTCACCTGGAAGGCGTTTTTATAGCCCGCCGCTTCGAACGCCTGGTTCCACCACGATGCGCCTTCCATCAGCGCTGTGCGTACCGGTTCGGGTGCGCCGCGGTCGACATAATAAATAATGGGTTTAACCGCCTCGCTCATGGCTGCGGAAGGATCCTTTTTTTCCAGCCGGTGTCGCGTAATAAAACGTTTTACGATAGGCTGGTCGATTGGAGCAGCATAATCCATATAGCTCATATCGAAGTAGCCCGCACGGGGGTCGAAGGCGCGCGGCTTATAATGATCGTCCGGCAGCTTGATAAACGACTGGTGCATTCGTACCGTCACCGAATTGGGATCGGGCGCCACCGAACTGATCTCCTGGCCTTTTGCCTTGCCAACCAGCGTCACCGTCGCCTCAAATTCCGAGTTTTCGGGAAAACTTTTGGTATTGGGCAGGTAAATGGCCGAGCGCGACTCGTCCAAATTATAATTACCCTGGCCGCTGCCGCTTAGCCGGTCCGCAAGCTGATGGCTGTCGCGCAGCAAAAATGATGTAATGTCTATCAAAACCTTGTTGCCGTCCTGCGCTTCGGCTTTAAAACCCCAGATAACTGATTGCGCGAACGCTTCCTCGACGGATTTTCGCTCATCCGGATTGTTACTGATGGCCCTGTAGGCATAATTAGGCTGCACCAGCAATACCTTTGGCCCGCTTTTAATAAATTTTACAATGCGGCTGCTGCCGATTTGCCCGCGGTCGAGCCCCAGGTCATTTGAACCCACGCCCGATGGCAGGGAATTGACATATAAAAACTCCGTGTCAAATCGATCAACGGCCAATAAAATGTGGCCTGTTTTTTCGCCCCAATAAAAATTAAAGTAACCGGTATATTCGGTTAACCCGCGTGTTTTTGATTCAAAGTCCTCTGCTTTTTGTGCGCCGGCGTGGCGGTAAAAACTAAGGAGTAAGAACAAAACGAGGTAAATTTTTTTCATGATAATTGTAGGAACTATCAGTCTAAAATATTACTTTTATTCATATTAATGGAATTTATTGACAAATTGATTAAATTTGACGAGAGGGAAGTGGAACCGGTTGCTGAATTATTTCTGCCCTAATTCAAGCGAGAAATTTTTTTAACCGGGAAGCTAAAAAAATAAAATAATTATAACCTTTTAAACTTGCTTTCCGTATAAGCGGTAACCCTGATAAATTAAAGATGGATTTTAACAGCAAACCCGTTAGTGTACTATTGATCGATGACGATGAGATCAACAATTTCATCTCCATTAAATTGATAAAAAAAGCATTAGTGAATACGGAGATTACGGCTTGCCTCAATGGTAAATTAGCTATTGAACAATTACTGGAAATCCAGAATACCGATTCCGACAGGCTTCCCGATTATATTCTGCTCGATATCAATATGCCTGTTATGAACGGCTGGGATTTCCTGGATGAATACAAGCGCCTCGGCATCGACCCGCATGGCCGCAGTAAGATATTTATCATCTCGTCGTCGGTTTTCAGCAACGATATCAATAAAGCCCGTTCGTATAAGCTGGTTAACAACTTCATTTCGAAGCCGCTTAACGTGGATAAAATTATCGAATTGTTCAGGGCCGACGAGCCCGTTACACCGGATCAACTTTAAAATGTTCGTGCCGGTAAGTAACCTTGCCAACCGCTATAGACTTCGCGTGATAAAATAAACACGTCCAATCTTCTGCTGCTGCTTTTTTGCCGTATTCCTCGCGCAGGTGCATCGCTTTCCGGCCATCGTAATCATATTTAGCAATAAACTTTCTTATCAGCTGTTCCGGCTCGGGCAATTCGTCGCCGCCGAAAAAACATTTCGAATCATCGCCTTCTATCCAGAAAACCTGGTGAAAAGGGGAGTGGCCGCCGGATAGCTCATAGTTTATGCCCGGTTTTAACTGGCCTGAACCGTCTACAAACTCCAGGTTTGCCGTATCCCGCAGTGCCTCAAAAATTTCTTTATGATACGATGATGAGCTTCCCGTAAGTGCCTTTTCCCATTCCTTTTGCTGTATCACATGCTGCGCCTTCGGAAAGCTGGGTACCAGTTTCCCTGCGCGCTCAACCACCAACCCGCCTGAATGATCATAATGCAGGTGCGACATTAATACCAGCGTAACATCGCCGGGATCAAACCCCGCATTGCGTATATGCTGGTGCAGCCATAATTCATCGCGGGTATCCTTATAGCCAAGCCCTGTATCCAGCAGGATCAGGTCATCCGCAATTTGTACCAAAAAGGGATTAACATGGATAAACAACGATGCCGGCCTTTCTTTCGGGTTATCGGTTACGGGGTTAAAGGGAATAAACTTTTTACTGGCATCAACGGAATATGAACCCTCGCCTAATGGAAAAATCTTCATTAATCTATGTTTTTTAGACAGATGGTTAAACTTCAAAAAACCACTCACCATTCATCACTCACTATTCACAAATCATTATCTTTACTGTTTTAAGCGACAAAGATATGAATAAACGCTGGGCGGTTAAGGACAACGCTGATGAAGAGGAGATAAACAGCCTGGCTGCCGCGCTTAGTATCGATGTCGTTTTGAGCAAATTGCTGATACAAAGAGGTATCCGCACTTACGAAGAAGCACGCCTTTTCTTCAGGCCCGATGAGCGCCACCTGCATGATCCCTTCCTGATGGCCGATATGGAAAAGGCCATACTGCGCGTTGAAAAAGCCATCCATTCCGGAGAAAAAATATTGATCTATGGTGATTATGATGTCGACGGCACGACGGCGGTGTCTGTTGTTTATGGATTTTTCAGGGAGCATTATTTCGATAGCTATCCCGACAACCTCGAATATTATATCCCCGACCGTTATAAAGAGGGTTATGGCATTTCCATGATCAGCGTGGACTATGCGGCTGCCAACGGCTTTAGGCTGGTTATTGCTTTAGACTGCGGCATAAAATCGGTTGATAAAATAGCTTATGCCAATACAAAGGGTATTGATTATATTATTTGCGACCACCACCTGCCGGGCGCCGAATTGCCTGCGGCAGTAGCTGTACTCGACCCAAAAAGGGACGACTGCGGATACCCGTTCAAAGAATTGTCGGGTTGCGGTATTGGTTTTAAACTGATACAGGCTTACGCCGAAAAAAATAATATCCCATTTGAAAAAGTCGCCCGGTATTTCGACCTGGCAGCGATCAGCATTGCCTGCGATATTGTTCATATTACCGGCGAGAACCGTGTACTTGCCTACCTGGGGTTGCAGAAAATAAATACGGATCCCTGCATCGGCGTAAAAATGCTGATGGAAGTTGCCGGTAAAACAAGCAATTACGCCATATCGGATGTTGTTTTTTTACTGGGGCCGAGAATCAACGCCGCCGGCCGCATCGACGACGCCAAACACGCCGTTGAGCTGTTAATTGCCTGTGATGAAAAAACGGCCAAAGAAAAAGGGTTGGAGATCAATATCAAAAACATCGAGCGCAAGGGCCACGACCTGCAGATCACCGACGAGGCTTTGGGTATGATAGGCAGGGATGAGACATTGATAAACCGCAAATCGACCGTTGTATTTAATGAAAACTGGCATAAGGGGGTTATCGGTATCGTAGCGTCCCGGCTGACCGAAAAATATTACCGCCCCACCATTGTGCTGACACAGGCAAACGGCCATGTGGCAGGCTCGGCAAGGTCGGTAGCGGGTTACGACCTTTACGAGGCGCTTTGCGGCTGCAGCGACCTGCTTATCCAGTTTGGAGGGCATAAATATGCGGCGGGGTTAACATTGCGTCCCGAGAATATCGATGCTTTTTCAAACCGGTTCGAGGAAGTGGTAAGCGCCACCATCGCGCCCGAATTATTGATACAGCAAATACAGATTGACGCCGAATTACGTTTAAGCCAGATAGAACCGAAATTTTTTAGGGTGCTGAGCCAGTTTGCGCCATTCGGGCCCGAAAATATGGCGCCGGTTTTCCTGACCAAAAATGTGTATGTTAGCGGCAATGCAGGTTTGGTAGGGGAGAACCATCTTCGGATGGTGGTGATTCAGCACGGCTCGCCTGGCTTTGGCGCTATTGCGTTTAACCACGGCGAATACCTGCCAAAAATAAAAAAGGATGTTCCGTTTGACATTTGTTATTCTATCGAAGAAAACATTTGGCAGGAAAGAAGATCGATCCAATTGAATATAAAAGGCATTCGGTTTACGAATTGAGATTTGCGAACTACGATTCCGCATCGTTCACTTTGTAAATTTAAATCGTAAATCATCCTTCGTAATTCGTAATTAATATGATTTTAAGAGCAGAACACCTGTTAAAAAAATATAAGCAGCGCACGGTTGTAAACGATGTATCCTTTGAAGTTGCGCAGGGCGAGATCGTGGGATTACTTGGGCCCAATGGCGCCGGAAAAACAACCTCGTTCTATATGATCGTCGGCCTGATAAAGCCCAATGAGGGACGGATATTTTTAAACGAAGAGGATATTACGGGCGACCCGATGTACCGCCGTGCGCAAAAAGGCATAGGTTATCTGGCGCAGGAAGCGTCGGTATTCCGTAAACTGTCGGTCGAGGACAATATAAAAGCCGTTTTGGAAATGGGCAAAATGAGCAAAGAAAAGCAGGCCGAAAAGCTGGAGCAGCTGATCGATGAATTCAGCCTGCATAAGGTGCGCCGGAACCGCGGCGACCTGCTATCGGGCGGCGAGCGCAGGCGCACCGAAATTGCCAGGGCGCTGGCCGCGGAGCCAAACTTTATATTGCTTGATGAGCCTTTTGCCGGCGTCGACCCGATCGCGGTGGAGGAGATCCAGGCGATGGTGGCCAAATTAAGACACCGCAATATAGGCATACTGATTACCGACCATAACGTGCAGGAAACACTTTCGATCACGGACAGAGCCTACCTGCTTTTTGAAGGCAAGATACTTGAATCGGGCGAGCCCGAAGTGCTGGCGGCAAACGAAATGGTGCGTAAAGTCTATCTTGGTTCTAACTTTGTATTGAAAAGAAAGGTGTTCCCTGCCGCGACTGCGGGTGTATAACGCGGCCAATTGTTTATGGGCGTTTTTAAATCTCCCTGGGAAAAGCGATATTTATATAAATTTAATATATGGCGACTGTTGACACATTGAGAAACAAGCTGATCGATAAGCTGCCCACTATTTCAAATAAGGAGTATTTGCTCGCGTTAAACCGTTTAGTCGAAACAAGCACTCTCGATAATGGGCCGGTTAAACTTACCGACGAGCAGATTTTAATGTTGCAACTCGGTGATCACGATATCAAAACAGGCAAAATAATTTCTCAGGAAGAGCTCGATAAAAACGACCTGCAATTCAGCCTATGACCATTTTTAACTCTGTTTTTACCTGGTTCATGAAAAAGCGTATCCACCAGATAGAGCTTTTTATGAAATACCCGAACGAGGTACAAGAAGAATGGTTCGAGCAACTGATAACAGGTGCCGAGAACACAGAGTGGGGAAAAAATCACGGCTATAAAAGTATTGCCAATCTTAACCAGTTTAAGGAACGCGTACCGCTGCAGAATTACGATTCGCTGAAGCCTTATATCGAGCGGATGCTGAAGGGTGAGCGTAACGTACTTTGGCCATCGGAGATCCGCTGGTTCGCAAAATCATCGGGCACCACCAGCGACCGAAGCAAGTTTATCCCTGTAAGCGAAGAGTCGCTGGAGGAATGCCACTTTAAAGGCGGCAAGGACCTCCTTACCATTTATTTCAATAATAACCCCAATGCCCGGATGTTTACCGGGAAGATACTTACCCTCGGCGGCAGCCACCAGGTGAGCCAGCTTAGCGGCGACACTTCGTTTGGCGATCTTTCGGCCGTGCTGATGAAAAACCTGCCGCTTTGGGCCGAATTTCACCGCACACCCCACCTGGATATCGCGTTGCTGGAAAACTTCGAGGAGAAGATCGAGAAAATGGCATACGCTACTAAGGACGTTAACGTGACCAGCCTGAGCGGTGTGCCTACCTGGAATATTTTGTTGTTTAAACGCATACTCGAGATCACGGGCAAGAATAACCTGCTTGAAGTTTGGCCGAACCTGGAGCTGTATTTCCATGGCGCTGTAAATTTTACGCCGTACCGCGAGCAGTTTAAAAAACTCATCCCGAAGGATGATATGTATTACCTGGAAAACTACAATGCGTCTGAAGGTTTTTTCGGAATACAGGATACGCGCGAACCCGGCGAAATGCTGCTGATGCTTGACTATGGTATATTTTACGAGTTTTTACCGCTCGAAAACTTATACGGCGAAAACCCGGAAACCCTTACGCTCGATGAGGTTGAGCTGGATAGGAATTATGCCTTGATTATTAGTACCAACGCCGGACTTTGGCGGTACATGATCGGCGACACAGTTCGATTTACATCGCTGTCGCCGTTCCGCATACAGGTTACGGGCCGCACCAAACATTTTATTAACGCTTTCGGCGAGGAAGTGATCATCGATAATGCCGAGCGCGCATTGGACGAGGCCTGCCAGCAAACCGGCGCCATCATCCGCGATTACACGGCTGGTCCGGTTTACTTTAATGAAAGGGAAAGCGGCGCCCACGAATGGATCATCGAATTTGAAAAGAAACCTGCCGAATTTGAGCGCTTTGTAGACCTGCTGGACGAAACCCTCCGCCGCATTAATTCCGACTACGACGCCAAGCGATTTAAAGATATGGCTTTGCGCCGCCCCATAGTACGCCGCGCACCGAAGGGCACTTTTTTTAACTGGATGAAGGAAAAAGGAAAACTCGGCGGTCAGCATAAAGTACCCCGCCTGGCGAACAGCCGGGAATATCTCGACAGTATTTTAAAGATGATGGAATTGGTGGGGTGAGGACTGGTGCGTAGCTTATTAGGTTTATCAGGTGCGAGGTTAAGCTTAACTGGTTGATTACATGACTTTGAATTAAAAATTTAGTTGCCAGAAAAAGTTCAGCTTAATTCATCAAATTAATACGGACGACCTAACGGGAATCGAAACATATTGGCATAATAGATTTAAGGCAAAACGAAAGAACGGTGCGTGGTTTGAATTAAACAAAGACGATATAAGCACTTTCAAAAGGCGAAAATTCATGTAAAGTCTACCTGTAAATCGTTATATTTGTTTTTAAGCCAACACTACTTCCCAAATGAATTCTATTTATTTAGAGGACTATAAAAAACACCCGGATGCCAAGATCAATCCTTCCTTATTGTGGGAATATGATCTTTCCAATTTTGATTTTCAGCAATTAAGAAATATAGTGGTGCAGAGGGTGATTGAACGGGGCTGGCCCGACGATTGGTATGCTGCCCTCAATCTGTACGGGGAAAACGGAATTAAAGATGCAATTAAAAAGATCCCCTATCTTAATGATAAAGACATCAATTTTGTGAGCAAAGCTTTTCAAGTCCCTTTATCAAAAATGAAATGCTACAAAAAGAAACGGTCACAGCAGGCACACTGGAACTCCTGAAAAGTTTAATGCAGGACTCACGGTTAAAAGACTTTTTTTTAGTTGGCGGCACCGCTCTTTCCTTGCAAATAGGCCATCGGCTTAGTATCGATATTGATTTGTTTTCTCAGCATCCGTTTGATGAAGATAAACTGGTGATCTATTTGGAACAGCAAAAAAACCTGCGGCTGGATTTTCTGGAAAAAAATACGATCAAAGGTCAGATTGCAGAGATTAAAATCGATTTAATTACTCATTCATATCCATTAGCAGAGCCGTTGAAGACAGTGGAGGGGGTAAGATTCGCCAGTTTGGCCGACATCGCTGCGATGAAGCTCAACGCGATAGTTGGCAATGGAACGCGTGTTAAAGACTTTATCGATATCGCCTTTTTGTCGTGTAATTTATCTTTAAAACAGATGGCTGAGGCTTATGAACTCAAATATGCGACAAGAAATCCGCTTCTGATATTGAAAGCCTTGTCTTATCATAAGGATATTAATTTTAAAGAACCTATCCAGATGGTCGCCAGGCCTTTTTCATGGAAACCCATCGAAAGGCGGTTAAATCAAATGATTAAATCGTCGTCTCGTGTATTTGAGTCGTTGCCACAATAAATCGTAAACATTTGACTATGTAATAAATTTGAACGGCTGTAGCTCAATTAATGCTCGAACGTACTGGAGATTATGAACCGGATTATTTATACTTTGCCTGCTCATTATCTCCGCAGGATGCAAAAAGCACAAACCCCAACGCCAAAGGGGATTGTATCGACTATATTCGGCAGCAATGGAATGCCTTTTTGTTGAGGCCATGTATTTAAACGACCGAACCCTATTTATTTGTCACAGCTTTTTTTAGCAACACGCCAGACAACGCCCCCATACCGCCCACCAGGCCGCCAATGATCGCGGTAACAAGCAGCAGCCAAAGCCAGTTATTGGGCAAAGGAAACAGTTGAACTACGCGGCCAGCTAAAATATTATCATTGGGGATGCTTTTAAGCAGTGCGAATACGGCCCATACGATAAATACGGCGCCAAACCCCGACCAAAACGCCCGGCCGGAAGTTTTGCCTATAAGCAGCGCGGGTAAAAAGGCTGCGATCGTGATACCCCACCATGGCAAAAGGAAGCCGGACGCAAATGATAGGATGAGAATGATCAGAAATAGCATAGTGGCCCCCTCCGAGCCAATAGCTATCGGGTCTTCCCCGGAAGGCTGGGACTTTATTTTTTTATCATATATAGTTGTTTCCATATTATGTGATAAATTGGCTTAAGCTGTTCTCTTAACGCAAAGAGGCTGGATTAAGGCTCAGCGTACTTTGTATTCTCGTTGAATGTTCATCAGCCGAATTTAAAAACAACAACCCGTTCAGTTGGCCATCCCGCCACGTTTTAAACATATCGTTGTAATAAAAGCTTCCGGGGTTGCCCGATTCGCCGCCCGGGAAAACACCATAACCTTTAACCGTCGGCCCCATTTGGACCACCATGCGCCACGAGGGGCCGTTGTTATTTCTTAATGCGTCGATGACTCCACCGGTGCCGCCGGCAGTAAACCCGCCCGTGCCAAAACCTGGCAAACCTGCCAGGTGGTTGATAAAAGTTTGTTTTACTAAACCCCATTGCCATTTTATCCCCGGCTTGCCATACTTACGTACCATTTGATCGACCGCTGCATTGTATGAAATATTCACAATATTAGCGCAGGTTTCTTTTGACGGCGTATGCACGTTATCAAACCACGGCGAGTTTGGCTCGGTCAGCAATAATTTCTCTGTACGGTCATAAGAGGGGGCTTTTAAAACTATGCCTTTAACATCAAAATGATTCCCCCAAACAGTATCATAAAACTTTGACCACCATTTATTGAATATACTGGCCCCCACTGAGTTTGCCGCATAATGCTTGTCCCATTTTTTTATGATCTGGAGTGTTATTAACTGGTTTTCGGTCATTTTTGACGGGTCAAGGTATTTTATCATTGCGGGCAAAACATCCTGGGCCAGTATGCTGTAGTTGTCCATTTGCATCAGGCGCATGCTGTCGGCAGTTGCGTTTTTCATTGCAGTAAGCTTATCATTAATGCGCTTGCCGCGGTAATACTGTTCAAAGTGCCAGTTAATATAATACGGATAGGATGGGTCTGCCGGCGATTGGTTGGCCGAGCTTACAAATCCGCGAGGCGGGTTTTTAACGGTCGGGTTTTGTTCCATGGGGATCCAGCCATGCCAGTCGTCGGCAGGGTCGCTGCCATCCAAAATAAATTTGCCCTGGTCCTTAAATTTTAACGGTATTTTGCCGTTCGGCGTAATGGCAATATCGTTGCCTGAACTGGCAAAAATAAAATTTTGGGCGGGGGCGGTATAATATTTCAGCGCCTGGCGGTAGTCGTTATAGTTTTTGCCGCGGTTCAGCAGGTAAAAGGTCATAAACTCGTCAGACTCATCGTGCGCTATCCACCGCAGCGCGTCACCCATAGGGATATTGTTATAGCTTCCGGATTTTTTTTCCGAGGCATCGTCGTAAACAACGGGCCCGTGGTGCGTATAAAGCACCGTATCAATCACCGGTTTTTGCCCCCGAACCCCGATCACCTCGACCCGCTTTTTTACCCTGTTCCATTTGTTATTATACCAATATTCGTTTTTCGTTTTATCCTTAAATTTAACCTGGTACCAATCCAGCACGTCGGCGTCGACGTTGGTAACCCCCCAACTTATCTTTTGATTGTAGCCGATAACAATACAGGGCGCCCCCGGTAAGGAAACGCCGTAAACGTTCACCGTGGGCGATGACATTTGCAGCTGGTACCAGATGGCCGGGAAAGTAAGATCGAGATGCGGATCGTTGGCCAGGATGGGATAGCCTGTAGCCGATTTGCTCCCGGTGATGGCCCAGTTATTACTGCCGATACCCGGCATGATCTCTTTGGTGTGAATATTTTCGGTCATTTGGGCCATAAACCCCGATGACGGTTTTGGCAAGGGCAGGGGCTTAAAATCCCATTTCGTTCCCACCGGGATGATCGGGTCCTCATGGAAAGGATAATCCGGGAAAAGGTCATTTACCGTTTGCGCGCCGAAACGTTTCAGGTTATTGGTCATCGCAAACTGGTCGGAGCCGCCGGCCAGCGTCTCGGACATCAGCTTTAGCAGGAAAGCGCAGTTGATGGGTTTCCATTCTTCGGGCGCATAATCAAGGAGCTTAAATTCAATTGGATAATCTTTCGGCGCAAGCTGGTGAATATAATTGTTAACCCCTTCGGTGTAAGCGGTTACCATCATTTTTGCAATGGGGTCTTTCATCATCCCCCTGAGCGAGTTTTCGGCGCCATAAACCATGCCCATCCGGCGGTGATACCGGTCGATGTCCAGCGCTTTTGGCCCCACGACCTCGGCCAGCCGGCCGGATGCACTGCGGGTTTGGATGTCCATTTGCCAAAGCCGGTCGCGCGCGGTTACATATCCCTGTGCAAGATAAAGGTCATGATCGTTTTGTGCGAAAATATGCGGGATGCGGTGCTCATCATACCTGATGACTACTTTTTCATGCAGGCCGGTAAGGTTCAGGTTTTCGGCTGCCGGGGCGTTTTTTGGTTCGGCATTCTGCCAAAAACCGGTTGATGGATTGAGGAATTTCCCGATGGGAGGGATGTCGCCGAATTTGGTGTTTAGCGCCCAAACCAACAGTAAAGTGATAACCAGGGAAACGGATGCGCTTACAAACTTCATTGCAACGATTTATTGATCCAAGATAGCGAAAAAGAAAATATAGTTTATCGTGTATTGATAAAAACCTGGCTCAAGCCTGTTGTACATTTTGTATTTAGCAAATTTGGTTTACCTTTAAATCCCAAACCTTAAACATATGAAACTTACAGCTTTTACTTTTTCCATTGCGCTGTTTTTAACAGCCTGCCAAACAAAACAGGATAAAGCCGAAACAGCGTCACTTCACCTTAACGGGACATGGCAACTTATCACCGGAACCACGATTACCAAAGGCGTGAGCGCCGTTACTGATTATACGAAAAACCAGCGGATGATAAAGATCGTTAACGATACCCATTTCGCTTTTTTAAAACACGCGTTAAATACACCAAAGGATTCGACGAATGCTTTTGACGCAGGGGGCGGCCGCTATACGTTAAAAGGCGACCAATATACCGAGTACCTTGATTTTTACAGCGACAAAAAATGGGAAGGCAAATCGTTCAATTTCACGGTAAGCCTGAAAAACGATACGCTGACCCAAAAAGGATTGGAGAAAGTGGAGGGCACGGGCATCGACCGGATCATTATTGAAAAATATGTGAAGGTGAAAGATCAATAAGTTGTTATGCCGGAAAAAAGCCTTTCGCGGAAAGAACAAACCGAGCTCTACAATAAGCTTGTGGCCACGCACGCTGAAGCGGTGCGGAAAGGGGATACGATTCCTTATACTTCGGTAAACGGACACATGTACAGCTACCTTTCAAAAGATGGTTTCCTGGCATTACGCCTGCCTGAACCTTCAAAGAACGAATTTCTTGAAAAATACAAAACAACCCTCGTCACCGCCTACGGCATTGTGCAAAAAGAATACGTAACTGTTCCGGACAATTTATTGGCGAAAACGGACGAATTGAAACCCTGGTTTGACCTGGGTTATGAATACACCGCCGGGTTAAAGCCAAAACCTACCAAAGGTAAGCGATCCGGATAACAAATTATCGCGCCTGGGATACCTGGTGCATTGTTTCTTTAAGATCGGTGTACAGCTGCTTATATATTTTAAAGATTTTGCGATAGATATCCGCATTGGCCGGGTTTGGTTTAAAAGATTGTGAATCAGCCGATGTGGGGTTAGGATAACCGGGAGCGAATCCTGAAGCTTTTATCGCTATAAATGCTGCCCCAAGCGCAGAGGCATCGCCGGCCTGGGCAACCGCCAGGATTTTGCCTGTGATATCGGCCAAAGTTTGCACCCATACCGCCGACTGTACAAAGCCACCACTTACATTGACCTGCGTAATTGGCCGGGAGTTTTGCTGAACGGCCTCCAAAACATCTTTTATCGCGAAACAAATGCCCTCTAACACAGCTTTTGAAAAATGATGCCGGGTATGCTGCAGTTTAACGCCAAAGAACGTTCCGCAGCTTTCGCTATCCCATATAGGCGCGCGTTCGCCCGTCAGGTAGGGCAAGAAAATCAATCCGCTGCTGCCGGCGGGCACCCCGGCTATTTGCTGAAAGGTTTGTTCATATTCTTCATCAGATAAGCCCTCGCCGACAAAATTGTTCAGCCACCACTGCATAGCGATACCGCCGTTGTTTACCGGTCCGCCGCAGATATAGGTGTCGTTATCCAAAATATAGCTAAAGGTCATGGCTTCGGGATTTGGCAACGGTGTGCTGCTGGCTATCCTTACCGCACCGCTGGTGCCGATGGTAATAGAGGCCGTCCCCGGGGCAATAGCCATACTCCCCAGGTTGGCCAGGCAGCCGTCGCTTGCGCCAATGGTAACAGTGGTTCCAGGCTTGAGGATATCGCCATCGTAACGTTTCGTGTAATCGGTTGGTACCGGATCAGAGAGTAATTTATCTTCTATCCCGGCTAATTCAAGCGCGTCTGCATGCCAGCGGCGCGTACTGATATTAAATAAACCCATCCCTGATGCGATGGAATAATCGGTTTTAAACTCTTTAAAAAGTTTATACCATATGTAGTCCTTTATGGAAATGAATTTATGCGCTTTATTAAATAATTCAGGCTCGTTTTCTTTGAGCCAAATGAGCTTACATAAAGGCGACATGGCGTGAAGCGGCGTACCGGTGGCGGTATATATTGCCATGCCTTCGGGGCTCGCGCGCAGTTTTTTGGCAACGGGCCAGCTGCGATTGTCGGCCCAGGTCATCATCGGTGCTGACGGATCGCAGTTTTTATCAACCATGATCAAGCTATGCATGGCGCTGCTTAAACCAATGGCCATGGGTTGTGCGGCCATTTTACCGGTAATGTCTTTGATAACTGCGGTAAATGCGGTCCAGATCAGCTCCGGATCCTGTTCTTGATAGCCGGGTTTTGGCGAGTTGAAAGAATAATGCTGCTGGCTTTGGCCACATACATTGCCATTAAGCCCCACTGCCACGGCTTTGACGCTGCCGGTGCCCACATCAACGCCCAAAACGTAATCCATTTAGTTATTGTCGGTTAACGAACACAAATAACGGAATACTTAACGAGGTAAGGGAATAAGTTTTATCGAATACGATTAATTGGTGGCGATCACTTTTGAATAAGTGACCGTACCGGAAACGTCCTGCATTTTTAAACGGTATTGGGCGGGCTTTCCTTTTAACATGATATCCAGGAAGCTATAGGTACCTACATCGGTTGAGGTAAGCCCTGCTATGCCCGAAAATGTTTCTCCCTTATCCGTACTTCTTTCGACGGTAAAAAACGTGCTGTTGCTTTCGTATGCTGTTTTCCATGTCACCCTTACGCTATTGGTAGCTTTTACGGCTGTAAAATCCAATAGCTGTGCGGCGGACGCAATGTTTTGGCGGACAACCAGGCTGAACCTGCCCGAGCCATACGAATTGGTGTCGGCTTTAACGAGATTAAAAATATACGGTTGATTAAGGCTCATGTCGAGCGAGTCTTTTTTGTATTTATCCAGCAACCATACCTTGTAAGTTGCAGGCAAGCTTATCGCGGTCATATTCAGCTTATAAACGCCGTCCTGCTGCGCATTAACCTGTAAGCCGATAGAAATGCCTTGCTGAGCCAGCGGCAATGCGTTAATGGCGAGGGCAACATTGTCGCTTGAGAGGCTCGCCAGGCTGACAGCGCCGTTCCCGGGGAAATAGCGCGAATCTTCATTAACCACATAAGCCGCGCTGGCATCCTGCTTAAAATTTATCAATATATCGTCTTTAAAAATCGAATCTTTAGCCAGCTGAAGCCGCAAAAAACTGCTTGCCGAAGAACTGAGCCCTGCGTCGTTTGTCGTGGTAGAAACCGAACCAGGTATTAAGCTGCGCGAAAGCTGGCCATTTTGAGGTGAAACAGTTTCCTTCTGGCAGGCTGATAAGCCGAAGATGGCTGCAAGTGAGAGTATGTAAATTCGTTTCATTTTTTTGACAGGTTGTAATCGTTGAAATACTGCAATAAAGTGTGAACAGCATTTTTATACGCAGCCTGAAATGAGAATGTTCAATAATTTTTATAATTTATTGACAGAAAATGAATTAAAACGAAAAAACCAGTATCGCTGTTGCGTGAGCGGCGCTACTGATACTGAATTGCCTTTACGGGGCTGATCCTTGTTACCAGCATAGACGGCCCGGTTAGCACCAGCAGGCAAATAAGCAGTGTGCCGATGTTTAAAAAGATGATATCGGCGGAATTAAACTGGATAGGTACAAAACTCATATAATACGAAGCCTGGTCGAGCTTTAGGAAATGGGTATGGTATTGAAAAAGCCCCAGGCCGATACCGAACAGGTTGCCGAGCAGCAAGCCTAAACCGATAAGATAAAAAGCATTGTATAAAAACACTTTTTGGATGTTCCAGTTGGTGGCCCCGATGGCTTTGAATATCCCGATCATGGCGGTGCGCTCCAGTATCATGATCAACAAAGCCGAGATCATATTAATAACCGCAACAATGATCATCAGCACTAAAATGACGTTGGTGTTGCCGTCGAGCAGGCTGAGCCAGGCAAATATTGTGGGGTAATTATCGGTTATGGTATATGATTTGAGTTTTTGGGGCAAGATATCATCCACCGCGCGGCTTGCTTCATCCAGCCTGTCAAAATTGGCTATTTTTAATTCATATCCCCCAATTTCGGTGGCGCTCCAGTTGTTGAGGCGGGCTATCAGTTCCATGTCGCCTATTACATAGGTTTTATCTACGTCCTCAATTCCCGTACTGTAAATCCCCCGTATGATAAAGGGGCGCCGCCGCAATGGTTCCTGCACAAAGTACATCAGGATCTTATCGCCGACTTTCAGTTTGAGGCGATTGGCCGTGATTTGCGAAATGAGCAGCTGTTTTTTCGAGGCCACGGTGTCGGTAAAGTCGAGTACATGACCGCTTACCAGGTTTTTTTGGAAGAACGCACGGTCGTAATTCTTGTCGACACCTTTCAGCACCACTCCCTCAATTTCGTCATTAACTTTGATGATGCCGGGTTTGGTGGCAAAAGGCATCACCCTGTCGATCAGTTTGTTGGAAAGGGCTTTTTTTACAAACGCGGGGTCGGCCGCAATAGTAGAGTTCTCGTCTGAATTATTCAGGTCGTATTTTATAACCTGGATATCGCCCGAAAAGCCGCGTACCTTTTCCCTTATTTCCTGCTTGAACCCTCTTTTTATCGCTAACGACAATATCATTACCCCAAGGCCGAGCATGATACCCATAACCGCGATACGCACGATGAGTTTTGAAAATGTGCGCTTCGACTTAAACGTGATGCGGCTAGCTACGAACCAGGAGAAATTCAATGCGATGGTTTTTTGTATCTTCGCAAAGATGCGGTTTTGGTGTTAAAATATTATTGAATTGATGCAATGATGCGGATTAAATTTTTTTTACAGCCCGTTATAATAGCCTGTTTTTTAGCGGGCATGGCAACAGCGCAACCAAACCATTATAAATCAACTAAAAACGCAGTAAACCGGGGAACGGAAATAATTACGGGTGCAGACCAGACCGACCTGTATATGGATTATTTGAAGGGGAAAAACGTGGGAATGGTTATTAACCAAACATCGGTTATCGGCAAAGATCTAATCCTTACGGTCGACAGCTTTCAAAGGGCAGGGGTCACCATAAAAAAGATATTCGGGCCCGAACATGGTTTCAGGGGCAACGCGAGCAATGGCGCCGAGGTGAACAACAGCACGGACCCATCGAACGGAATCCCGGTGGTTTCGTTGTATGGTAATAAACATTATAAGCCGACGCCGGAAGATCTGAACGGTATCGACCTGATGGTGTTTGATATACAGGATGTTGGCGCCAGGTTTTATACCTACCTGTCAACCCTGCATTATGTAATGCAGGCTTGTGCCGAAAATAATATCGAGCTGATGATACTGGACCGTCCGAATCCCAACGGGTTTTATGTTGACGGACCGGTGCTGGATACGGCCTTCCGTTCATTTGTAGGATTGAACCCCATCCCGGTTGTTTTCGGACTGACGGTGGCCGAATACGCGCAAATGCTTAACGGCGAAGGCTGGCTAAAAAACCACGTGCAATGCAAGCTGAAGATCATCAAAGTAGCCAATTACACCCATCAAATGAGTTATAAATTGCCGGTAAACCCCTCGCCGAATTTGAATACGGAAAAGTCGGTATTATTATATCCCTCGGTGTGTTTGTTTGAAGGCACAACGCTCAGCCTGGGCCGGGGCACCATGCTGCCTTTTTTGCAAATTGGGCATCCGTCGTTAAAGGGAAAATATACATTCTCATTTAAACCGGTGAGTATCCCCGGGATGAGCGAAGAGCCCCCGCAAAAAGATAAAGTATGCTACGGCATCGACCTGGAAAATTATAATACCGATCTCATACACAGTACGGGTAAGATCAACTTAAGCTGGCTGATAGAACTATATAAGGCATTCCCCGATAAAGGGCATTTTTTTAACGCTTATTTTTCGAAGCTTGCCGGCAGCGACCAGCTTCGGAAACAAATTGAGGCGGGGGAAAGTGAACAGGAAATACGCACCAGCTGGGAGCCCGCTTTGGGCAGATACAAAAACATGCGCAAAAAGTATTTGTTGTACCCGTAGGGGATTTACGAATTGCGATTTGCGAATGACGATTGTATTATTAATTCATCGATAAAGGGCTGATACATATGAAAATTGTTTTTATGGGCACGCCCCAGTTTGCTGTAGCCTCGCTTGACGCCTTGATCAAAGCGGGATGTAACGTGGTTGGCGTGGTTACGGCACCCGATAAACCCGCCGGACGGGGGCAAAAGCTCAATGAATCTGCTGTAAAGCAATACGCATTAACAAGCGGTCTTAAAGTTTTACAGCCTGTGAAATTAAAAGACCCTGAATTTTTGGCGGAATTGAGGGCGCTTAATGCCGAGCTGCAGGTTGTCGTAGCGTTCCGGATGCTGCCCGAGGTGGTTTGGAACATGCCGCCGAAGGGAACCATCAACCTGCATGCCTCATTATTGCCGCAATACCGGGGCGCAGCGCCTATAAACTGGGCAATTATCAATGGCGAAGCGGAGAGCGGTGTTACCACGTTTTTCCTGAAACACGAGATCGATACCGGGGATATACTATTTACCGAAAAGGTGACCCTTTCGGGCGACGAAACTGCCGGCGAGCTGCATGACTGGCTGATGAATAAGGGCGCCGGCCTGCTGGTGAAAACGGTTAAAGGTGTGGAAAGCGGCCGGTATAACGAGCACTCGCAGTCGCAATTAGCCGAGGGTGTCGAGCTAAAGCATGCACCGAAGATATTTAAAGAGGATTGTCTGATCGACTGGAACCAGCCCTCGCGGTCGATCTATAATAAAATACGCGGTCTTAGTCCCGTACCCACCGCCTACACCATGTTGAACGGCAAAATTTTGAAAATATACCGGGCGGAGCATGAACAAAAACAACCGGGCATACAACCCGGCGGCTTTTTAACCGATAATAAAAGCTTTTTAAAGTTTGCCGCAACGGATGGTTTTGTGAGCGTTACCGATGTGCAGCTGGAAGGTAAAAAGCAAATGGGCGTGCAGGACTTTTTGCGCGGTGTGAAACTGTGAATTGGCCCGCGGTAATCAAAACCGGGCGTTTTAAACAGTTTGCATACTTATTTGTAACTACCGCAGTAAATCATCATCTAAACCAAAACAATTGTCATGACCGCAAAAGAATCATTTCATATAAACGGTGAGGATATCCTGAAAAAAATAAAGGAGCTGATCGCCGAGGGCAATGTAACCAGGATAACCATTGCCAATAAACAGGGTAAGGAGCTGGTGTCATTTTCGCTAACCGTTGGTGTAGCCGGCGCCATCCTGGTACCGCCATTGGCCATCGTGGCCGCTGTGGCGACCATTGCGGGCGAATGCACTATTACGGTAGAAAAAGAAAAAGCCGAATAATAAGCAATATCACTATCATTGTAAATACTTATTCGCTTAATGACCGATCGATCAAACTCCGACATTTTAACCGTAGACCGTCTTAACATTTATTATGGTAAGTTCCAGGCGGTGAAGGATGTTTCTTTTAACGTGCTGAAAGGCGAGATATTTGGCTTGCTCGGGCCAAACGGCGCCGGCAAAACCAGCACGCTAAGCGCCATCGAGGGGCTGTTAAAGCCGCATTCAGGTTCGATCATCGTGAACGGCTATAATTCAAACGAAAAACCTTTATATGCCCGTGCGGCGTTGGGCGTGCAGCTGCAATCAACCAGCTTTCAGCCCGAGCTTTTTGTGATCGAGGTGCTGCAGCTATATGCAGGGCTTTACGGACTGAAGCTGAACCGCCAGGAGATCCTGGCCATATTAAGAAATATTAACCTGGAGGACCAGGCGTTTAAAAAGTTCGGGGAGCTTTCGGGCGGACAGCAGCAACGGATATCGCTGGTTATCGCTACGATTCATAACCCGAGCCTGGTGCTCCTTGACGAGCCCACTACCGGGCTCGACCCTCAATCGCGCAGGCAGCTGTGGGAACGCATAGAGGCCATCCGCGAACGGGGGCATGCTGTTTTACTTACCACGCATTCGATGGAAGAGGCTGAATCTGTGTGCGACAGGATAGCGATTATCGACCACGGCAAGGTGATAGCCATTGATACGCCGCAGGCCCTGATGGACAAACACAGAAACGATCCGGATGTGATCGCTGCCTCGCGGCGGGGAAAGATCACGCTTGAAGACGTATTTATAGGGCTTACCGGGAAAGAGGTGAGGGCGTGATGGGGAGTTAGCAGTTGCAGTAGCAGTTGGCAGTTTGCGTGTGTGTAGTTAATAATGAGTAGGTGAATGGGAGTGGTGGATTACCTGGAAAATAATATATGGAAACAGTTATACCTAAAACGTCAACCGTATTAAATTCGCTTTTGCGGGCTGATTTTACAACGCAATGGCGCAACCGGCGGTCGGTGGTTTTAACCCTCGTGGTGCCGGTGATCATATTGATCTCGTGGAAAGGGTTGGTAAAAACGCTTGGCGGCCCGTTTGCTTTGTCGAACAGTATTACGATAGGCCTGGTGGCCACCGGCTTAATGGGCTATACGAATGCGATTGCCCGCGACCGCGACAAAGGCATATTTCAACGGCTACGCGTAGCGCCCGTTGCGCCCTGGTCGATCATGGCAAGCCGGATATTTGTGCAGCTGGTGATGATCATATCGGTTACGACGGCGGTTTTTATTGCGGGTGTTGAATACGACGGCATTACGCTGTCGCCGGCCGGTTATGCATGTACTTATTTTACCGCAATCATGGGCGGACTGGTATATTTAAGCCTTGGGCAGATGATCACAGGCTTGATCACCAACCCCGAAACGGTCAACTCAACCACACGCCTCGTGTATTTTGTTTTTATTATGGTTGGAATGTTTGGCGAGTTAAACATACTCGGCCATACCGTGCACGACCTGGAGCACTGGTCGCCATACGGAACGGTCAAAACGATCCTGGCCGACAGTATGGAGCCCGGCAAATGGAACCGCGATACTTCCATAGCCCTTTTAGTGACGTTTTTATACACAGCCGTGTTTGCCACGCTGGGTATAAAAAAGTTCAAATGGAGCTCCAAGTAATATTGTATCCATCACTGGAACAGCTGTTCAGCGTACGCCAGCTTGCCTTCGGTATCCATTCCCTGTATAATTATTTTAAATTTTTTTGCCCGGTCGGAGTTCCGAAAGCCAAATTTTAATATTCCGTTACGGGCGGATAGGTCAGGGTTCCAGTAAAGCGTTGTGCGGTTATCGGCCAATCCCGAATGTGCTAACTTAACAAAGTCGGGCTGGCTGAATTCGCGGGTAATGCTATAACCGTTAAATATAAAATGGTCGTAATCTGCCATGTGGTTCATTGTCCGGGCTTCGTCCGATGGCTTTTTTGTATACACCATGATGGCGCCTACATTGCCGCCATTATAAGGCGCGAACCAGACAGGTGGCGGCATAAACCGAATAAGGGCAACCTCTGTTAAATCAAGATACTTCAGATCATCAAATTGAGCGGGTGCTTCATCTAAATAAAAATAAGGTAGCGAAGCGCCCTGAGGTGGGCTTAGCTTGGCCGACGTGCCGGAGGAGGACGGTGTCGGCGAGTCGGGCGACAAAATCAATGTGTTTCTCCCATGGTAAAAAAATTCGGTATTGAGCCCCCGTCCTATAATCTGTAAACCCGGAAACCGTCCCTTTATATATTCGAATAGGCCAATATTAAGTGTTGGGTTGTTGACCAGGTCGAGCGTAAATTCTTTATTCGATTCATATTTGGGGGAAACATGTTCGGCGATCAGCTTTTCAGCAGGCGTTATTTTTTTCTCTTTCACATTTACCGTATTCAGGACAATCCCCTTTATAAAAGATGCGTTGTTTGCCTGGTTCTTTATTCCGGACAAATAATAAGCTGATAGTTGGGGGGCGAACTGCTCCGCGAAGCCATCGGCTTTTGCACGTTTTAAACTATCGGCTAACGTGGCGAAGAGCCTGGCATGAAATTTTAACGGACGGTTTTTTTTGCCGGCGGCCTGGATATAAATATCCGATAGCCCGGCATGGTTAAAATCTTTTAAAATAAATCTTTCCGCACTGTCGGGAATGATATATCCGACAAATTTTGTCGAGTCCTGGTTCATGACAAGCAATTTAATGCTCACCGGTGTTTTATTGGCGGCGGCATTATTTAAGCCGATACTTCCCGCTATATACTGCATCCGTTCCACCGGGTACCGGAGCGTGTAGTTTTCGCCGGCCAATATTTTTTGCCATGTGAAATGCCGCCAGCCGTTTGTAAGCATCACCAGGTCGAGCTGGCTTGCAAGCGAATCGCTTTGGTCCTTAAAATAATATCCCGGGTCGTTGATCTCACCCCTAAGCTCGGGGCTTAGCAGCAGCGAGGCTAAGATATTCTGACTTGTTCCGTCCTGGTCGAAAGCATCCGCATCCGTTACAGCGACAGAGAAGCTACCCTTCACCGGTAAGCCCGTTTTGCCGGTTATCGTTAAAGAAAAAGAATTCCGGCCCGTTGGCGAAAATGACAGGGTATCGGCTTTTAATGCGGATATTGTTAAATCGTGTTGGTTTAAAAATAATATTCTTTCGGCCAACGGAACAGCGTCATGGCTAAATATAGTCAACCGCAATATGCCTGTCGAAAAACCTGCTTTTGGCAGCTCGAATAAATTTATACCTCTATCCAGCTTAAGCTGGTGCGTTACTACCTGGCCACTGGTTTGAGATGCCGCGAGTACGCAGTCTTCAAACCGTTCCTTCGGCCCGGCAAAACTTAGCTTAAGCTGGATGGATTTATCGGTTTGGTCGGCTTGCAAACTGATCCCGGCCGTTTTAACTTCGGGCAGGCTGACACGCTGTCGGGTTCCGTTCGAAAACGCAATATCGGCCGAATATGAATTATTGCCCGGCGCTTCAAGCATGAATTCACCCATCCCATCATGCACGGACCCGAAACGCACAACCTCTTTATTTGCGCGGTCGTTTATTACCCCCCTTACTGCGACAGGGTGACCGTCATCATCAACAGCACGAAATGCGATCTTTGTAACCACTCCCCCGATAATATCGCCGCCTTCGGGATAAAAGAAAATGCGAGGTTGTTTTTTGCCGGGTTGCCTGTATGAAAAGGTAATTGTTTCCGAAGGGTTACTGATATAAATTTGCTGGCTGTACCACGCCTGGCGGTCGAAATTCATCATCCACGAAGTAAAAGAAGAGAGCCGGTACCAGCCGCTTTTTAAATTGGGGCTAAGGTCAATATTGCCATGGGCCGTGCCGTCAACCAGTGGAAGCTTATTTTGCGCGACTATATTTCCGGCGCTATCGGTTAACTGCACATACACAATCCCGCTCAGCGCCGAGGGCTTTCCATAAGCCGTTACGTAAGCCTTGTACCAGATAGTTTCGCCGCTGCCGTACAGTTGCTGGTTGGTGTGGATAAATACTTTTTCCTGCGGATATTTTTTATACCAGGTGATTAACGAGTTCCTGACATGGGCTTCAAGGGTATCAACTGGCTTTTGGGCAGCACAGCAAATAGCAAGTGATAAGAAGATCACCGATAAGAAACTCCTCCTCATGAGCATCGCGATGGTATTAATTCTATTATACAGAGCGTTAACCTACAACCCGCTGTCATCAAGCGCGAACTTGTTTTTCCGGGCCTTCCATTTTCCTTTTGTAAAATCGGGAAAGGCCTGCGGTGTGTTGCCGCCTGCAATTGATTTTTCGGAAAGCGGGGTGATCACGCTCATGGTTACGGAATCGTAAACATCGATGGGTGTTTGTTTACCCTGTTTTACGGCCTCGATAAATCCGTTAAATACAAACCAGTCCATACCGCCATGGCCGGCGCCTTCGGCTTTGGCTTCATATTTCTTCCAAAGAGGGTGGTCGTATTTTTTGAACCAGTCGTCGGCCGGATCCCAAACATCTTCTTTTTTCGACTCGTGTTCGATATAAACAGTTTTTGACACATCCATCCAAAGGCCCTTCGTTCCCTGCACCCTGAAGCCGAGCGAATAGGGCCGGGGCAGATGCGTATCGTGCGAAAGCAACACCGTTTCGCCGTTGGCGCAATTGATCATGGTGGTTATCACATCGCCGTTTTTATAGTTGATTTTACCGTTTTTATTGCCGGGCGCCAGCTCTTCAACATAAGCATCCAGTCCGCGGGATTTTGAGCTAAACGATACCAGGTTGGTGAAACGGTTGCCGCGGTTTATATCCGCATATTGCATGAGTGGCCCGACGCCATGTGTTGGATAAATGTCGGCGTTACGGTCGATATTGAACTGTGTGCGCCATTGTGCTTCGCTTAAAGCGTTTGGCCCAAATTCAACGCCGTGCCCATAAAAATGCTTGCCGTCGTTAAACAGCACGTTGCGCAGGTTATGCTGGTAGCCACCCTCGTAATGTATCATTTCGCCGAACAAACCCTGGCGCACCATGTTTAACACGGCCATTACATCGCGGCGGTAACAAACATTCTCCATGGTCATGTAATGCATGCCGGTGCGTTCGGAAGTATTCACCAGGTCCCAGTGATCTTCCACGCTGATCCCTGCTATCACCTCGCAGCCCACATATTTCCCCGCTTTCATGGCGTCAATGGCCTGCGGATGATGGAATTGCCATGGCGTAGCGATGATCACGGCGTCGATATCTTTCCGTTCGAGCAACCGTTTATAGGCATCCAGTCCGCCGGTGTATTCCTTTGGCAATGACTTGCCTGCCTTGATAAATTGCTCGCGGCAGTATTTTAAGGAGCTTTCCTGCGTATCGCAGATGGCTACGATCTCGATATCATCGCGCAGCAAACCTTCGTTAACGTGATCGCGCCCGCGCAGACCCACGCCGATATAGCCGAGTTTTACTTTGTCTTTATCCGCCGCGAAAAGACTGCCCGAAGGCAATATGGCCAACCCGGCTGCGGCAACCGATCCCTGTTTTATAAATTCTCTGCGTTCCATAAACTAATTTGATAATTTGACAATTTGATAATTTGAAGGTGCTGAAATAGTTTAAAATTTGAAGGTAAGGTAATTGATTTGAAAATGTTGAGCCAATAATTTTCAAATTTTCAAATCACCAAATTTTCAAATTGATAAAATAATTTGACAATTTGATAATTTGAAGGTGCTGAAATAGTTTAAAATTTGAAAGTAAGTTAATTTGATTATTTGAAAA
>Ga0134125_10000729_pt1 | contig 42848 bp, 30 predicted proteins | sample KB31751_FD_96464 | JGI IMG/M metagenome (GOLD analysis project Ga0134125, IMG submission 96464) | Terrestrial soil microbial communities with excess Nitrogen fertilizer from Kellogg Biological Station, Michigan, USA - KB3-175-1 | ecosystem: Environmental > Terrestrial > Soil > Unclassified ...
AGGCGGCGGATGGGGACGGGGAAGGGGAGGCGGATGGGGACGGAGACGGGGAAGGGGAGGCGGATGGGGACGGAGACGGGGAAGGGGAGGCGGATGCGGATGGTGGCGCGGTCGCGTCGATGCCGATGTGCATCCAGTGTTTCGGTTGCCGGAACCAAAGCCTTTCGCAAACCGGCTGCCGGTCTCCGTCGAAGAGGGTAAGGTGAGAGATGCCGGCGTCGAGACTATCCTTGTCGATGCTGAAGCTGGTCGCATTACCGCTAAGAAAGTTCATTTCGACCAGCCGCACCCTCGCGCGGGTATGCACGAAGAGATAGACGACCGGTTTGGCTACGGAACCGGCGGCGTGAACGGTAATACGGATCCGGTGTTCGTCCTGGTCTTCCACGTGCATCACGTAGCCCTGGTCGTATGCGGCGGGCAATGGCTTGTCAACGACGGAATGGTTGATCGTTGCCGTTGCGATATAAGTTGTTCCGGCCGCAGGTGTCAGGACGAACCTTCCTGTTCCGGCAGCGCCGGTGTGAAAGCGGGCGACCGTATCCTTTTGGGCGTTGCAGACGACGCCGTCGATTGGGACCGGTCTCCCGTTGCGGCCAGTCGTGATAACGGCAATGGTAGAGGCGAGGCCGGCCACGAGATTGCCACCTTCAGGGAAGAGCCTGATCGACGCGCGCGGGCTGTCCGTCGAGCGGGCGGGCGCCATGAGGTCGGCAGTTCGGGCGGGGGCCACAGGGTCGACTGTGCGAGGAGGGGTAATGAGGTCGGCCCCGCGGGGAGCTGTGGCGCTATCGGCACCGGAATCATTCAGCGTGTTGAAAATTGTGAGCGCCTGGCTGTAATAGAGATCGGGGTTGAAATTCTTCATCCAACTCGTATAGGCCCTGAACAGGTATTCGCCCGATGGAACGGACAAAGGGATGCTGAATGAGCCGTCGCCTTTTCCCGCCTTCAGCCCGATCTTAGCCTGAAGGACCGGGTGCTGGTCCCTGTCCAGGAGCTCGATATAGGCGATGCCGGACAGCGCGGCCGGCTTGTCGGTCCCGCCGTCAAAGTCATATGCCTTAAACCATATCGTTTCACCGGCCAGGTAAAAACTCCGGTCGACGTGGATGAAGAGTTTTTCCTGCGGCGACTCCGCGAGGTAACGGCTGAAAACGGAGCGGAGGCTGTCTTTGCCATCTTCCTGCGCCAGCGCGACGCCGGCGATTGCCAGGAGGAGCAGGGAAAGGATCCAGCGTTTGTATGGTTTTATCATCATTGTTCCATTCGGTTATCAAGGCATAAAAGGCGGACGGACGTTCGTACCGCCCAGCAAAAGACAGTTCAGACAGACGCTGGACGCCAGGACAAGGGGGCCGCCGCTGATAAAATACCAGGGAGCGTAGTTTGTATCGGGGTAATTGTAGACGAACGGGTCGGGGTAGCCGGGCGCAATGGACGTCGTATCACAGCCGTAGGCCGGCTGGTTGTGCTGCCAGTTCGTGAATGAGGATTCCCTGATCAGGATCCGCTGCTGCTGTTCGGTGGTGGCGGTGATGAAGCCGATGGCAGGCAGGGAAGGATCGCTGGTACACCTGATATTACCGGTCAGCTGCGTGGGCTGCACGTCGAAGAGCGTACCGACGTCCTGGGAAGTTTTGGCGATGATCTGCCAATAGTTGTAGGCGTCCAGGGTCAGCGCATATTGGTGCACCAGGATACTGTAGACCTTTGTGACCCTGGCGTCGCCGTTTGGGACCGTGAGAAGGGGGAAGCTGTCGATGACGGCGCTTGATTCCGCGGCGGAACTTGCCAGAAGGATACTGGCCGAAGTATCGGTCGTCCAGCACTGCTGCGTCTGGTTGGTGGAGTCCTGCGCGTATATCCTGCCGTTGGCCACCCCCCAAACAGTCATCAGCTGGGCATCGTGTTCCCAGGTCTCGTTGTAGGTATAGCGGTAATATCGGGTGTTGCCGGTGGGATCGTGGGTGCCGGCATAGATATTCAGGTCGAATGGCTGACGCCAGAAAATGCTATCGATCGGCGGGGTGACCAGGCAGGGCACCGGGTCCGAATTGTATACTTCCCCGTTGAATGCGACGATGGCGATACTATATTTCCGCGTCGGATCGAGGGTCAGGGGATCGCTGGCGTACCGGCCTGTGCCGATGATCTCCGACAGCGGCCACGATCCGCCGCCCGCGCCAACGATGGCTACGCGGGCGCCAAGTTCAGGAATTCCCTGGACGGTGCTATCACCGAGATTCCGGGTCCGGGTCAGTTTGAAGGTCGTGACCGTGTTGGCGCCTATGTTGATGAAACCATCCACGACCAGGTAATGGTTCGGGTTGGTGATGGCGGGCGGCGCATAGGCCTGCCGGCAGGCAGCCAGCAAGATCGCGGAGACAAGCGCCAGGGCGGCCCAGGAGTGGCGAAGACGGCGAATGAGCAGTATATGGTAATTCCGGTGTTTCATGTCAAAATCTGATCGTGTAGGTGATAAATGGAATTTGTGTCCCGAAGATCGATAGCTGGTACCCTTTTATCGTTCCGTTTTCCTGGATAAAATATACCGAATAGGGATTCTTCCGGCCCGTCAGGTTGTAGACCCCGACCGTCCAGAAGTTGTGAAGCTTTTGCGTCAGCCGGTTGTTGCCGTCAATAATAAAAGAAGCATCCGTTCGAAAATAGTCGGGTATCCGGTATTGGTTGCGCTGCGAGTAATACAAACCGGGCGACCCGTCGAGATCGAAGACGGCGAGGGGAAGAGTGATGGGCCTGCCGGTGCTGTAGACCATGTTGACCGACATGCTGTACCGGTGCGAGAAGCGATAGTTCGCGATGAAATTCAGGTTGTGGGGCTTGTCGAAGCTTGCGGGATACCAATTCCCGTTGCTGATCAGCTGACCGGCGAGCGGATCATCCTGGCGCAGCAGGGTCCTGGACCACGTATAGCTGAGCCAACCATTGAACTTTCCTTCAGTTTTGCGCAGCAGTAATTCCACGCCGTAGGCTTTTCCTTTTGTTTCGAGGACGTCCGTTTCAATGTGTGGATTCAGGAGAAGGTTGGCGCCGCTCTTGTAATCGAGATAGTTATCGATCCATTTATAATAAAGTTCAACGGACGTTTCGACCTTGTTGGAAAGGAAATTCCGGTAGTAGCCGAAGGACACCTGCCTTCCGTGTTGCGGCCTGATGTGGGCGTCGCTCAGCTTCCAGATATCGGTCGGGGAAACCGAAACCGTATTGGACAACATGTGGATGTACTGCTCCAGCGTGTTGTAACTGGCTTTTATCGAGCCGTTCTCCGACACGGCATACCGCGCCGAGATCCGGACCTCGGGCGCCGACCAGGTCTTGATGATCTTGCCGCCGCTATAAAAAGCGGTGTCGATAACGGTGTTCAGTTCCCTTGGCAGCCCCGGCGCATAGTTGTACACGTCATGCGGGCCCAGGTAATTGAATACCGAGTACCGCAACCCGCCGCTTATGGTGAGCCGGTTGTTCACAGAATACTGGTCGCCGAGATAGATCGCGCTTTCCAGGCCCTGTTCCGCAGGAAGAGTGGAATCGACAATAAGGGACTTTTCTCCCTCGGGGCTGTAGGTGCCGGGATGCAATTTGTAATAGACCGCGCTGAGACCGTAGCTGACCTGGTTCTTATTATCCGGGGCAAAGGTGAATTCGGAGCGGAAATAGGTTTGACCGATCTGAAATCCGAGCCTGAAGCCGTTCGTGGAGTCCCGGCTATCGGAAATATTGTACTGGTACCGGTCGATCCCCGCCGTGAACAGCGCATTGGAACGGTTGTTAAAGATGTGTTTCCATTTGAGGTTGGTGCTGGCATTGGTATACTTGTACGTGGTATCGTTGCCGAGCCGGAACCGGTCCGCGCTGTAATAGCCCATGATATTGAGGGTGTTTTTCTCGTCGATGCGGTGCGTGATACGCAGGTTGGCGTCGTAGAAGTTGGCGGAGCTGTTGTTATAGGCGCTGCTGGCGGGGAGACTGTTGAGCAGCCAGTCGGAGTAGGTCGTGCGGACCGCGGCGACCAGCGTCGTCCTGTCCTTTTGGATCGGCCCCTCGATGCTCAGCTTGCTCGTGAGTGGGCCGATCCCCGCCACGCCGCTCCATTTTTTGGTGTTGCCATCCGGCATCGAGATATCGAGGACGGAAGACAGGCGGCCGCCGAATTTTTCGGGTATGGCGCTTTTGTATAGCTCGATCCCCTTCACGACGTCGGGATTAAAAGAGGAAAAGAAGCCGAAAAGGTGTGTCGGATTATAAATGGTGGCGCCGTCAAAGAGCGTGAGATTTTGATCGGTCGAGCCACCCCGGACATTGATCCCGTTGCTGGCCTCCCCGACAGATGTAACGCCGGGCAGCGTCAGCACGACCTTCAGCACGTCGGCCTCGCCGAACACGACAGGCACCTGGCGGATAGTGCGGATATTCAGGCGGTTCACACCCATCTGCACGCTTTTGGTATTCGAAGTCTTTTCGGCGGAAACAATGGCCGCCCTGAGAGTGGTCACGGCTTCCTGCATGTCAATGTTGAGGCGGCCATCCGAATAGAGGACGATCTGGCGGCGGGTGTCTCTCATGCCGGCATCGGTCAGCCGGATCAGGTGTCGGCCCTTGGGAAGGGTCAGCGAATAATAGCCGAATTGATCGGTCGCAACCGATGTCGCGGATCCGTCCGCAAACAGGGTCGCACCGACGATGGGTTCTCCCGTATTGTCATCTTTTACATACCCTGCGACCGTAGCCTTTCCCTGACCGACCGTCGCGGTCCTGGCGCCGATATCGTAGACCCGGTTCTCCGCCAGCATTTGCTTTAGGCGCGCTTTTTCGGGCTGCTCGTCGTCAGTTGCAAACACCGCTTGTCCCTTGCTTCCCGGTGCCGAAACGGGTCCGCCGAACCGGGCGGGAAGCGTGGTGACGATGGTCACGTGCCGGGTGATGAAGATGCGTTTGCCCGAATCGATGGAATAGTGAAAGTCGGTATTTTGAAAAAGCTCATCCAGAATCTGCCGAACAGTTGCCCTATTGAGCGTCATCTCGATCGAAAGGCTATCGAAGTCAGCCGGGTCGTAATAGAAGCGATAACCGGTCACGGTTTCGATCCGGGCTGTCAACCGGCCAAAAGTGTATCCCTCAAAATTGCCGGTTACCGTCGGCTCAAGCTGGGCGCGGGCCTGCAGGGAAAGCACCAGGCAAGCGGAATAGAGCAATAGTCGGATCGGCCGGCAGCGCATGGTCAGTTTTTTGTTTGCTGGTAAAAGGCAGCGGTTTCCATAAGCGATGCCTCGAAGCGGTCCTTGAACGAAAGGTGATTGCGCCGGATGAATTTCCTCACGTCTTCCTTCTTATCGGCGAGGACCCGGATCAATTCCTTCCGGTTGCCGACCCGGTAAGCGGTCCCGCCGGTCAGCAGAAAATAGGTATCAACCTCGACATAACGCACCTGCCCTTCCTGCGTCGTGGGATGCACCAGCGTCTTTCGCTTTCGGGCCAGCAGGGTCACTGCCGGTCCGGAAAACAGCTCCTGATAAAATCCGGGTTCCGGGAGCCCCGGCTCTGAGCCGACATAACGGAACTTCGCGGAGCCGATGGAGAACCACGGCGCCCTGGCCGCGACCAGGCTGATCAGGAGATTGGAATTGCGGTCAGGCGTGACCAGTCGGTCCTGGAGGAGGTCATATTCCAGCGGGATCGCAGGGTAAAAAATGTCATCGTATACCAGCGTTCCCTGCTCCAGGCTGTCCCATTGAAAATTGGCGAATCCGATACCAGGCGTGCCGTTCCGGATATATTCGCGACCGTTATACAGGCGGCTGTCCTCGCCCAGGCGGGCTCGAAGGTACTCTTCCATCCGGGTCTCGGCCGGCGAAGACGTGTCCGCGCGGCTTCTGTCGAGGGCGGTGATGGCGGCCGGCGGAGCGTTGAATACCAGGGAGCAGCAAAGGATAAACGGCCATTCGATTGACATCAGCCAATTTAAAACTATACGGGAGTTTCAGCAAAAAAATGTTTTTTTTCCGTGTGCAGCGTTCCATCGATCAGCCTTTCAGAAAAAACGCGCGCAGCTCGCCGGCATCCTCGGGTTTCATTTTTCCACCCAGGATCAGGCGCAATTGTCTGCGCCGGAGCGCGCCATCGAAAAGGCGTTTTTCCTCTTCGGTCTCGGCGATGAGTTCCGGGACCGGACGCGGCTTCCGGTTGGGGTCAAGCGCGACGAAGGTATAGTAGGCTTCGTTGCTTTTGTACTTGTATTGCTGGGTGTGGTCCTCGCCCCATACTTTCATGTGGACCTCTACCGACGTATTAAAGGCCCGGCTGACCTTCGCTTCGATATGAACGACGTTTCCGAGTTTGATGGGATTTTCGAAGGATATATTGTCCACAGACGCGGTGACGACCGGAGCGTTGCAGTGCTTGCCGGCGGAGAGCGCCGCGGCAATATCCATCCAGTACATCAGCCGGCCACCCATGAGATTACCGAACAAATTCGTGTCGTTAGGAAGCACGAGTTCAGTCATGAGGATCAGGGACTCTTTGGCAGTCTTTGCTTTGTGTACCATCGGGTGGTTTTGCGTGCAAAGATAGGCTCAGACGGTGACTTTCCTGCAATCATTCAGGAAGGACTCGTCGGCGTCGGCGCCAAGCCCGGGACCGTCCGGGACTTCCAGGAAATATCCCCTGTATTTTACGCCGCCGGTCACCGGGTCGGCGGTGTGCCCCAGCATGCAGGTGTCCATATCGTAAAAAATGATATTGTCATGCGCCAGCGCGAAATGGGCGAAGGCGGTCAGTGCTACCCTGCTCTCCAGCATCCCGCCCATCATGCAGGGGATGCCTTTTCCTTCACAGACCTCGTTGATGCGGGTAGCTTCGAGGATGCCGCCGGACTTGGCGAATTTGATATTGACGTAATCACACGCGTCAGCCGCGATCAGTCTTTCCGCGTCGTGATGGTCGAATACGCTTTCGTCGGCCATTAACGGCACAGGCACTTCGCTCCGCAGGCGCGGCAGCAGGTGGTCCTGCCAGTGACGCATCGGTTGCTCGCAAAACTGCACATTGAGCGGGCCGATCAGGCGCAGCGTTTGCAGGGCAGTCTCATAATCCCAGCCCTGGTTGGCATCAATGCGAAGGAGAATATCCGGACCGACGGCTTCCCGGATCCGCCGGACCCGGTCAACGTCCTGGACCCCATTCTTACCCAACTTGATCTTGATGATCCGGACGCCGTCTGCCTTGAACCGGAGCGCTGTCTGTGCCATCCGCTCGGGTGTGTCGATGCCGATGGTAAGATCCGTTTCCAGGAGCGTTTTTTTCCCGCCGAGGTATCGGTAGAGCGGCTGGCCAGCGGCACGGGCGGCCAGGTCGTGCAGCGCCATGTCAAATGCGCTTTTGGCAGTTGCATTGAAAGCAGCCAGCGCATGCAGTTCGTCCATCCGGCCTGCAATGTCCAGCGCCGATTTGCCTTTCCAGCACGCGGCAAAATCCTGTGCCATCGCCAGGCAGGTTGCCTGGGTTTCGCCGGTGATCATCGGGAAGGCGGAACATTCGCCTACTCCATAGAAGCCGGCGTCGGTGTGGATACGGATCAGGGTGTTCTGTGCATAGTCCATGGTGCCCGTCGCAATCGTGAAGGGGTGCATGGGGATGCTGAATTCGTAGATATCGGTATGAAGGATGCGCATGATAGAATACGATTTGGATGTTTTATTGGCCGGTGTAGCCGGGTCCGTAAACGACCCGGCCGGGTTTAGCACCGGTGTGGACGCCGCTGCTCAAGACCCGGACTCCGTTGACGAATACGTCGCTGACGCCCGTCGCCAGCTGGTGGGGCCGTTCGAACGTAGAATTGGCTCGGATCGTGGCGGGATCGAATACGACGACGTCGGCGTAATCGCCGACTTTCAGTTCACCCCGCCGTTTCAGCCGCAGCAGATGCGCCGGCATGCCGCTCAGCCGATGGATGGCGGCTTCGAGAGGAATGAGTTTTTCGTCGCGAACATAGGTCCCGAGAAGTCGCGCGAAATTTCCGTACGCCCTCGGATGGCAATTGCTCTTCAGGAATACGCCCTCCGGAGCCATGCTGGCTTCATCCGACCCGAAGCTCATATACGGCAGCCGGATCTCCTTTTGCACGTTGGACTCGCTCATGAGAAAATAAATCGCCTCTACCCGCGAGTGGTCCTGGACGACAAGGTCGACGATGGTTTCTTCCGGCGAGGTATGGCGCATTTTCGCAATCTCGCCAAGTCTTTTCCCGGTGAGATATTTCAGCGAATCCTGGCGGAAGCCTGTGCAGATGATATTGTCGGCGCCGGAGCCAAGATAGAGGTTCTCCCATTTATCCGAAGGTGTTTTCATTTCCGCGATCACTTTTCTCCGCACGGCCGGATCCTTCAACCGGGCGATCCATTTGTCCAGGCCGCCTTCCTGCACGTCCGTGGGCATCGCGGCATCGAACCCGGTGGCTCCGGCGGTATAGGTGTACATGCAAGCCGAGATATTCAATCCAGCCTTCCTGGCGCTGTCGATCTTTGCGATCAAGGGATCCATCTTTCCCCAGTTGCTCCTGCCGGCCGCCTTAAGGTGATAGAAGATAGCGGGGATATTCGCGTCCCGGGCAATGCGGATCAGCTCGTCCGCCCCCTGGAGCAATTGATTGCCCTCGCTCCGGATATGAGAAATATAGCAGCCGCCATATTGGGCCGCAACTTTGCAAAGCGCAACGAGTTCAGGCGTCTTCGCGTAGCTTCCCGGCGCATAAATAAGCGCGGAACCGATACCGAGCGCGCCGTCCTCCATCGCCTTCCGGGTCAACGCCACCATCGCCTGCAGCTCCGCGCTATCCGGGTCTCGGTTGGCGTAGCCCAGCAAATTTTCACGGATCGTGGCAGCACCGACGAACGAGGCGACATTGGTGGATATACCCTTTCTCGCCAGGGTTTTCAGATAGTCATTGAGGGTTGACCAGGTGATATCAAATTTGATGTCACCCTGGTTACGTTGTTGCATCGCCTTCATGCTGTCAGTCAGTGGCCCTTCGGAAGTCCCTTCCCCAAAGATCTCAAGGGTGACGCCCTGGCGGATGGCGCCCATCGACCGGCCATCCTGCAGCAGGGATTCCATGGACTGGGACTGCATATCGATAAAACCAGGGCTGACGGCCATTCCCTTCGCATCGATGTCGGTCCTCGCGCGGGCGCCGCTCAGATCACCGATGAAAGCGATCGTGTCGCCGGCGATCGCGAGATCGGTCTTTACCGGTGTGCCGCCGGTCCCGTCATAGATCGTACCGTTGCGGATGATCGTGTCATATTGCGCGACGGGATGGCAGGAGTAAAGGAGGATCAATGCCGCGCACGCCCGGAAGTATTTTCTCATGCGCCTAAGGTAAATAAAAAAGAAGCGTTTCCCTACCTTTGGCGGCAAATCACCGCTCGAGTATATGGATAACCTTTCCGCAAACGTTTCGTTCGACAATACCGCCAACGCTTTCGAATACAAATCCGACAAGGAACTGCGCCGGGCGGCGACTCTTTTCTCCACGATGGGCGTGGCTCCGTTGGTGTGGCTGGGTACGCGGCTGACGCCGTGGCTCGTGCGTTCGGGGCTTCCCGTCAAAGGACTGGTCCGGAGAACGCTGTTTACCCAGTTTGTCGGCGGAGAGACGCTGGAGGAGACGGCCGCCGTGGCGAAAAAACTGGGGGAGTATCACGTGCAGGTCATCCTCGACTACGGTGTGGAAGGCGGAAACGATGGTGAAAAGGGGTTCGACCATGCGGCAGGCGAATTCAACCGGGTCATCGATTACGCGGCAACGCAACCCAATATCCCTTTCATGAGTATCAAAGTGACCGGGATTGCGCGGTTCTCGCTGTTGGAAAGGCTGGATACCGGAATGAAAGCCTGTTCCGGCAGCCTCATGAAGCGATACGAGCAGGTCCTGGAAGGGCTGACGGCCGCGGAGCTGGCCGAATGGGAACGTGTCGGCGCGCGGATGCGGCTTATGGCGCAGGAGGCAGCGGACAAAGGGATCGGCGTGCTGGTCGATGCCGAGGAGAGTTGGATCCAGGACCCGGTGGATGTGCTGACGATCCGGATGATGGATGAATTTAACCGGGGCCGCGCGGTGGTGTATAATACCGTCCAGTTGTACCGGTCCGACCGGCTTCATTTTCTGAAAGATTCCTGGGAAGCCGCGGGGCAGCGGGATTTTGTACTGGGTATGAAACTGGTGCGCGGGGCTTATATGGAAAAGGAGCGGAAAAGGGCGGCCGCGATGGGATATGCGTCCCCGATCCAGCCGGATAAAGCGGCAACCGACCGGGACTATGACGCGGCAGTGCAGTTTTGCATCGACAACCTGGACCGGATCGCAGTGATCGTGGCCTCGCATAATGAGCACAGTAATCTGCTGGCGGTGGAATTGCTGCAGCGGAAAGGCCTGCCGCCCGGCCATCCCCATGTCCATTTTTCGCAGTTGTACGGGATGAGCGACAATATCACCTTCAACCTCGCAAAGGCCGGATGCGCGGTCAGCAAATACCTGCCGTTCGGGCCGATCCGGGATGTCGTGCCGTACCTGATGCGCAGGGCGCAGGAGAACAGTTCGGTCTCGGGTCAAACGGGGCGGGAACTCGGGCTGATCCGGAAGGAGATCAGGCGAAGAGGGGGAGATCAACGCGAGGGGGAGCGGGCGGAGGGGGCGTGATAAGGGCAGGGAGGATCGGCGGACGGCCGGAGAACCTTTGGGTATTTTATGGCAAGCGGGACGCACTATATGCCGGAAGGCACCGATTATATTCCGCTGTACGGAGCCGAACCCAGCGCCATCGAACAGGCTTACGCCATTTTTGCGAATGTGATCGCACTTGATGAAAACGGGACGGTCTTGAACGCAAAATGGGCTGAAAAGCGAGCTACCGACTATATTCATCGCTACATCGACCCGAACCACAAAGTCGAACCCGAATTCGAAGATTGGGAATTGGAATTACACGCTCCTCCGCCGTTGAATGATTTGATTTGATCGGTCACGGGCCATTGGAGGAAAGTAAAATCAGCCGGTTTTGGAAAATACCGGAATTTATTAGAGATTTGCAGTCCTGAAAAGGCGGAAGGGTCTTTAGCTCAGTTGGTTAGAGCGCTTCCTTGACATGGAAGAGGTCGCTGGTTCGAATCCAGTAGGACCCACAAAAAGGCGTTTCAACAACGCCTTTTTTCATGCCCGAAATCTTCTGTAGCGCTCGCCGTAATTTAACCAGCTATGTGCTGTTCAGCGACACCTACACGACCGCGTGGAACTGTTCGCAGTGAATGGAAGGTGACGACAGTCATTGAGGTTGCTGTAAAGGGTCATTCCCGCACCCAGGGGGACACTGTATCTTTACTATAGTCTTTAACAGGATATTGGATTTTGGCGAGGCTGGATTTCTATCCAAGCCTCTTTTTTTGTGCCTGCTTCATAAATAATTGCACACCTGGGATATAGCGCAAATACTTTAACAAATAAATCCGCTACTCGGATTGATTGATAACGGTAATGCACAACCGCGGCAGGTGGGACACGGAAACATCTTGCCGTCCAAATAGATTGGACACTGGCAGGCGGGAAAAAGCCGACAAGATTATGGTCAGGCACGGTAATTGTATTTTAAGAGGTTTGACCTCCAACTCTTCATCCTTTGGAAGGTGTAAACGAACCCTCCCCTGATAATGGAAAATCAAGAAGACGAATTTAGTGTTGCCCTGATGCAATTGCAGGACAATTTAAAAAAAGTAGCAGAGGAGCATGCGGAACGAACCTGGCTACAATCCGCCAGGAATGCCCTCGAAGAGAAGTTGCGGGCAGACAGGAGCTTACTCCAAGTATCCCAAAACGTTGTTGATTCGCTGGCCTCTTATTGTGAGGCGCAACTAGGCGCCTTCTATGTGCTCGAGCAAGATACCTATCGACTGCATTACCGTTATGGAATAACAGGACCCACGCCCTCCGCCTTCCGCGTCGGGGAGGGCCTTGCAGGACAGGTAGCCGCGGACAGGCGCCTCAGGCTGATTACGTCGGTACCGGGCAATTATTTCCACATAGAGTCTGCCCTCGGCCGTCAGGCGCCTGGTGCTATTATCGTTTTACCAGCAATGTTCGACGACAGGGTTGTCGCAGTCATCGAATTGGCTAAATTCGGAGCATTCAGCCCTCTGCAATTGCGCCTGCTGGAAAATATATCCGGGCAGATAGCAATAGCCATAAATTCCCTTCTTGCCAAAAAAGATTTGGAAGATATGGTTCGTCAGCTCGCTGGAAAGGAAAAAGAGCTGAACAGCCGGATCACGGCAATCAACCGGAGCAATGCGGCTATAGAATTCGATTTCGACGGTGTCATTAAGAGCGTTAACAAGCAGTACCTCGAGATGACCGGGTACAGCGAGGGAGAGGTAATAGGCAAGCACCATAGCATGTTTGTCGAAAAAGGATATGAAAAAACTAAGGAATACCAGGAATTTTGGCAGCGGCTGAAAAAGGGCGAGTTCCAGCAGGGGGTATTTAAACGCGTCACGAAGAGCGGCGAGCATATTTGGCTGCAGGGTAACTATAACCCTCTGATGGACGCTTCGGGAAGGCCGCACAGTGTGCTAAAGATCGCCACGAATATCACCCCCGTTAAAAAGCAGCAGACGGAGCTACATGCAATCTGGGACGCGATCTATAAGTCGAATCTCACCCTGGAACTCGACCTGGATGGTACGATCGTCAAGGCCAACGACAATTTTCTTCACCTGATGGGCTATTCAGCGGGCGAGCTTACCGGCCGTCACCATAGCGTGCTGGTACAAAAAGGAGTTGAGAAATCGACTGAATATATCCACTTCTGGCAGGCGCTCGCAAGAGGGGAATTCCAGCAAGGTGAGTTTATGCGAATCACCAGGACAGGCGAACCGGTTTGGATCAGAGGGAATTATAATCCCATCCTGGACGCGGAGGGAAAGCCTTATAAGATCCTGAAGATCGCCACCGATGTCACGCTTGTCCGGCAACAGGCGCAGGAGTTGGCGGCGCAGGCCGAAGAGCTGGAGTCTCAGGCAGAGGAACTCAGGCAGACGAATGAGGAGTTGGAAGAGAATACGGCCCAACTCGAAGCGCAGAAACAGAGAGTGGAGGTTGCCAAGCAGGAAGTGGAGAGCAAGGCGCAGGAGCTGGAGAGCAAGGCGCAGGAGCTGGAAACCACGGGCAAATATAAGTCACAGTTTCTCGCCAACATGTCGCATGAGTTGAGGACCCCGCTGAACAGTATCCTAATGCTCGCGCAGCTGTTAACTAACAATAAAAGCGGCGTCCTGGGAGAAAAGGAACTTGAATTTTCCAGAAAAATTCACAGCAGCGGCGTCGACCTGCTGAACCTCATTAACGAGGTTCTCGATTTGTCCAGGGTGGAGGCTGGTAGGATAGATTTGGAAATCACCCGGATCGACTTCGCAAGCCTCCGGGAAAGGATGCTGTCGCAATTTAGCGAAATCGCGAAGGACCGGGATATTCATTTTGAGATTAACCTTGCGAAGGAGATGGCGGAACAAGGGCTGGCCACGGACAAGCAACGCCTTGAGCAGATATTGAGAAATCTGCTTTCAAACGCTTTCAAATTCACCGACAAAAATGGCAAGGTCAGCCTCGATATCCGGCCTGTCGCCGAAGCGGACCGATCAATGGGGCAATGGGCGATGGTGAGCTTTTCAGTTAGCGATACGGGGATCGGCATCGCCGAAAGCAAGCATGAAATAGTCTTCGAAGCCTTCCAGCAAGCGGATGGCTCGACCAAACGAAAATATGGCGGTACAGGGCTGGGATTGTCGATCAGCCGGGAATTTGCCCATGCGCTTGGCGGCGAGATCCGAGTGGTAAGCGATGAAGGTAAGGGCAGCGTCTTTACCCTTTATCTGCCTGCCAGACCGGACGGTACTTTCGCCGCGGCGCCGCCCACGCAAGCGAAAGCTGCGGAACCAGGAGCGAAGGCCCCCGGCAGGAAGTCGGGAATGAGTAACGCCGATGACAGGGAGGCCATTGGGGAAAACGACAGGGTCGTCCTGATTATAGAAGACGATGCGGATTTTGCCAGAATTCTGTTACACATTGCGAGGGAACGGGGGTGCAAGGGGATTATCGCCAGACAAGGGAGCGCGGGTCTCAGCCTGGCAAGATTCTATATGCCTGATGCAATCCTCCTGGACATGAAGCTGCCCGTGATGGACGGAGCGGAAGTTCTGCGGCATTTGAAAAACGACCCCGGCCTCCGCCATATTCCTGTGCAAGTCCTTTCGGGAGACGATCGCCGAAAAGAGGGATTTGACCTCGGCGCCTTCGATTTTATCCAAAAACCGGTCTCCCTTTCAGAACTGCAGCACGCCTTTGACCGGATGGAGGAATTTGCCAATAAGAAGCTTAAGAAGTTGCTTGTGGTGGAGGACAATGAAGAGCATAACAAATCCATCCGTGAGATGGTTGGAAATGGGGATGTTTACGCGGTTCCATGCTTCACCGGTGCAGAAGCGCTCGCCCTCCTCCGGCAGGAAAGCTTTGACTGTATCATCGTCGACCTTGGATTGCCGGACATGAACGGATTCGAATTGTTGGAGAAGGTCAGGGACACCGACCAAATTCGGCGGACGCCGATAATCGTCTATACGGCAAAGGATCTCAGCAGGGAAGAGACCAACCGGCTGCATAAACTCGCCAGCACCGTTATATTGAAAACTGCTGATTCGCGGGAAAGACTTCTGGATGAGACTTCCCTTTTCCTGCACCGTGTGGAATCGCGTCTTCCAAAAGAGAAGCAACAGATCATCCGAAAATTGCACCGGACGGACGAGGTACTGAGGTATAAAAAAGTGCTGCTGGTAGATGATGATATGCGAAACATCTATTCTCTAACGCGTGCTTTGGAAGAGGAAGGAATGCGGTGTATTACAACTGAAAACGGCCAATCGGCAGTAACTCTGTTCAGTCAGACACGGGATATTGATATAATCCTGATGGACGTGATGATGCCAGGATTGGATGGATATGAGGCAACCAAGGAGATCAGACAACTGCCGGGCGGAGCGCGGATACCGGTGATTGCCCTTACCGCGAAGGCCATGAAGGGCGACCGGGAGAAATGCCTCGATGCGGGGATGTCCGATTACATCTCGAAGCCTGTGAACATTGAACAGCTATTATCCCTGATGCGGGTTTGGCTATATCGTTAAAAAAGGGCTTTTGGAGAAAGGTGCACCAAATGATAGAAACGACACAGCCCTGGCGGGTTTACTGGAGTCCATCCGCCTGGTGTACGGGTACGATTTCACCGAATATTCGGAAGGATCGATCGGCCGGCGGATAGCTCATTTCATGGAGAACCGGAAGATTACCGGCCTCCATGACCTGGAGAGGGTAATCCTCCGCGACGAAGAATTATTCGAGCTGTTCGTACAGGAGGTGACGGTGACGGTGACCGAAATGTTCCGGGACCCCGACTTCTATAAAAGCCTGCGCGAGAAGGTACGGGCCAGGCTGGCGACATATCCGTTGATCAGGGTCTGGATAGCCGGGTGCGCTACGGGTGAAGAAGTCTTTTCCATGGCAATCCTCCTGAAGGAAGAAGGGCTACTGGAGCGAACCCTGATCTATGCGACAGACATCAACCAACGATGTCTTAAGAAGGCCACGGAAGGAATCCTTCCGATCGATCGAATGGCGGCGTACACCGCCAACTACCTCAAAAGCGGCGGAAAGAACAGCTTCTCCGAATATTACCTGGCTAAATTCGACGGCGCACTGATGGACAAAACACTCAGGCAAGCCATCCTGTTCTCAGCTCATAACCTGACGATGGACCAATCATTCAACGAGTTTCAACTGATTCTCTGTCGGAATGTACTGATCTATTTCAATCAAGGCCTGCAAAATAAGGTTCTGGGTCTTTTTTATGAAAGTCTTTGTCCCTTCGGAATCCTGGCGCTTGGCAACAAGGAGTCCCTGCTTTCTTCCGACAAAGGAGACAAGTACCGGACAATAGACAAAAAGCAAAAGATATTCATGAAACAGCTCTAATCCATCGAATTATTTTTGTGCCGGGATTTGAATTGTTGCGCTGATTTTTTATATTTCCTTTTGAAAATTGACGGCGCCACCCACTTACGCATCGGCGCAACCCGGGGCATTTTTTGTATTTACAGGAATCAGGGTGGTTAACATAGGCCGGATAAACGCACGGCTATCATATTTAGAAAATCGAATATATGGAGCGAGGGTCTTCGGGCGGCAGGGACATGAGCAATAGAACATTCTACGGAAAGACGGCGATCGTTACCGGCGCGGGCCGCGGGATCGGATTCGAGATCAGCCGGCGGCTGGCTCTGGAAGGCGCGAGCGTAATCCTGAACGATATCGAAGCGGCGACGGCGACGGATGCGGCGGAGCGGATATGTGCCGAGGGGGGCGTCGTTGTGCCCTTTCCCGGGGACTGCGGGTCTCCGGAGGTGATCGCAGGGCTTGTTACGTGTGCCGTCGACCGGTTCGGGACGCTGGATATTGCAGTCGCGAATGCCGGGATCACTTTATTCGGCGAGTTCCTGGACTATCCGCTTGCCTCTTTTGAAGCCGTCCTGAGGGTCAATCTCACCGGCACCTTTTTTCTCGCACAAGCCGCAGCGCGCCGAATGAAGGAGCAGGGCAAGGGCGGCGCCTTACTGTTCCTTTCCTCGGTTACCGGTCACCAGGCCCACAAGCAACTGGCGGCGTACGGCATGACCAAGGCTGCGCTCGAGATGCTGGCAAGGAATCTCGTCATCGAACTGTCGCCCTACCGCATCAATGTCAATACCATCGCGCCGGGCGCAACGCTGACCGAGCGGACAAAGGATGACGGATCATACGAAAAGACCTGGTCTGCGATCACGCCGATGGGACGTCCCGCGACGACAAAAGACATCGCGGATGCGGCATTATTCTTCGTTTCGGACGCCGCTCAACATATCACCGGCCAAAACCTGGTGATCGACGGCGGATGGACAGCCATCAGCCCTTCGCCGTTCTAGGATGTTTGGCCCGGGAAAATCGTACCTTTGCCAGAATTTTCTCCCCTAAGGCAACAAAATGCCGCCCTTTCCCGTAGGATTAGTAAATCGTTAACAATAATAAAATAAACCGGCTTTCGTTCTTTTATTCTAACTGAGCCGAAATCATGTCATTATGAAAGTACTCTTCACTTCAGCAGCAATTTTTTTCTGTCTTTTGATCGTTTCCTGCAGCAAACATAGTTCGGGCCCCAATCCGGGATCCGGAAAAAACTCCTTATTCCCATTGACCCAGGGCAGTGTGTGGTACTATACGGACTCCGCCTTCAGCGATTCCACCTTGCTGGCCGCCTATCTGGACACGATGACGCTCAACAATAAGACCTACCAGGATCAACAGACGGGAATGATCTTTCTCGGTCTGAATAACCCTTATGGGTGGTTCCTTGGCAGTTATATTGCCGTCGATCCTTCCAATGCCGCGATATACGAAGTGGACAGCCCGTACTACCAGGCGTACACATTTTTCGCCGTGCCGCAGCAGGACGGACAGGTCATCGGCACCGGCTCCGATAACAGCAACCCTTCCTGCCTCCTGACGACCACCCAAACCGGGTATCTTACCCCTGTCACGATCAACGGGTATTCCTGTCTGGAGAATGTCGAATATACGGCAGATTGCAGCGGGAATCCGAAGGAACAGATCGATTCTTATGTCGCTCAAGGGACCGGTGTCGTGCGGATCGTGCACTATGTACCCGACTCCGCCACAGGGAACCTGTACGAAGACTACTCTCAGACGCTGTCGTCCGCGGTCATCAAGTGATTCGGCATACACTATTTTGGCCCGAATTTCGTTGTCTGAAAGAAAACCTTTGATTATGCGGAATAGCGCGTTCCTGTTTGCATCCGTCTGTTGCCTGCTTTCGATGGCGGCTTGCAAGAAGAAGAATAACGGTGGCAACTCGGGGCCGAACCCCCTGATTGGCAGCTGGACATTTAACGGCGAAACGTCGAACGCCAGCACCACCTCGACGGTTGCGGGGCCGGTATCGATAAAGGTCGTCAACCTTGTGAATTTCGCCACGACAAACAATTCCGGCGATCTGACCTTCAATTCGGATTCGATGGTCGTGGCCGGACTGGGATACGATATCGACACGGCGGTTACGACATATACCTACGTCGGCGCCACCATAGACACTGCGATATCCCCGCTGACCGTGACGACTGCGCCCTTTGATACCCTCGTTGCTTATAAACTCATCGGGCAGGATTCGATCTCGTTCCCGAACGGGTCACCGTTTGCATTCGCCCTGCAAGGGTTTCAGCCGCCTGTCCAGCTTAATGGTTTCCATTTCTCGATCAATGGCAACACGCTGACCTTGCATTCCACCATCAATCAAACGGGGCAGGAAACGTACAACGGTATTACCGCTCCGACAACCGTGGCGGTAACCAGCGTTATCACGTTGACCAAACATTAGCCGACCCGGGCTTTTTTTCATATATTGCGGTTGACCAAATCTGCATAATATCGCCATGTCCAGCCGACGCAGTTTTATCCGCCAGAGCTCGGCGCTAACCGCCGGAGCGCTCGTCAACCCGCTCAGCAGAATGTCTTCCGCGTTCCCCGGGCCCGTCGCCCCCTCGGACCGCATCCATATCGGAGCGATCGGTCTCAACGGTATGGGTTGGGCGGACCTAACTGCGGCATTGAAGGTTCCCGGCGTAACCGTGGTTGCGCTTTGCGACGTCGACCAGCGCGTCCTGGACCGGCGCATGAAAGACCTGGCGGCAATGAAGGTGGACACGGCGGCGATCAGGACCTATGGGGACTACAGGAAGCTACTGGAACAAAAGGATATCGACGTCGTTTTGATCGGCACTCCGGATCACTGGCATGCCCTCATCATGATCGCGGCCTGCCAGGCGGGTAAAGATGTGTATGTCGAAAAGCCTTGCGGCAATTCTATCGGCGAATGCCGGGCGATGATCGCAGCCCAGCAAAAGTATAACCGCATCGTGCAGGTCGGGCAATGGCAAAGAAGCCAGCAGCATTTCAGGGATGCGGTGGCTTTCGCGCGTTCCGGCCAACTGGGCCGGGTCCGCACCGTTAAAGTATGGTGTTACGAGGATTGGTGCAAACCCCAGCCGGTGGTGCCCGATACGCCGCCGCCGGCAGGCGTGGACTTTCCGATGTGGCTTGGGCCCGCACCAAGCAGGCCCTTCAATGCCAGCCGGTTCCATTTTAACTTTCGCTGGTTCTGGGACTATGCCGGGGGGCTCATGACCGACTGGGGAGTGCATTTGCTGGATTATGGCCTTTTGGGTATGGCTGCCGATGTGCCAAAGACGATCGCCGCGCTTGGCGGCAAGTTTGCCTATCCCGATATGGCGGAAGAGACGCCGGATACATTGATGACTTTATATGAGTTTGAAGACTTTAATATGGTCTGGGACCATGCGCTGGGTCTCAATAACGGCCCCTATGGCAGGGACCATGGCATCGCGTATATCGGCGACAACGGGACACTGGTGCTCAGCAGAAGCGGTTGGGAGGTAATGGAAGAACGGCAGGGCAAGCACAAAGTGGCAAAGCCCCTGGCGCCCTCCACGGACGATGGCGTCGCCCTGCACTGGGTGAATTTTATTGACGCCGTCCGGTCCCGGAATGCGGCCCGGCTGCATTGCCCGATCGACGAGGCATCGAAGGTGGCCACGGTCGCACAAATGGGGAATATCGCCTTTCGCAGCGGCCAGCGCCTGAACTGGGATAAGAGCGCCGGAAAATTCACGGACGACCGGATCAATTCTGAATACTTCATGAAGACCTACCATAACGGTTATCAGCTGCCGATGGTCTGACCGCCTCCTCCACTTTTTGGCACGTAAAATGCCGGTGTGCTATTTGCTTGCATTCCTGCATAGCAACAATCGATTTATCAAAATCCACATCAATGCGCTACCGGTTCAGGCTCTTTGCGTCGCTGTTCCTGCTTCTGCCCGTATTGGCGGCCGCCCAGCAAAAGGATACCCTAACCAGGAAACTGGATAGCCTGGCTAAAAATCCGGACAGTACGGGCGCCAAGCAGCAAAACAAGGTCGCTCCCTCCTTCTATAACGAGAACACCAGGATCACTCCGCATGTCTACGTGGTGCTCACCGTCGACGATATCAAGCAGCAGTGGACGGCCCCCTTCAGGGCCACCGGCAGCGACTGGATAAAGTTCGGCGGGTTCGCAGCGGCGACGACCGCCGCAGTACTCTGGGCCGACCGGCCGGTCAATAAATTTGCCGTCGAGCAAATCCGGACGAACCATTCGATCGTGAACGCCAGCACCTATGTCACTAATTTCGGCGGGATGTGGGAAGCGTATACTCTTGCCGCGCTGGGGACCTATGGCATCGTCTTTCACAAGGACAAAGAAAAGACGACTACACTACTGGCGACGCAGGCATATATCACCGCCGCGACCATCGAGACGGCGATAAAATTCCTCACCAGCCGGCAACGCCCGAACTATTACGATGCCGTCACCGGCAAGAACAGCCACGTCTTCCACGGACCCTTTTATCATTTCCTGAAAAAGGACAATTCCTCGTTTCAATCTTTTCCTTCAGGCCATACCACCGTTGCCTTTGCGGCGGCGACCGTATTTGCCATGGAATACCGCGAATACCGGGCCGTTCCGATCATCGCCTATTCGGCGGCCACCGCGATCGGACTGAGCAGGATCGTCCAGAACGCGCATTGGATCTCCGACGTGATGGTGGGCGCCGCGCTGGGTTTCCTGTGCGGCAGACAGGTCGTCAACAATTACCACCGGTATTCGAAAATACAGCTCCAAAAGGCGAAGAAGCAAAATACCGTCAGCTTTAACATGAATTATTCGAACGGTGTATTGATGCCGGGTTTCACGTATACTTTCAGATGACCGGGAGCGGGTCCGGGCTTACAAGTAATAATGACCCCTTCTTTGCGGGTCTTCCCAATTGAACATCACGAATATCCGTTGTTCTGTCTGCGTATAATGCAGGGGCGCGTAGGGGGGCTCGTAGTGGTTGTTCCAATAGATGATCTGTTCCACGCCGACGCTCATCGCCTTATAGACATGAACGGTAAGCCGGGGTCGCAATACGCTGATATGATTATTGCCAAGGGAATTGACCGGCGGATCATCCTTGCCGGTATTGTTGAATGCGTGTATGAAGTAATACGAATACCAGGCGCTGAGCGATCCGAATTTACCGATAGTCAGCGCTGTTTCCACTTTACCCTCCCATCCATACGCGAAGCGATAGTCCCGGTAAAAAGACGTATCGGTGACGGGGCCCACGCTGCTTCCCGCAAACGGCACCAGTGCCGCGTGAAGATTGAGGTCCAGGTCGACGTTTTTGGAGATGGGCAGCCTGGATATCAAACCCGGGCCGAAGCCGATCGTCGATAATTCGAAGGCCTTGGCATCATAGTAGTCGTAATGCTGAAACGCGCCAAGGAGCATATTGTACTTGCCCAACCGGAGATTCCTGGCAAGCAGTTCTCCATATCCGGTGATATTGTCCACTACTTTCCGGCCCACGCCGAAGTTCAATTCGGCCCTGAATTTGAAAAAATCGAACGTCTTTCTGGGCCGGAATTCAAAGGGGTTGCCGTAGTTGAGCTGGATATTCAACATTTCGTCCGTATGCCCCGACAGCAACGCATTCGTTTGATTGTTGATGGAATGGGCGCCGACAAAAAACGAAATGTTGACCGGCTCCTTTTGATAGATCTCCTTATTGACGTGCCGCTTGTATTTGCCGTCGAACAACCGGTTGACCCCCCTGACGGGATCTATCAATCCCGCCAGGACTTCGCGGAAGACCCTTTCGGGGCCGGTCGCCCGGTCGTCCAGGATATTGGAGCTCAGGCGATACGTTATTTCTCCCAGCAGTTCTCCATCCACCGTCGTGTTGATCAGGTCCTCCCGTTCGGGCGTTCCGTTCTCTCCAAATATCTTCCACATATAGCTGCCGGCAAATACGATCGGAAACGATTCCCAGAAGCTGTAGCCGTTGGTGCGGGCCGCGCTAAAGTAAAAGCTGCCCATCATCGGATGCGATAAGAAATTGTTGCCGAACCTGTCCTGATCCCATTCCCAGCCGGAACCCCAGGGCCACCCCGCCCGCAGGTTCTTTCCCCAGGTATGGAAATCCGTTTGTGCAAAGTGCAGGTGCATCACCGTTCTGTCCATTATGTTCAGCAGGGTGTTTTCGACGACAACCTGCGCGGCGGGCCGCCATACTTTGCTCTTCCTGTTGTATTCGGGATCGTCATTCAGCAGGTCCCCGTACCTGCTGAATCTGGTTGTATCCAGGCCGGGTAGTTTGCGAGGTTCCGCGCCATCGACCGAATCCCGGTTCCAGGCAATCTTCCTGGCGCGGATGGCTTTCAATTGCCCCTTGATGTCGCCTTTCGCCGGAACGATAGTGTCGGTCATCGGATTCTGGGCCAGCAGGAATTTTGCGGGAAAGATCAGGAGCAGAAAAGAAAGAAGGATGTTTCGTTTTTTCATGTTTGTGTGATGAGGTTGCCGGCAGGGGAGGAGCAAATGCGCGGAAAAGGTTATGCCGGAACCTTTACAAAATATGGACCAGCCCGGCCGCGATTCCAGGCAGCAACAGGAAAGGGCAGCCGAAGCTGCCCCTGAATTCATTATTTATGCAGGATCGATTCCCGGATCCGCCCAGGTTGGGTAAAAAATTCTACACCAGGTCAAGCTTTCTTCAACGAAAGAATGTAGTTGACCATGGTCCGGACATCGGCTTCGGACAGCGCGGGGTGAGGAGTCATGACGTTCGTGCCCCATACGCCGGTGCCGCCGGTAATGATCTTCTTCACCAGCCGGTTGACGGTGGTGTCTGCCGCGTGTGTGTATTTTGCCGCTACATCCTCATAGGCAGGGCCGGTATTGGGCCCCTGGCCCACCCGAATGCTGTGACAGGCGGTGCAGTCATTGGCGCCGATAAGCTCGAGGCCTTTTTCGGAAGCTGCGGTGGGTGCCGGAGCCGCGGCGGCTGAGGTATCGGATTTCGCGGGCGTTTTTTCGTTCCCCGAATTGCCGCCACAGGACGCGATCAGCAGGGCGCCGGAAAGTAAAAGCAAGAAGTTGTGTCGCATAGTCGTTTTTTTGGATCTTCGGTTGCGGGGCAAGTTCCGAAATTTTGTCCAACCCCCGGATAAATTTTGTTTCTTGTTACAACCCAAGCACGGCGCGATTGAAGTTCTCGTCCTTTCCCGTGCCCGCAAAATCGTCAAACGCTTTTTCGGTGACCCGGATGATGTGGTCCCTGATAAAGACCGCTCCCTCGCGGGCGCCGTCTTCGGGATGCTTCAGGCAGCACTCCCACTCCAGGACCGCCCAGCCGGGAAAATCGTACGCGGCAAGCTTACTGAAGATCGACTTGAAGTCCACCTGCCCGTCGCCGAGCGAGCGAAAGCGGCCGGCGCGGTCGATCCATGCCTGGTAGCCGCCATAGACGCCCTGGCGGCCGGTTGGGTTGAATTCCGCGTCCTTCACATGGAACATGCGGATCCGTTCGTGATAGATGTCGATATACTCCAGGTAGTCGAGACATTGAAGGACAAAGTGCGAGGGGTCATATAAGAGACAGGCCCTCGGATGGTTGTTGGTGTGCCGCAGGAAGGTTTCGTAGGTGATGCCGTCGTGCAGGTCTTCCCCGGGGTGGATCTCGTAGCACAAGTCCACGCCGCACCGGTCGAATTCATTGAGGATCGGCAGCCAACGGGCCGCTAGCTCCTGAAAGCCTGTCTCCACCAGTCCTGCCGGCCGTTGCGGCCAGGGATAGACGGTAGGCCAGAGGAGGGCGCCGCTGAAAGTGGCGTGGGCGTTAAGGCCGAGATTCTGAGACGCTTTGGCCGCATACTTCAGCTGCCGCACGGCCCATTCCTGGCGGGCTTTCGGATTATTGCGCACAGCCTCTGGCGCGAAGCCGTCGAACAGGGCGTCGTATGCCGGATGAACCGCCACCAACTGTCCCTGCAAATGGGTCGATAATTCCGTGATCCGGAGGCCGGCATCGCCGACGATACCTGTTATTTCATCAGCATAGGTCTTGCTTTCCGCCGCTTTTTGAAGGTCGATCACCCTGCCATCCCAACTGGGCAACTGGACACCGGTATAGCCGAGGCCCGCCGCCCATTTGCAAATGTCAGGAAGGGTGTTGAACGGGGGCTTGTCTCCCATGAACTGGGCCAGGAAAATCGCCGGTCCTTTTATCGTACGCATACAGTAAAGTTATTTGGATGAAGGAATGTCAAAATTTGTCCATTTCTCCCGGCTTTCGCTGCTCCGGACGACGGTATCGATAAATGCCATTCCGCGTACGCCGTCTTCGGCGCCGGGAAAATCAAGGGCCTCGGACGGCGCGGGCTTTCCGTCGAGCCGCGCGGCCAGGGTCAGCGCAAAATTACGATAGAGGTTGGCAAATGCTTCCAGATATCCCTCCGGGTGCCCGGAAGGTGTCCGCGTATTGTGCCGCGCGACCGCGGAGATCCAGGGCGTCCCCGCCCGGTATACCTGCATCGGTTGATCGAGCCATTTTACTAATAGCGTATTGGGCTCCTGCTGAGCCCATTCCAGTCCGCCCTTCTCTCCATATACCCGGATCTTTAGTGCGTTCTCTTCACCGGCGGCCACCTGGGAGGCGAAAAGGACACCGGTGGCGCCGTTGTCGAATCGCAGGAGCACGTTCCCGTCGTCATCCAGCGCGCGGCCTTCGACCACAATGCTGAGGTCGGCACAAAGTTGTTTGATCCTGCATCCGCTAATGTATTCGGCGAGGTGCGCGGCGTGCGTGCCGATATCGCCCATGCATCCGCTTTTCCCCGAGCGCGCGGGGTCGGTGCGCCATTCCGCCTGTTTGCTGCCGTCTTTTTCGGATAACCTGCTCAGCCAGCCCTGCGGATATTCCACGTATACTTTCCGGATCTTACCGAAGACGCCCTCCTTCACCATCTGCCGGGCCTGTTTAACCATCGGATAGCCGGAATACGTATGGGTTAGGCAGAACGGAAGACCCGTCGACGCGACTTTCTTTTGCAACTGCACGGCCTGGTCGAGCGTAAAGGTCATCGGCTTGTCCAGGACAACGGCAAATCCCTTTTCCAGCGCCAGCATGGCGGGCGCAAAGTGAAGGTGGTTGGGCGTCACGATGGATACAAAGTCCATGCGCACGTCTTCCGGAAGGCGGCTTTCCTTTTCGATCATCTCTTCGAATGAAAGATAGGTCCGGTCTTCCGGAAGGAACAACATCCGGCCAGATTCCCTTGCGTTATCCGCGTGGCTGGAAAAAGCGCCGCAGACCAGTTCGATGAGGCCGTCCATATTGGCCGCGATCCGGTGCACGGCGCCGATGAATGCATTTTTGCCGCCTCCGATCATGCCCATTCTGAGCTTCCTGTTCATGAGTGAAAAGCTTTTGTAAAGTCCGTGCAATATAGTACGTTGAAGGCTCTGTTAGAGCCGCCCGGGACAAAAAATTATACCGGCGGTAATTTATTTGCCCGGACTTTTCGTAATTTCCTCGCTCATTACCCCCAACCCTGAGTAGACACAGCTATGATTAATCAATCCTCACGACGCGCCGCTATCAAGAAGATGGTTGCGGGTACCGCCGCGCTGGGGACGGCTACGGTCCTGTCGTCCTTCCGGTCCGGCGTCACCGAAGACCCCGCCAAATTTGAAACCGGCCCTGCCACAAACATGACAAATACATCTTTACGCGGCGCCATCCATCATTCCGTTTGCAGGTGGTGTTACGGCGACATTCCCCTCGACGAACTATGCGAAGGCGTCAAAAGGATTGGATTCGAAGCGATCGACCTGGTCGGCCCCGCCGACTGGCCGGTGCTCAAATCACACGGGATATGGTCGTCGATGTGCAACGGCGCCGAGATCAGCCTGACGAAGGGGTGGAACCACACCGAATATCATCCGACGCTGATCAAGAGTTACACCGACCATATCGGTCTCGTCGCCGCCGCCGGCTACCGGAACCTGATCTGCTTCAGCGGCAACCGCGAAGGCATGGATGACGAGACGGGTCTTATCAACTGCGTCAACGGACTTAAAAAGATCATCGGCCTCGCGGAGCAGCATAACGTGGTCATCCATATGGAGCTGCTCAACAGTAAGATCAACCATCCCGACCAGATGTGCGACAACTCCAAATGGGGCATCGAGCTGGTGAAACGGGTGGGCTCGGAAAACTTCAAGTTGCTGTATGATATCTATCATATGCAGATCGACGAGGGGGATGTGATCCGGACGATCATGGACAGCCACCAGTATTTCGGGCATTACCATACCGGCGGCGTGCCGGGGCGCCACGAGATCGACGACTCTCAGGAATTGTACTACCCGGCGATCATGCGGGCGATACTGGCGACGGGCCATACAGGATATGTGGCGCAGGAATTCATCCCTACGCGGGCCGATCAGCTGGCGGCGCTGGAGGAAGGGGTTCGGATCTGCGATGTCTAAATATGTATTTTTAACACTTAATATAAATAGCTAACGATCATGGCCGACAACACTTACGACGCGATAGTGATCGGCTCCGGCATCAGCGGAGGCTGGGCCGCAAAGGAGCTGACGGAAAAAGGCTTAAAGGTGCTTATGCTGGAACGAGGGCGTAACATTGAACACATTAAAGACTACGTCAATGCGAACAAGGAAGCATGGGACTTTCCGCATCGCGGGCACGCAACGGAACAAATGAAAAAGGATTATCCCGTCCTGCGGCGCGATTATCCGCTGAATGAATGGAACCTGGATTACTGGGTGAAGGATTCGGAATGCCCCTACACGGAGATCAAACGATTCGATTGGTTCCGCGGTTATCACACCGGCGGCCGCTCTCTCATGTGGGGCCGTCAGAGCTACCGGTGGAGCGATTGGGACTATGAGGCGAACGCGCGTGACGGCATCGGGACCGACTGGCCGGTGCGGTATCATGAGATCGAACCCTGGTATACTTATGTCGAGAAGTTCGCCGGGATCAGCGGTTCGGTGGAGCATATCCCCATTCTTCCCGACAGCCATTTCCTTCCGCCATATGATATGACCTGCGTGGAAAAGGACGTGGCGGCGAGGATCAAGGAGCACTATAAAGGCAAGCGGCACATGATCATCGGGCGGGTGGCCAATATCACAGTCCCGCACGAGGGCCGGCCGGGCTGCCAGTTCAGGAATAAATGTTGGCTCGGCTGCCCGTTTGGCGGCTATTTCAGCACCCAGTCCTCCACGCTCCCCGCGGCTATGAAGACGGGCAGGCTGACGTTGAGGCCCTGGTCGATCGTGACAAAGATCCTGTATGACAAGGACAAGAAACGCGCTACGGGCGTCGAAGTGCTGGACGCGGAAACGAACAAGACCTATGAGTTCAAGTCCAAGATCGTCTTCCTGAATGCCAGCACGCTGAACAGCGCCTGGGTCCTGATGAACTCGGCGACCGATGTCTGGCCGGACGGGCTCGGGAGCAGCAGCGGGGAACTGGGCCATAACCTGATGGACCACCACCTGGGCGTCGGCGCCAGCGGCATCGTGGAAGGCTACGAGGATAAATATTATTATGGCCGGCGTGCGAATGGCATCTACATCCCCAAATACCGGAACCTGGGCGGCGAAAAGCGCGACTATATCCGCGGGTTCGGCTACCAGGGCGGCGGCGGCCGCCAGGGCTATCAGCACGAAGTGGCCGAGTATTCGATCGGGAAAGAATACAAAGAGGCGCTGACCGAGCCCGGACCGTGGATGATGAATATCGGAGGTTTCGGCGAGATCCTGCCTTACCATGAAAACAAAGTGACGCTGGACAAGAGCAGAAAGGACAAGTGGGGGTTGAACATCCTGGCCATAGATTGTGAACTGAAGGATAACGAACTCAAGATGCGCAAGGACATGGAAGCCGACGCGGTGGAAATGCTGGAGGTCGCGGGTGTCAAGAACGTCAGGAGCCGGAGCGACAACCCCTTCCCCGGCCGCGGCATCCACGAAATGGGTACGGCCAGGATGGGCAGGGATCCGAAGACCTCGGTGCTTAACTCGTGGAACCAGGTCTGGGACGCTAAGAACGTCTTCGTCACGGACGGATCGTTCATGGCTTCCGCCAATTGCTGCAACCCGTCCCTTAGTTATATGGCCTTTACTGCGCGGGCAGCGGACCATGCCGTCAATGAACTCAAGAAACAAAACATTTAGAAAAACCGCCAAAAATTTCGATCATGAACAGAAGAGATGCCATAGCCCATGTGAGCCTGCTGCTCGGTGGAACCATTATCGGAGCGGAGGCCTTCCTGTCCGGCTGTACCAACCCCCCCGAACAAAAACTTGGCGGGATGGGAACCAATTTTTCCAATGCCGACATCGCTTTCCTCGATGAGGTCGCCGAGACGATCCTGCCGAAGACGGATACGCCGGGCGCGAAAGATGCGCAAGTCGGGGAATTCATGACCCGGATCGTCAAGGATTGCTATACGCAGCCCGACCAGAAAGTCTTCCTCGCCGGGATGCAGAAACTGGATGACGCCAGCAAAAAGAAAAACGGGAAATCCTTCCTGGATTCCACGCCTGATCAGCGCCACGACCTGTTGGTCGATCTCGACAAGGAAGCCAAGGACTACGGCCATTCAAAGAAAAAGGACGATCCGCAGCATTATTTCAGGATGATGAAGGAGCTGACCCTGTGGGGATATTTCACTTCCAAGCCCGGCGCCACCGAAGCGCTGGTCTATGTGGCGGTGCCCGGCAGGTATGAGGGCTGTATCGACCTGAAAAAGGGTCAGAAGGCGTGGGCTACTTCATAAACCCGATCCCGTGGCCGATCTGGTTGGCGGCCGCGCTGGCGTCCTGTACCGGCCGAACGAAGGGTCCCGGCGGCAGCGACAGTTCGGTGGCGACAGGGGAAAGGCTTGCCAATATCTACTGCCAGACCTGTCATGAATTCCCTGCGCCGGGTCTGCTGAACCGTGCCTCGTGGCTGGACGGCGTCCTGCCGGCGATGGGGCCGCGGCTCGGTATTTTCGAACACAACGGCAAGAAGTATCCTTCCTATATCAACGATCCCTATGTCGGGAGGGCGTTCTATCCCGCGAAGCCGTTGCTGTCGAAAGCGCAATGGCAGGCGATCATCGACTACTACGCGGCATCGGCGCCGGATTCGCTGCGCCAGCCGCAGCGGCCGGCCGTCACCGACGGGACGTCCATTTTCGCGCCGGTCATGGCAGCGAAAGGAAAAGGAGCACCTGCCGTCACGCTGACAGAGATCGATACGGCCGCTCACCGGCGGGAGATCGTCATCGGCGATATGTCGCCCGGGTGGGTGAGGCGGTTTTCCCCGGAGCTTCAGTGTTTCGATTCGATCCGGGTATACGGCGCGCCGGTTGCCTGGCGCGACCGCGGTGATTCGGGCCTGTTCTGCAATATCGGAGAGATCAATCCCAACAACGGGATGTACGGAAGCCTCTCGGCTTTCTCTTATGGGCCCGGGAAAAGGGCAAAGCCGGATGCCGTCCCTTTCCTGCGGGGACTGGCCAGACCGGTGGACATCGTCGCTGCGGACCTGAACCAGGACGGAAAGACAGATTACCTGGTATGCGAATTCGGGAATCTGCGGGGCGCGTTGTCCTGGACGGAAAATCTTGGTAAAGGGCAATTCGTCCGGCATGTCCTGCGGGAGCAGCCGGGCGCGATCAAGGCTTATGTCAGGGATGCAAACGGCGACGGGTTGCCGGATATCTGGGTTCTGTTCGCGCAGGGCGACGAGGGTATTTTTCTCTATCTCAATCAGGGCCACGGGCAATTCAAGGAAGTCCGGCTATTGCGGTTCCCGCCGGTCTACGGGTCCTCCTATTTCGAGCTGGACGATCTGAACGGCGACGGCCACCCGGATATCGTCTATACCTGCGGGGACAACGCCGATTTTTCCCCCGTCCTGAAGCCTTATCACGGAATATATGTCTTCCTGAATGACGGATCCAACCATTTCACGCAGCGCTTCTTTTATCATCTCGACGGTTGTTACAAGGCGATCGCGCGGGATTTCGACGGCGACGGCAGGCCGGATATCGCCGCGATCTCCTTCTTTGCGGACTATGCGCGGCATCCTGAGGACGGCTTCGTCTACCTGGAAAACAAGGGGAACTGGCAATTTCAACCGCACACGGTGCCGGGCGCCGAGAGCGGCCGCTGGCTGACCATGGATGCGGGCGATATCGACGGAGACGGGAAGCCGGACCTTGTGCTGGGCAATTTCTCGGTCGCCCCGGCGCCCAACAAGGGGAACGTGGATTGGAAAAAGGGGCCTCCCTTTCTTGTTCTGCGGAATATACGGCGATAAGGCGGGTGTGGGCCGCCGGCCATGCCGGGGCGTGTAGTGGGAAGGGCGGCGTTTCGGGGCAGGTACGCAGTTCGCCATGCGGGGGCGTGTAGCGGGACGGGCGGCGTTTTGGGACGGCGATGCGGTCACTCACCATTTCCGGTCGACGCGCGAGAAATCTTTCGGGATGTAACAATACATGGTCCCCGTCGTGTCTTTTCCCTTGTAAACCATATTCACCTTGAAGCGGCAGATGTAGGATTTCGTCCGGGTCGCGTCGTCATAATATATTACATCCAGGACCTTGTACCTGACCAGGGTGGAATCGTAGCCTTTTGCCGTAACAAGAGAATGATACAGAGCAGCCTTTAGCCTGGTCTTCGTGTCTTCCGGTGTATGCGTCCTTGCGCAGGAAACAGCCAGGAGTGCAATGACAGGTATCAGCGTCAGCCGGCGGATGTAGCGGACCAGAGCTTTCCGGGTCGTGTGTTTTGCTATCGGTTGCATGATCGATTTTCTTCGAGTGTCGAAGCTAAAATATCTAACAATCATAAAAAAATGTGAAAAAAATTTTAATATTTCAGCCAAATAATCTGTAGATTTACGAACGTTACGCAATTTTTACCATTCAAAACGCCTACACGATTTATGCCATCCAAAACTAACACAGCCCTTCCGGGCCTGCTGCTTATTGCATGCATGCTCTTTTTTAGCCCGGCATTTGCGCAGAAAATGGTCTCAGGAAGGGTCCTGAACCAGACAGACAACTCCCCCATCGCCAGCGCAACCATCCAGATCAAAGGTACGCGGGGCGCAGCGGTCTCCGGGGCCGACGGATCTTTCACGATCAAAGTTCCCAACGACAACAGCACACTGGTCATCAGCGCAATCGGTTTCGAAAGCGTCGAATATCCGGTGGCCGGGCGGTCGACGCTCGGCGATATTTCGCTGAAGGTAGGGAACAATACCCTTAATGACGTCATCGTCACGGGGTATACCGCGCAAAAGAAGAAAGACATTACCGGTTCCGTCGCGATCGTCAATGTCGATGAAATGAAACAAACGCCTGCCGGAACGGTAGAGAACATGCTCCAGGGACAGGCTGCGGGGGTTACGGTGATCAACTCCGGTGCGCCGGGCGGCGGAAGCAACTTCCGCATACGGGGTATTACGTCACTGGGTAACACCGATCCGCTGATCATCATTGACGGCATCCGCGCCGGAATCAACGACATTAACCCGGACGACATCGAATCCATCCAGGTCCTAAAGGATGCTGGTGCCGCCGCAATCTACGGGGTATCCGGGTCGAATGGTGTCATCATCGTTACCACCAAGAAAGGCCGCGGAAAGGCGAAAATTTCCTACGACGGTTATGTCGGTTCCCAACAGCCGCTAAAAGGGTACAACCTCGCTAATCCGCAGGAAACGGCCAATGCCATCTGGGCGCAGCAGATCAATGACGGATTGCCGCCCTCCAACGTTCAATACGGCAACGGCGCTACGCCTGTCCTGCCTGACTATATAACGCCGACAAATGGTCATGCGGGCGATTCAATGACCTCTCCTTCCAAATATGTCTTCGATCCAGGCGGGTTAGATGACAACCGGATCACCAAGGCCAACAAGGCAGGTACGAATTGGTGGAAGACTATATTCAGCCCTGCCATTATGCAGCAGCACACCCTTTCTGCCAGCGGTTCTACGGAAAAAACCAATTATTTCTTTTCGATCAATTATCTTGATCAAAAGGGCACCTTGCTAGGTACTTACCTTAAACGGTACGGGGTGAGGGCGAATACCGTTTTCAATGTAAAGGACCATATCAGGGTCGGCGAAAACGCCTATGTTTTTTATAAACAAAATCCTGGTTTCACCAACCAAAATGAAGGTAATACAATCTCTTATTCTTACCGCGAACAACCAATCATCCCGATATATGATATCGAGGGGAATTTTGCGGGCACTGGCTCTAAAGGCCTGGGCAACTCCCAAAACCCTTACGCAGATGCTGTCAGGAGCCTGAACAACAAATCCAATGACTGGCAAATGGTGGGAAATGTATTTGCAGAAGTCGATTTCCTGAAACATTTTACTGCCCGCACTCAATTCGGTGGAAATGTTGACAATTACTATTATTGGTATTTCACCTACACCGGCTACGAAAATGCGGAGGGAAACACCAACTCCAATGGGTATACTGAGTCATCCGGGTATAACAGCAATTGGACGTACACGAACACGTTAAAGTACAGCAACACATTTGGTAACCATAGTATCGCCGTCCTACTCGGCCAGGAAGCCAATAGTTTCTACGGAAGGTCTCTTTCCGCCAGCAGGGGTACCTATTATACAACAGACCCCAATTTTTGGACCTTGAATGCGGGCGCCCCTGCTTCCCAAACGAATAGCGGAGGCGTTTATACCAATAACACGCTCTCTTCCTATTTTGGCCGGTTGGATTATACTTATAATGATAAGTATATCATCGCCCTGACCATGCGGAGAGACGGATCGTCATACTTCGGCTCAGCTGTCCAGTATGGCAATTTCCCGTCGGTAACCGGTGCATGGCGGATATCCTCTGAAGATTTCATGAAGGATGTTACATGGATCAATGACCTTAAAATCCGCGGCGGATGGGGAAAACTGGGGTCGTTGAGCAATGTACCGTTGTACAACCAGTATACGTTATTCAATCAGTTTGCCAGCAACTCCTATTATGATATAACCGGTGCATCCACTTCCTCTCAGTTAGGCCTGTATAACAGCCAATTGGCGGGACCGGCCACCACGTGGGAGAAGGACGTGACAACCAACCTAGGCTTTGATGCAACCATTTTGAGCAACAAACTGGACGTTTCTTTTGACTGGTATAACAAAAGCATAAACGGGCTTCTTTTCCGGCCCAGCGTTCCGGCAACTGTTGGCGGTGCTACGCCCCCTTTCATCAACCTCGGAAACATCACCAACAAAGGGGTTGAGTTAAGTGTAACTTATCACGGGCAAGCAGGCCGCGATGTTAAATTCGATATCGGTGGTGAAATTTCGGCTTATCGCAACAAAATCCTGGCGCTCGCAGGCGGTAATAAATATGTCGATGAATTTAGCGCCGGATCAAGCCGGATCAATGCCTTCTCACGGGCAGAAATCGGTCACTCGATCGGTGAATTCTTCGGATATAAGGTCGTTGGGTATTTCCAGGACTCTGCGGATATTGCGAAATCTCCGACGCAGGATGGTGCATATCCCGGATTGTTTAAATATGCCGATATCAACCACTCCGGCGCAATTGGAGACAGCGACCGCACCTTTATAGGGAATCCGAATCCGAAATTCACTTATGGTTTCAACCTGCATGTCGCCTATAAGGCGTTCGACGTCTCTGCATTCTTCTATGGTTCCTACGGCAATTCAGTGTTCAACTATATCAAATACTGGATCGATTTCCCGCAGGTGTTTGAAGGAGCTATCTCAAAAGATGCGGTTTACAATTCATGGAGGCCGGATAATTTGAATCCCAAAGTGCCGAGGTTGTCCACGAAGGCTAATTTCAGCAATACCCAGCAGGTTAATTCCTGGTATGTTGAAAGCGGCAGCTATCTTCGGTTGAAACAACTGCAGATCGGCTATACGCTTCCCAAATCTGTCCTACAGCAATTCGGTATCGACAAAATGCGCTTCTATGTGCAAGGTACCAACCTGTTTACCATCACGAAATACACCGGCCTTGATCCTGAGTTGCAAGCTTCCGACCTTGGCAACAACTCTAATTTCGGGATCGATTTCGGCAATTACCCATCCAATCAGAAAAGCTTTTATGTGGGTGCTCAGTTAACATTCTAAATTGAAACACGTTCACATAGACTAAAATATAACGCGATATGAAAAGAAAATACATATATATATCGGCCCCGCTGGCACTAGCCGCCGTGGTGATATTATTTGCCTGTAACAAGAAATTTCTGAACAGGCAACCGATCGGTCTGCTCAGCCCGACCACACTTTCCAACGCGCACGGGGTTCAATCCATGTTGATTGGTGCCTATTCGCTTTTGGACGGAGAGGGTGGTAATAACTCGGGTTGGGGATCCGCGGCATCCAACTGGACCTATGGGGATGTTGCTGCGGATAATGCATACAAAGGTTCGACGCCCTCCGACCAGGGCGACGTGCAGAACCTGCAACTGTGGAATGCCAATTCCGCCAATGGCTATCCGCCGCAAAAATGGGATGCCATGTACGACGGCATCCAGCGGGCAAACGACGTCTTGCGGACGCTTAAAGCGGCGAACGCCAATGATATGAGTGCTTCTGATACGATTCTTGCCAGGGCACAGGCCGTTTTTCTGCGGGCATTTTATCATTTCGAGCTTGTTAGGGTTTTTAAACATATCCCTTTTGTAGATGAATCGGTGACGTTTGCTGCGAACGATTACAATGTTCCGAATGTAGACGGCTCGGGCAATTTCATCAACCCGATGCCGAAAATTGAAGCTGATTTTCAATATGCAATGCAGTACCTGCCGGCAACCTGGAATGGGGACAAGGGCAGGGCAAACAAGTATGCTGCCGAGGCCTTTCTGGCCAAATGCTATATGTATGATCAGAACTATTCGGGCGCTATCCCTCTGTTGGGCGATTTGATGGTTAACGGCGAAACTGCTTCGGGTGATAGATATGCACTTCAGAAGAATTACTTTAACAATTTTAACGCCGACCCGACTGCTAAAAATACTTCTGAATCCGTGTTTGCCGCGCAAATGTCAGTTAATGACGGATCGGCCGCAGCTACCAATCAACAGGGCAATCCGAACGGAAACTACGGCGACGCCCTGAATTTCCCATATAATGGTGGTCCGGGGGCGTGTTGCGGTTTCGATAACCCTTCACAAGATCTGGCCGATGCGTATAAGACCGATCCGGCCACGGGCCTGCCTTTGTTGGATGGTTCGTTTGAAACCGGGGGTCATGTCATCGCAAGGGGGACCTGGGCAGGAACGCTTGACCCCCGGATCGACTTCGTAATGGGTCGCCCGGGCATTCCGTATCTGGATTGGGGCCCGCACCCGGGCGATGCCTGGATTCGCGACACCTTAAATGACGGACATTTTAATCCGAAGAAGAATGTTTATGCGTTGTCTCAGAAGACCACTCTTGCGGACAATAGTTCGACATATTGGGCTGCTGTTGAGCTCACTGCGGACAATGTCAACTTAATCCGGTATTCGGACGTCATGCTGTGGATGGCTGAGTGTCAGGTTCAGACGAGTGGTGACCTTGGGACGGCTGAAGCATTGGTCGACAGCGTCCGCTCGAGGGCTGCCAATCCGGCATATTGGACATACATAAACAATGATGGAACTGCGCCGACATTCAATGCCACCAGCTATTCGTATACTCAGAAGCCCGGAACTACTATTCCCGCGGATAATTACAAGATCGGCTTGTACCCGACCGGCACGTTTGCGGCCAATGGAGCGGCTTATGCGCTAAAGGCGATCCAGTTCGAACGCCGCCTGGAATTTGCCATGGAAGGGCAACGCTTCTTCGACCTGCAACGCTGGGATTTCGGTTCGCCGGGGTCCATGGCGGCCGTGCTGAACAACTATGTTAAAGTGACGGCGCCGCTGCGGCCTGCCTTCATCGGCGCTACATTTGTCCAGGGCAAATCTGAATTGTTCCCGATCCCGCAGAACCAGATCGACATCGAGAACGAACAAGGGAAGATTAACCTGAAACAAAACCCCGGTTACTAGGATTTTACGGTAACCGTCAGCTACTATCTTTATCGAGGCTGCCTGTGGATTGCAGGCAGCCTCTTTTTTTCGTACATTCAGCCAGTAATTGAATTGCCATGAGGTTTTCTTTTCGGCCCTGCCCGGGGTCTGTTCGCCTTTATTGCACTGTCCCTTTGCGCCTGCAAGCATACATTGTTCAAGCAACTGACTTCCGACCGGACGGGGATCCATTTCGCCAACCGGATCGACATGAACGATAGCATTAACCCGCTGGAGATCGAAAATGTATTTAACGGCGGCGGGGTAGGGGTTGGGGATTTTAACAACGACGGGAAGCCGGACCTTTATTTTACCGGCAACCTGGTCTCCAACAAGCTCTATCTGAACGAGGGGGATTTCAACTTCAGGGACGTAACACAGGAAGCGGGCGTCGGCGGGGAAGGCAGGTGGTCGAGGGGCGTCGCGGTCGTGGACATCAATAACGACGGATGGCAGGATATCTATGTTTCCTGCACGCTCAAGAAGGATCCGAAGGAGCGGAGGAACCTGTTGTATATCAACCAGGGCCTGGACAAGAACGGGATACCTCATTTCAAGGAAATGGCGGCGGAGTATGGGCTTACGGACACGGTCCATTCGACGCAGGCAGTTTTCTTTGACTACGACAACGACGGCGACCTGGATCTTTACCTGGTTGTCAACGAGGTCAACAAAAGCCGGTATCCGAATACTTTTCACCCCGTGATGCGGGACGGTTCCAATCCGAGCACGGGCAGGCTCTACCGGAACGACTGGAGCGACTCGCTTCACCATCCCGTTTTTACCGATGTCACGAAGCAGGCCGGCCTGTTGACGGAGGGGTATGGCCACAGCGCGGTCGTCACGGACATCAACGGAGACGGCTGGAAGGATATCTACGTGACGAACGATTTTATTCCCAACGATCTCCTCTGGATCAACAACCACGACGGGACTTTTACCGAAAGCCTTTCAAAATATTTCAAACACACGTCTGCTAATGCGATGGGCTGCGATATCGCCGATATCAACAATGACGGATTGCAGGACGTGGTGGCGCTGGATATGAACCCGGAGGACAACTACCGCAAGAAGATGATGATGAACCCGGGGAACTATCAAAACTATATTTACACAGAAGAGTTCGGGTATAATTACCAGTATGTCCGCAATACCTTTCAACTGAACCAGGGGCCGAGGGTGGGGCCCAACGACAGTATCGGGCCGCCGGTGTTTAGCGAAATCGGCTTCTATAGCGGCATTGCGGAAACCGACTGGAGTTGGACGCCGCTGGTCATGGACTTCGACAATGACGGGTACAGGGACCTGATCGTTACCAATGGGTATCCCCGGGATGTGACGGACCATGATTTTATCGCCTTCAGCAACCGGGCGCGCAACCTGGCGTCAAGGCAACTGCTTTTGTCCCAGATCCCGGAGGTGAAACTGCACAATTATGCTTTCCGAAACAAAGGCGATCTCAGTTTTGAAAATGTCACCGCCAAATGGGGCATGATGACGCCCACGTTTTCCAATGGAGCGGCCTATGTCGATCTGGATGGGGATGGGGACATGGACGTGGTGATCAACAATATCAACGATTCCGCCATGGTCTACCGGAATATGGCCAGGGAGTCGGACCCGCAGCGTACGCATTATTTACAGGTCCGCCTGCAGGGGGATTCGCCAAACGTCGCAGGTCTGGGATCGATGGTGGAATTGCATTACGACCACGGGAAAAAGCAAGTATATGAGTATTCGCCATATCGCGGGTATTTGTCTACCGATCAATTGATCGCCCATTTCGGGCTGGGCGGCCTGACGACCGTGGATTCGGTCCTGGTGCGCTGGCCGGACGGCAGGATGCAGGTGCAGACGGGCGTAACATGCGACCAGGTGCTGACGATGCGGCACCGTGATGCGAATGCGCGGTATGTTCCTTCGGCTGCGAAGATCGACAGCAACGCAGTCTTCCGGGATATCACGGACTCGGCCGGGATCAATTTTGTGCAGGCGGAGCGGGACTATATCGATTTTAATGTTCAAATGCTGCTCCCGCACAAATTTTCGCAATACGGGCCGGGGATCGCGGTAGGGGATGTGGACGGCAACGGGCTGGACGATCTCGTCGTAGGCGGCTCGGCGTTCCATTCGGCGCAATTGTTCCTCCAGCAGCAGGACGGCCGTTTCGTCCAGTCTCCGCTGTTACCGGACAGCCTCAATATCCGGAAGGAAGCGGACGATGAGGGCGTGCTGCTGTTCGATGCCGACGGGGACGGGGACCTCGACCTTTACATTTCTTCCGGAGGCGATGAGAACGGGGAAAACAGTCCGGCATATGCCGACCGGCTCTATCTCAATGACGGCCGCGGCCATTTTACATTGGCCAAAGACGCTTTGCCGGTCAATTATGCCAGCAAGTTCTGTGTGCGGGCCGCGGATTTCAACCACGACGGAAAACTGGATCTTTTTATCAGCGGGCGCGTCGATCCGGGGCACTATCCAAACCCCGTATCCAGTTTCATCTACCGGAACGACTCACGGGACGGCCAGGTGAGGTTTACCGATGTGACGGAAACCGTGGCGAAAGACCTGCAGCATATCGGCATGGTCTGCGATGGCGTCTGGACGGATATCGACGGGGACGGCTGGATGGACCTGGTGCTGGCGGGTGAATATATGCCGCTGACCGTGCTGAAGAATAACCATGGCGTATTCAGCGATATCAGCGCGGGTACCGGCGTGAGCAAGCAACTAGGCTGGTGGAATAGTATCGTGGCCGGCGATTTCGACAATGACGGGGATATCGATTATGTAGTAGGCAATGTCGGCCTGAATTCGTTTTACCGGGCCAGCGACGCCTATCCGGTCCGCGCCTACGGTAAGGATTTCGATAAGAACGGGGTGTACGACCTGATCATGTCCTGTTACCTGCCTGCCAGGGATGGCAAGAAGAAAGAGTTCCCGGCTGCTTCGAGGGACGAACTGCTGCGACAAATGAATTCGCTGCGCAGGAAGTTCCCGACTTATCAATCCTATGCCGTCGCCACGATGGACGATGTGTTGCCAAAGGCGGAGCGGAAGGGAGCGACCATCCTTCAAGCCAACCAATTCCGGAGTTGTTTGTTCCGAAATGACGGGAACGGACATTTTGCCATGATACCTTTGCCGGCGCAGGCCCAACTGTCGGTATTGAACGGGATGGCGGCGGGGGATTTTGACGGCGACGGAAAGCTGGACCTGGTCATCAGCGGCAACGACTACGGAACGGAAGTGACCAATGGGCGGTACGATGCGCTGAATGGATTGTTGCTGAAGGGAAACGGCAAGGATAGTTTTGTTGCCGAGTCGATCCTGCAAAGCGGGATCTATATCCCGGGTGATGGCAAGGCACTAGTCAAGTTGAGAAGCGCCGACGGGCGTTGCCTGGTGGCCGCAGGGCAGAACCGCGGTCCGCTGAAGCTATTCGCCTGCAATTCCCGTCAACGACTGGTCCCTGTGGGTCAGGACGCCGCCAGTGCGGTGATTACCTACGCCGACGGATCGAAGCGGAAGGAGGAATTTCAATACGGTTGTTCGTTCTTGTCCGCCGGAGGGCGGTTTCTGATGCTCACCGATTCCGTCAGGTCCGTCGAGATCACCGACCGGAAGGGCCAAACCAGAAAATTGTTGTGATATGGCAGGATTGCCGTCCTGGTTGTTGTATGCGCTGTTATCGGCCATTTTTGCGGCGCTGACAGCTATTTTTGCCAAGGTTGGTTTAAAGGATGTCAATTCCGATCTCGCCACGGCGATCCGGACGGCGGTGGTATTGCTGATCACGTGGGGGATCGTGCTCGCCAGGGGCAATGCGCGGGGGCTTCCGGGACTTTCGAGGAATAATTGGATATTCCTGATCCTGTCGGCGATCGCCACGGGTCTGTCCTGGTTGTTCTATTACCGGGCGTTGCAATTGGGGCGGGTATCGCAGGTCAGCGTAATCGACAAGGGCAGTATATTGTTCACGATCCTGCTTTCCTTCCTATTTCTCCGCGAGCCCCTCACTCCCCGGGTAATTGCGGCTGCGCTGCTCATCACCGCGGGCATGCTCGTGCTGATCTGGAAATAAGTCCTTATTTTTGACCGTGCCCTTTGATGGCGTCCATAACGAGAAAGCGCTGCTGCTGCAGGTATCCCAGGGGGACCGGGAAGCATTTCAAATCCTTTACACGGCCTTTTATCCCGATGTGCAGCGCTATATTTCCCTTTTTGAGCCGGAGAGGCGGATCCAGGATGAGCTCACGCAGGATGTCTTCGTACGGATCTGGGAAAAAAGGGGCAGGCTGGCGGAAGTGGAATCTTTTAAAGGGTATCTATTCCTGGTAACACGGAATGTGGTGTTCAATTTTATCCGCGCGCTCAAGGTTCGTCAGCGCGTGAAGGAACTAGATGAGACTGCCGCGACGGTGACAGGCGGCCCTGAAAATGAACTGCTGTTCAAGCAATATTACCAGTTGGCCTTGCAAGCCATGGAAAGGCTCCCTCCGGGAAGACGTAAGATATTGAAAATGAGCATAGAAAATGGCTTAAGCCTGGATGAGATCGCGGCCGAACTCCGGATCTCGAAATCCGGGGTCAAAAAGCAACTCTATGCCGCGACGACCTTTATCCGCCAGTATTTGCAGGAACACGGCGAGATTACGCTGGCCCTGGTCATCTTCCTTTCCCTGTTCGAAGGATAAAAATTCTTTGGTCCGGGGTGTCCTTTTGCGCTCCTGATGTGTCTTTATGGTAACACCTTATTTTTATGAGATTACAGGAAGCTCAGGAATTTGTCGCGCGTTTCAATCAGGGAGCATACAGTCCTGAAGAAAACGCGGCCTTCCTCGAGTGGCTAAGTGCGGCGAGCGAAAATGAGTTGACCATTATTGCAGATACGCATGAGTCCATGCATGGAAGTTGGGTGCTACTAGCACGCCCTTCCGATGAATGGGTCAGGCAAATGGAGCGCAAGCTCGACGGGATTGAAGAAGGGACGGTCCCGGTAGTACCGTTGAGGAAGAAAAGCGCCGGAAGGGTCCGGTGGGTTGCAGCGGCTTCGGTGGCGATCCTGTTATCGGCTGGGTCATACTATTTTTATGCCCACCGTTTGCAAGTGAGCCCCGCGGCGGAATATGGGCAATCCCTGTCCATGACCGTTAGTAGCCCCCGTGGCGGCGGTCAAAAAGCGATCGAGCTGCCGGATGGCAGCAAGGTCTGGCTGAACCCCGGATCCGTATTACAGTATCCGAAACAGTTTGCAGACGGGCAGCGGCTGGTGGCGCTCGAGGGGGAGGCATTTTTTGATGTGACCGGGACTGCGGCGCGGCCCTTTCAGGTCCGGATAAAGGATGCGGAAGTGGATGTCCTGGGGACTTTTTTCGATGTAATGGCCTATGCGGACGAGGAATCGGCCAGAACGACCGTGTTGAGCGGGTCGCTAAAGATCACCGGCGGTCACCAGACTTTCGTCGTGGGTCCGGGTGAGGAAGCTGTGATCAGCCATCCCTCGCCGGGAGCCGAGGCTGCTATTGCCCTGCATTCGGGGGTCGACGTTCAGCGGATCCTTGACTGGAAGGCAGGGATCTATCGTTTCAAGGCCACCGACCTGCGGACGATCCTGCGGGTTCTCGCTAGGAACTATAATCTGACGATTCAATATCGGCCCGGTACACCCGATCCCGTGATCAGTGGTTCGCTTGACCTGCATAAGGAACTGAAGATCTTGCTCGAACAATTAAGTGAAATATTGCCGCAAACCATTCATATCACATCCGACGAAAAAGTATTGACGGTTTCATCCACCTGACCATATTCGTTTTCCATAGCCATTGAACCGAGTCCAACAGCAGTTACAGCCGCGGTCATGGGTAGATAAATAAGTATTTATTTTATATCTACTCCTGATTTGTTGGCTGTAACTTTATCGTATCCAAACCACTCGCTTAATGGTTCTCCCGAAACCGGCTGTTCCCTTTATCATCCTATTATGCTTCCTGCAAAGCCGGCCCGGATATTGTCAGTCCCCTGCCCGGTTTACGTTAACGGAAAATAATGCGCCTTTCAGTAAGGTCATGGACGACCTGCAATCCATTGCGGGCATTACCTATCTGGGCATGACAGATCTTGCCGAGCAGGGTCATCCGGTGACCTTCACGGTCCGTAGCGCCACGCTCAGACAAGTCCTGGATCTTTGCTTCAAAGGGCAACCGTTCAAATACCGAATGGTCGCCGGAGCGGTGACGATCCTGCCGTTGGATGCACCGGAAAAGAAGGTCCTCATCAGCGGCCGTATCTTTGGGCAAAGCGATGAACCGCTTGCGGGCGCGACCGTGCAGGTAAAAGGAGGCGGCCTTCCAGCCGTAGCGACCGACGACAGCGGCCGTTTCCGGATCATGGTCCCGGATGGGGCGTTGCTCCTCGTCAGCAGCGTGAACTACGAGGCGCAGGTGGTCCGGGTAAAGGCAGGAAAGGACGTCATGCTCCAACTGTGGCAAAAGATCAACGAACTCGGTGATGTCGTCGTGGTGAGCAACGGATACCAGCATATGCACCGGAAAATGACGACTGGTTCATTTGATGAGATTGGGAATGAGTTGGTTAACCGGCGTGTCGGGCCGAACATCCTCGATC
>Ga0134125_10000732_pt1 | contig 42781 bp, 32 predicted proteins | sample KB31751_FD_96464 | JGI IMG/M metagenome (GOLD analysis project Ga0134125, IMG submission 96464) | Terrestrial soil microbial communities with excess Nitrogen fertilizer from Kellogg Biological Station, Michigan, USA - KB3-175-1 | ecosystem: Environmental > Terrestrial > Soil > Unclassified ...
ACCGACGTCGACCCGGCCGCGGTGGAGCGGGTGCAGGTCCGGTACCCGCAGGTGAAGTCCGTGCCCGACACCGAGACGCTGGTCCGCACCGCGCACGACGTCTACGCCCCGTGCGCGCTGGGCTCGGCCCTGGATGATCCGACCGTCGCAGTGTTACACGCCAAGATCGTGTGCGGCGGCGCGAACAACCAGCTGGCACATCCCGGCGTGGAAAAGTTCCTCGACGAGCGCGGCATCCTCTATGCACCCGACTATGTGGTCAACGCCGGTGGGGTCGTTCAGGTCGCTGATGAGATCGGGGGCTTCGATTTCCAGCGAGCTCACGCCCGGGTCGCTAAGATCTTCGACACCACCCGGGAGATCTTCGAGCTGGCCGACCGCGACGGTGTCCCACCCGCCGTCGCCGCCGACCACCTAGCCGAGCGGCGGATGGCAAAGCCCGGTTTTTTGCATTCAGCGGGCTGAGCGGGGTTATTCGGGTGTCGCTTACCCCGCTGAGCCCGCTCGATGCGGAAGCAGAGTGTCAGTGGGGCGGGCCATGATGAGTGGCGTGGATGTGTTGGGGTTGTTCTCGCCGGCTACCCGGGAGTGGTTCGAGGGGGCATTCGCCGGGCCTACTGCGGCTCAGGAGGGGGCCTGGCGAGTGGCGGCGGCGGGCGAGCATGCGCTTGTCGTGGCTCCCACCGGATCCGGGAAGACGCTTGCCGCGTTCTTGTGGGCGCTGGACCAGCTGGCCGTCACCGGACCTGCGGCGGAACCGTCGAAACGCTGCCGGGTGCTGTACATCTCCCCACTCAAGGCCTTGGCAGTGGATGTCGAGCGCAACCTGCGCTCCCCATTGGCCGGCATCCGGCAGGCCGCGCACCGGCTGGGCCTGCCCCAACCGGACATCAGTGTGGGAATGCGCACCGGTGACACCCCTGCCGAACAACGCCGCGCCTTCGTCCGCATGCCCACCGACGTGCTCGTCACCACGCCGGAGTCACTGTTTCTGCTGCTGACCTCCGCGGCCAGGGAGTCGCTGCGGGGAGTGCGCACGGTGATCGTCGACGAGGTGCACGCGGTCGCGGCCACCAAGCGCGGCGCGCACCTGGCGCTGTCCTTGGAGCGGCTGGACGCCCTGCTGGACAAACCCGCGCAGCGGATCGGGCTGTCCGCCACCGTGCGACCGGCCGAGGAGGTCAGCGCCTTCCTCGCCGGCGGCCGGCCGGTGCGCGTGGTGCAACCGGTATCAGCCAAGACGATCGAGGTTGTGGTGCAGGTCCCGGTAGCCGACATGGCGACCTTGGGGGAGCTGACCGAAGGTGCCGACGGGGCGACCGAACAGCGCGCCTCCATCTGGCCCGCGGTGGAGCGCAGAGTGCTGGATCTGGTGCGTTCGCACCGCTCGACGATCGTGTTCGCCAACTCGCGGCGGCTGGCTGAGCGGCTCACGGCGCGGCTCAACGAACTGGCCGTCGAGGCGGGGTGGGCGGGTCGCGTCGCAGCGCCCCGGGACCGGATGCCGGCCGAGCTGATGGGCCAGGCCGGGCTCGCCGGCGGCGCTCCCGTCGTGATCGCCAAGGCCCACCACGGTTCGATGTCGCGCGAGCAGCGAACCCTCGTCGAGGAGGAACTGAAGTCGGGCCGATTGCCGTGCGTGGTCGCGACATCCTCGCTCGAGCTGGGTATCGACATGGGAGCAGTGGACCTCGTGGTGCAGGTGGAAGCACCTCCGACGGTCGCCTCCGGCCTGCAGCGGATCGGCCGCGCCGGGCACCAGGTAGGCGCGGTGTCCCGGGGCGTCATCTTCCCCAAGTTCCGCGGCGACCTGGTCTCGTGCGCGGTGGTCGCCGAACGGATGGCAGCCGGGGCGATCGAGGCCCTGCGCTACCCGCGCAACCCGCTGGACGTGCTGGCCCAGCACGTGGTGGCCATGGTGGCGCTGGATACCTGGCGAGTCGACGACCTCGCCAGGCTGGTCCGGCGTGCCGCACCGTACTCGGCGCTACCCGATTCGGCGCTGCACGCGGTATTGGACATGCTCGCGGGGCGCTACCCGTCGGAAGAATTCGGCGAGCTGCGCCCTCGGATCATCTGGGATCGGGTCAGCGACGAGCTGCGCGGCAGACCCGGAGCCCAGCGCTTGGCGGTCACCTCCGGCGGCACCATCCCGGACCGCGGGTTGTTCACCGTCATGACACCCGGCGGTGCTGAGGGAGTCGGCTCGCGAGTCGGTGAACTCGACGAGGAGATGGTCTACGAGTCCAGAGTGGGCGATACCTTCCTGCTGGGTTCGACATCGTGGAAGATCGTCGACATCACGCACGACCGGGTCATCGCACAGCCCGTGCCCGGCGAGCCGGCCCGGATGCCGTTCTGGAAGGGCGACGCACCGGGACGGCCGTTGGAGTTGGGGCGGGCGCTGGGCGCGTTCGTCCGTGAGCTGGGCGCCACCGAGGCCGACGCGGCGCGCAGCCGCATCGAGGGCATCGGCCTCGACACGTGGGCCGCCGACAACCTGCAGTCGTATCTGCGCGAGCAGCGCGAGGCCGCGGGCCACATACCCGACGACCGCACGGTTGTGGTGGAGCGCTTCCGCGACGAGCTGGGCGACTGGCGGATGGTGGTGCACTCCCCATTCGGCGCGCAGGTCAACGGTCCGTGGGCACTGGCAATCGGCGCTCGGCTGCGGGAGCGCCGCGGCGTCGAGGCACAGGTAGCCAGCGCTGACGACGGAATCGTGCTTCGGCTGCCGGACGCGCTGGACGCCGACGGCACCGAGGTACTACCCACCGCTGAGGACGTGCTGTTCGACCCGGATGAAGTGGACCAGATCGTGATCGCTGAGCTGGGGAGCTCGGCGTTGTTCACCTCCCGGTTTCGGGAATGCGCCGCCCGGGCGCTGCTGCTGCCCCGCCGCGACCCCAGGCGCCGGACGCCACTGTGGCAGCAACGGCAGCGGTCGGCCCAGCTGCTCGCTGTCGCGGCCAAGTACGAGCAGTTCCCGGTGGTACTTGAGGCAATGCGGGAGTGTGTCCAGGACGTCTATGACCTCCCCGGACTGCGCGAACTGATGTCGGATGTGCGCGCTCGGCGGATCCGCGTGGTAGAAGTCGCCACCCGATCGCCATCCCCGTTCGCCCGCAGCTTGCTTTTCGGTTATGTCGGGATGTTCCTCTACGAGCTGGACGCCCCGCTGGCCGAGCGCAGGGCCGCGGCACTCGCGCTGGACTCCACGCTGCTGGCCGAGTTGCTCGGCTCCGAGGCGATCCGCGAACTGCTCGACCCCGGGGTGCTCCTGGAGATCGAGTCGCAGCTGCAGCGGCTGGATCCCGACCAGCAGGCTCGGGATTTGGAGAGCACCGCGGACCTGCTGCGTACGCTCGGCGACCTCACCGAACCTGAGGCCGTGCAGCGCGGGGCTGCCCCGGACTGGCTCGCCGAACTCCGTTCAGCCCGGCGCGCGATCATGGTTCGGATCGCCGGCGATCACCGGTGGATCGCGATCGAGGACGCTGGGCGTGTTCGTGACGCGTTGGGTGTGGCCCTGCCAGTGGGCGTGCCTGAGGCGTTCACCGAGCCGGTGGCCGATCCGCTAGGGGATCTGCTCCTGCGGTATGCCAGAACTCACGGACCGTTCACCGCAGCCGCGGCCGCGACTCGCTTCGGGCTCGGGGTCGCCGTGGTGGCCGCAGCGCTGGATCGGTTGACCGCGCTCGGGACTCTGGTCCGGGGTGAGCTTCGCCCGGTTGAGCTGTGCCCGATTGGGCCTGGCGGCGGCATGGAGTATTGCCACGCAGAGGTGCTACGGCGGGTGCGGCGGGCGTCGCTGGCCCGCTTGCGGGCCGAGGTGGAGCCGGTCGAGCAGGCGGCGCTGGGTCGGTTCCTGCCGGCCTGGCACGGGGTCCGCTCCTGGGAGAACTCCAGCACAGAACCGGTGCGGCGGCTGCGCAGTGCGCCCACACCGGAGGACGTGCTCGGCGTAGTGGAACAACTGGCCGGGGCACCGATGCCTGCGAGCGGGTTGGAATCGCTTGTGCTCCCCGCCAGGCTTCCGGGCTATTCGCCCGCCCTGCTCGATGAGCTCACCATTTCCGGCGAAGTGAGCTGGATCGGGTGCGGGTCGCTACCCGGAGGCGACGGGTGGATCGCGCTGGCTCCCACTGACCTGGCCGATCTGGTGCTACCCGACCTGGATGAGCAGCTCGCGCTCACTCCGGCACACCGCGGTGTGCTGCGTGCACTGGGCTGGGATCCAGCCGGTGGTCCGCCCGCGGGTGGCGCGTTGTTCTTTCGTCAGCTCGCCGACCGAGCCGGTCAGTACCTGCTCGCTGACGGCGAACCGGCGCCCGGCGATGCCGACATGGTCGCCGCGGTATGGGATCTGGTGTGGGCCGGCTTGCTAACCAACGATTCGCTGGCGCCGGTGCGAGCGGTCGTGTCCGGCCGCTCAGCCGCGCACCGGCCGCGCCGGTCCGCTCCGCGCGGCAGATACGCGCGAATGCGCGCGGCGCGGCCGCCTATGCCCCACCGCGCCGGTCCGCCGACCGCCGCGGGACGCTGGTCGCTCTCGCCGATGCTCCCACCGGCCATGTCGCCGCCGGTGCCCCCATCGGCCATGTCGCCGCCGGTGCCCCCATCGGCCATGTCACAGCCGTCCCCGCCGTCATGCGAGCAGACCCGCAGGGCACACGCTCGGGCCGAGACATTCCTTGAGCGTCATGGAGTACTCACCCGAGGCGCCTTGGACACCGAACGAGTCGCCGGCGGGTTCGCCGGGATCTACAAGGTGTTGCGCGCGATGGAGGAGTCCGGCCGCTGCCGGCGCGGATACGTGGTCGAGGGACTCGGCGCTGCGCAGTTCGCCGTTCCAGGCGCTATTGACCGGATGCGTGCCGTCGGCCAGCCCGTCGAAGGACGCCTGGCGACAGTGGTCCTCGCCGCTACCGACCCTGCCCAACCCTACGGGGCTGCGCTGCCATGGCCGTCCACCGTAGGTGAGGTGCGACACCGGCCTGGTCGTAAGGCCGGAGCGCTGGCCATCCTGGTGGACGGCGCCGCTGTGCTCTACATCGAGCGAGGTGGCCGCTCGCTGCTGTCGTTCACTGAGAACACCGACACCTTGCGAGCTGCTGTGGGCGCACTCGCCGGCGCGGTTGCGCAGGGTTGGTTGGGGTCGCTGTCCATTGAGCGCGCCGACGGCGAAGCGGCACTGGGATCTGCGCTGGCCGAGTTGCTTCGCGACGCTGGATTCCGCGCCACGCCCCGCGGATTGCGGTTGCGCGCGTGATGTCGCGGTGGTCGGGATCGGCTCACTGGGTGGCAGGACGCAATAGCGTCCAGAGATGGGCGACGGCTTCCTGGTCACCGGAGATCTGGACCGACTGATCCGGCAGGCGTCCCCACGACCAGAGGTACACGGCCATGGGGTCGCCGCTGACCATGGCGTCAGCGGACCTGGCCTCGGCCTGGCTCACCCGCCGGGCGATGGAGCGACCACGCTCGAAAATCGCCAGCCAGCGCCGATGCGCCGCTGATAGTGCGACCGCCCCCTGGCGCGGTGACGACATCCGAAGCTCACCGAGGCGGTGACCGAACCAGAGGAACAGCAGCTCATCGATGCCGTCCAGGGCTACGTCGGGATCAATGGGATTCACCGGACCGCCAGCCGCAGCTTGCACATCGACACGGTGCACTGTGGTCTCGTGAGCCATCCGACGTCGCCAGAAGCCGTGGGTACGGTCTGCGGGCCACCAGGTGTCGCACGGTTGCGCCGGGTCGTGCAGGCGCAATTCTGCAAGTAGCTCCGCCAAACCGATCCGTACAAAGCCCACTAGGTCACCGTCCGATGGCGATCGCTGCCAGTGCTCGGGTCGATGGCCATCGCGCACCCATAGCCGGGCCACCCGATGCACACTGCCCACGTGCCGCAGGGTCTTTTCCAGGGTGAGATCGGGGCAGCCAGGTACCTCAGCCTGAGCCGCATCAGGTAAGGCCGAATCCGCTGTATCGAGGATCAGTTCACCCTCTATTCCGATCACGTCGAGCAACCGGCCGTAGTCAATTAGTGACCGCGGAGCCGTCATCGGAGTGTCCTGGTCGCCGACCGCCACGCCAGCGTCAGGAACTGACCGGACTGGCGCACCATGTCGTCGGCGTCGCGGTGGGTCACGAGGCGATGTACGCCCGCCTCGGCGGCGGCGCGGGTGGCGGAGGCGGACGCGAAAAAAGCCGCCCACTCCGAGAGTTCCGGCGCAACTGTGCTGAGCAACGTCCAGGCGCTGGTCGGCACAGCGCGGCGGCGCGGCCGGGCGCGCGCCGCGAGTACGGCGGCCGCCCCACGTAGCGCCGCGAGGTGCGCCTGGACGTAGCGTTCTACGGGGTGTGTGGCGTACTCGGCGTCGATCAACGTCTGCCGAGCTTGTTCGAGCAGGACACGCGCGTTGGGCGGGCACTGACCATTGCTTTCTGAATCACAGTGGCGGGGGCCGTCGTACCGCGGTCCAATGGATGGGGTGTACGAAGCAACAGCGGGCACGTCAGCCTCCGGGTCGGGAGTCGGATGGGCACCATGGGGCGACTCCGCCGTGGGGAAGCCGGCGGAGTCCGGCGGCGACGCGCTTCCCCCGCGCCACCACCGGACTCGTGTTCGAACGTATGTTCGACACCGTTAAAGGTTAACCCCTCGAGATGAGGGTGCGTCAAGTGCCAATCTCGGAAAGTCGGCAGGTCGAGACCAGTCGTGGTGTCATGGGAGTCGTGCACCGTGCCGACTCCGCCCGTGTCGCAGGAACCCGGCCAACTCAGGAGGCCAACTCAGGAGGTCGGCGGTGACCGCAATGCCCGTCCGCGAACCAGCGCGGCTGACCGAACTGACCGCCGCGCAGTTGCGCATGCGGCTCGATGAAGCGCTGCGCATCTACGTCACCGCCATGCGCTACCCGCCCGGCACGGCGGGACATCGCAGCCCGATGTGGCTGGAGCACATGCTGCGGGCAGGCTGGTTATGTATCGCCGCCTTCGAGGGGGAGAGCCTGATCGGCATCGGTTACGGTTACCGTGGCGCGCCCGGACAGTGGTGGCACGACGAGGTGCACCGCGGGCTGAGAATGATCGACCCCGCCGCGGCACAACGTGAGCTCGCCGATTACTTCGAGTTGACCGAGTTGCATGTGCACCCCGACGCCCAGGGCAAGGGAATCGGCGCTGCTCTGCTCACCGAGCTGTTGTCCAAGGTGGACGCTCCCCGAGTGTTGCTGTCCACCCCCGAGGGTCCGACCAGGGCGTGGCGGCTGTACCGCCGGTTCGGGTTCACCGACTTGCTGCGCCACTATCACTTCACCGGGGATTCCCGAGACTTCGCCGTGCTGGGCCGCACGCTGCCGCTCTAGACGCCTGAGGTTGGTAGTCGTAAACGACGCCGGTCAGACGGTTGGCGGTAGTTGAAGGGCGACCAACTGAACCGGGACGCTGTCGTGGCCGAACCGGGGCACGTGTCGGCACGTACTACCCCTATCGTCGGCAGGCACAGTGGGTGCGGGCCCGGCTACGCGGTGCCGTCTCCCGGATGGCAGGAGGTTCGATGGCGCAGCGCAACGCGCTCCCAGTCACCGCTCGCGCTGGAACCCGATCCCTCGATAGACGGCCGGAAGATCAGCCGGTTCATCCACTCGATCACGGCTTACGCGCCGAAGTACATCGCGAATTGGCCACGTTTCTGCAAGGCAAGCGCGACGAGGCGCTGCAGATCGACCCGCAGTTCGTTGCTGCGGTGGATTCGTTGAGCGAGTTCGTCCTCGGCGGCGGCAAGCGGTTGCGCCCGACGTTCGCCTGGTGGGGTTGGCGTGGCGCCGGAGGTTCCCCCTTCGACCCGCAGGCCCACGCGGTGCTGCGGGCCGTCAGCTCCCTGGAGCTGATCCAGGCCTGCGCGCTGGTGCACGACGACCTCATGGACGACTCCACCAGCCGACGCGGCGCGCCGACGGTGCACGTCGAGTTCACCGCCCGCCATCGCGCGGCCGGTTGGCTCGGTACCCCCGAGCGATTCGGCGCGGCCACCGCCATCCTGCTCGGCGACATCGCCCTGGCCTGGGCCGACGACATGCTGCGAAGCGCGGATCTGTGGCCCGACCAGCTAGGCCGGGCGCACACGGTGTGGCAGGCGATGCGCACCGAGGTGCTCGCCGGGCAGTACCTCGACATCCTCACCCAGGCCTGCGGCGACGAGACACCCGAGACCGCGCTACAAATCGACCGGTACAAGACCGCGGCCTACACCGTGGAACGTCCCCTGCACCTGGGCGCCGCGATCGCCGGAGCCGACCCAGCACTCATCGGCGCCTACCGCCGCTTCGGCGCCGACATCGGTATCGCGTTTCAGCTCCGTGACGACCTGTTGGGCATGTTCGGTGACCCCTCTATCACCGGCAAGCCCGCCGGCGACGACCTGCGCGAGGGCAAGCGCACCCTGCTGTTGGCCTACGGCCTGCGCGCCGCCGACGAAAAAAGCCAGACCGGAGCCGCCGAGATACTCCGCAACGCAATCGGGAACCCGCAGGTGGACGAGGACACTGTCATCAAGGTCCGCGAGCTGCTGATCGAGATCGGCGCGGTGGCCGAGGTGGAACGCCGGATCAGCACGCTCACCGACTCAGCACTGCGCAGTCTGGGCACCGCTGACCTCGGTGAGCCGGCTGGCACCCGGCTGGCGGAGCTAGCCGCCCAGGCCACCTGCCGGGTGCAGTGAACGACCGCGCGTAACGTGCCACCCATGCGTACCGTGCCCGGACCCACCGATCACGTCGTCGTCGTCGGCGCCGGACTTGCCGGCTTGTCGGCGGCACTGCACCTGCTCGGATCCGGTCGCCGGGTAACCGTGCTGGAGGCGCAGCCCCACCCGGGCGGTCGAGCGGGGCGGATGGATCTCGCCGGTTACCGGGTGGATACCGGCCCCACCGTGCTCACCATGCCGGAGCTGGCCGACGAGGCGCTCGCCGCGGTGGGTGACTCACTGGCCGCGCGGTTGGACCTGGTGGCGCTGCACCCGGCCTACCGAGCCCGTTTCGCCGACGGGTCGGTGATCAACGTGCACACCGACGCTGAGGCCATGGAGGCGGAGATCCGGGCGGTGGCCGGGCCCGAGGAGGCACTCGGCTACGTGCGACTGCGGCGCTGGCTCACCAGGCTCTACCAGGTCGAGATCGGCCGGTTCATCGGCGGCAACTTCGACTCCCCGCTGGACCTGGTGGCCGGCCGCGACGCGGTCCGCGATCTGGCCACGCTGGCCGTCCTGGGCGGCTTCGGCCGGCTCGGAGCGCAAGTAAGTCGCTTTGTCTCCGACGACCGGCTGAAACGAATATTCTCCTTCCAATCGCTCTACGCCGGAGTGCCCCCACAACACGCCCTCGGCGCGTACGCGGTGATCGCCTACATGGACACGGTGGCGGGAGTCTGGTTCCCCCGCGGTGGAATTCAGGCGCTGCCCCAGGCGCTGGCCGACGCGGCCGACGGCGCCGGCGCCGACCTGCGCTACAACACGACCGTTACGAAGCTGGAGCGTCGCGGGGAACGGGTCACCGCGGTACACACGGCCGACGGCGACCGGGTGGCCGCCGATGCCGTGGTGCTCACGCCGGACCTTCCGGTGGTACACCGGCTGCTGGGACGCGCGCCACGCAGGCTCGTGCCGCTGCGCTGGTCACCTTCGGCGGTAGTACTGCACGCCGGCGTCCGGCCCGGCAGCGACCCGGGGTGGACCGGGCTGGCGCACCACACGATCACCTTCGGGCAAGCCTGGGAACGCACCTTCGATGAGATCATCTACCGTGGACGACTGATGACCGATCCATCGCTGCTGATCACTCGCCCGACCGCCACCGACCCGAGCCTGGCCCCCGGCGGCCGGGAGCTGCTCTACATCCTCGCGCCGTGTCCCAACCTGCACACGGCGCCGCTGGACTGGGCCACCCTCGGATCTGCCTACCGCGATGAGCTGGTCGGCACTCTGGAGCAGCGGGGCCTGACCGACCTGAATGAGGCCATCGAAGTCGAGCAGCTCATCACGCCGGCGGACTGGGCCAAGCAGGGTCTGGCAGTCGGCACACCATTCTCCGCGGCGCACACCTTCGCCCAGACCGGGCCGTTTCGCCCCGCGAACCTGGTGCGCGGGCACAGCAATGTCGTGCTTGCCGGTTGCGGCACCACTCCCGGGGTGGGCGTGCCCACCGCGCTCATCTCCGGCAAGCTCGCCGCTGCCCGGATCAGCGCGACGGGAGACCGCCAGCGGACCGCTGCGGGCCGCTGACACCAACTAGGTCACTAGAAGGTCACGACAAGGTCACCGCTGGTCGGGGTGGCGTCACGCTATGGGACCATACGGGCCGCTATGACGTCGAACCCCGGACCTGCCGCAGGCGCTTCTGGCCACGCGCTTCTCGAGGCAGCCGGAAGGCAGCGGCCAATTCAGGGCTCAGACCACTACGAGCACTCACTGCTCCTCGACCGGCTGCGCACGACGGGGCTGTTCTCCGGCACGGCGCTGCTCGGATTGATCGGGTCGCTGCTGCTCGCAGCTATGGCGGTCGGTGCAGGCGGCATCCTCGTCAACGACCCATTGATCGATGGGGGGTCACTGTCCTGGATCCGTTACGGGCACGGGCATGACCTGGCCACGGTAGGGCTATATGCCGGCGTCGCGATGCTCGTGTGGGCGTGGGTGCGGCTGGGCCGCGACGTGCTCGCCGGTACCGCAACCGCCCAGCAGGTGACCGTCGCCGGGGTGGCCTGGGCGGCTCCGTTGGTGCTGTCACCGCCGCTGTTCACCAGGGATGTCTACAGCTACCTGGCACAGGGTGCGCTCGCCCTGCGCGGGCTGGATCCCTACCTGGTCGGCCCGTCCAAGCTGCCGCCCGGAGCCGTCGCCGACAACGTGCACTACGTGTGGCAAACGACCCCGGCACCTTACGGCCCGCTGTTCATCTACATCGCCAAGATGATCAACGCCGCGACTGGTGACCACCTGATCCTCGGGGTCATCGGTATGCGGCTGGTCTTGCTCAGCGGTTTCGCCGCGTTGGTCTTCGCGCTGCCCCGGCTTGCGCACCGGCTCGGCGGCAATCCCGCCGTCGCGCTGTGGCTGGTGATCGCCAATCCGCTGACGGTGGTGCATCTGGTCGGTGGCCCGCACAACGATCTGCTGATGATCGGCCTGCTGGCGATGGGCACGCTGCTGGTGTTGGAGCACCGGCACGCCGCCGGGATCGCGCTGGGAACCATGGCGATGGCGATCAAGGCGTCGGCCGGAGTCGTGCTGCCGTTTCTGGTGTGGATCTGGGCGACTCGGCTGCCCGGTACCCGGCGCACCCAGCTGCAACGCGCCAGCGCGGGCAGCATGGTGGTCTTCGCCACGGTCTTTGCCGGCATTACCTTGGTCTCCGGCGTCGGGCTGGGCTGGATCCCCGCGCTGGATGCCCCGTCACTCATCGTGAACTGGATGTCATTGCCCACCGCTGCCGGCGAAGTCGTGCACGCCGTGGTCGCCCCATTCGGTCAGGTGAGCGACCACCCGTTCATCATGGTCTGCCGTTTGCTGGGCTCCGCGGTATTCGTCGCCATCCTCATCCGGCAGTGGTGGCTTGCCAGAAACGACGGGCCGCCGCAGACCATCAGCCGTGCATCGACTGCGTTGCTGTGGGCGGCGCTGCTCGCCCCAGCCACCCTTCCGTGGTATTTCAGCTGGGCTCTCGTGCTCGGCGCGGTCCGGCCGTGGCCGCGACGTACGCTGGCGTGGGTGGTCACCGGTTGTACCTGGCTGGTGGTGTGCACCTACCCCACCGGAGAAAGCGCCTACACCTCGTGGCCGTACCAGCTCGCGGTGGTGGCCGTGTCGTTGATCGCGGGTGCCTCGCTGCTGCGCCCCGATCCTTGTGGACTACGGGCGCGCGTTGCCTTCACCTGCCCGGCACGGGCGGGCACGAAATGAGCCGCGAGCTCGATGCCGCGGGCATCACCGAACCTGCGTTGCGCGCCTCGTATACCCGCTGCCGGGAACTCAACGCCGCGCACGGCCGTACCTACTTCTTGGCGACCCGGCTGCTGACACCCGCCCAACGGCCGGCGATCCACGCGCTGTACGGGCTGGCCCGGTACGCCGATGAGATCGTCGATGACCTGTCCGACACGCGGCCGTGGGCCGACCGCGTCGCGGAATTGGACGTCCTGGCGCAGCACCTGCGCGACGGATTGGCGCACGGTCATTCGGATCACCCGGTGCTGGCCGCGCCGGTGCACGCTGCGGTCCGTTACCAGATCGATCCGCAGCACTTCGTCGATTTCATGGTCTCGATGCGGATGGATCGGCCGGTGGAGCAGGGCGGCGTTGCCGGCTATCGGACTTTCGACGAACTCGCCCGTTACGTCTACGGCTCAGCGGCGGTGATCGGGCTGCAGGTGCTTCCCGTGCTGGGCACCGTGGTCCCACGGGCACGTGCCGAGCCACACGCGGCTGCGCTGGGCATCGCGTTCCAGATCACCAACTTCCTCCGCGACGTCGGAGAGGACCTCGACCGCGGACGGGTTTACCTGCCCGCCGACGAGCTGGCGTCGTTCGGAGTGGACCGGGAGTTGCTGGGGTGGTGCCGCAGTACTGGGCACCCCGATCGCCGGGTGCACCGCGCGTTGGCCTACCTGGTGGCGCGCACCCGAGCGATCTACCGCAGGGCGGCACCGGGGATCCCCATGCTCGCCCCGGTCTCGCGGGCCTGCGTGGCCACCGCGTTCCGGTTGTACGGCGGCATCCTCGATGAGATCGAGGCAGCCGACTACCACATCCTGGCTCGCCGCGTCGCGGTACCTAACCACCGCCGCCTCGCCGTGGCGTTGCCCGGCCTGGGTCGCGCGTTGCTTGCGCGGGTGCAACTACCGGGCTGATTCCTCGCGCAATGTCGGGCATCAGGTCCCTTCCCCAGCGCACCCAGGCGCCGCCAGACCGTAGACGCGTTTGGCGTTATCGGTACCTACCATCCGCGCGACGCGCACTGCGTCGGCGGCCGACCACTCCCCCGACTCCACCCACACTCCCAGCACGCTTGCCATCGCCCGTCTCCACAGCAGCGCACCGAGATAGTGCAGCTCAGCCGGACCCCACGCGTCGGAAGAGAACAGCAGTTTGCCGAACGGGGCTACTTCCAGTGCTTCCGCCACGATGGCCCGCGACCGCGCCCCGGTGTAGTTCACGGCCAATCCGACATCGAGGTACACATGCGGAAAAACGTGGGCCAGATAGCCTGCGCTGCGGTGATACGGGTAGCAGTGCAGCAGCAGCACCGGAACCCGGCGATCCTGCACCCGGCGCAGAAACTCCGTCATGAGCGACGGGTCACAGCGGTGCAGGGTCAGATCAGGGTCGCCGTACCCGACGTGGAACTGAAGGGGAAGCCCCCGGGCAGCGCCCACTGACAAACCCGCCCACAGCACGTGGCGCAGCAGTACCGGGTCGGTCAGGCGCAGTTGGGCGGTTTCCCGTTCGCGCAGCCATTGCCCAGCGGCCTGACGCACGGCAGCTGGGCTCGGCGGTTCGGGATCGAAGTCCAGGCCGTACCGGTAGGCGATGACGGACTTGAGCCCGGCGGCGTGCCGGACACGATCGTCCAGCGTCGCGGCGAACCGGTCGGCGAACCCGGCGGCATCCACGCCACTGGCCGCGACCTGCTCGGCCACCGATTCCAGGCGCACGATCTCCGACGCCGCCGCGCCGGAGACGGCCGCCATCTCGCTGTGCCCCAGGATGTGCCCAGTCCGGTAACCGGTGTCGACCAGGAACCGCTCGATGCCGCTGGCCGTGAGAAGACGGCCAGTCACTTCATAGGCACCGAGCTCTCGTCGGCGGTCGATGTAGGCCTCGACGGGCGCGTGCGCAGGCAGATCGAGTATCGGGGCACACCAGCGGCGGACCGCAAAGCCCAGCTGGGAATCCAAGTGCGTGGTACCCGCGGGCGCCGGCCACGGAGATTCAGTGAAGCCGGCTTCGAACAGACCAGCGTCGAGCGTCGCAATCGTCGCGCCGTGGACGTGGTGGTCTACCAGCGGCAGGCCATCAATTGTGGCGCGCAGACTGTCAACACTCACGAGTGGCTGTGGTCTGTGCGTAGCCCGCCAGCCCATCGGCGCATCGCCGGGCAAATCTTTTGATCGCCCACCGTAACAGCCAACCGGTGCCGAAGATCACCGGTCTGAACAAGATGGGCCAACCGATTCGGGTTTCTTGCTCGGTGGGTTCCAGCTCGACGTCCCCGCGGTAATCACGGACCGGCAGCCCGGACAGGTGCCGGTAGGCGAACCGGCGACCGGGGATCATCTCGACCACCTGATCCCGGCCGGTCACCCTGCCCTTGCGGAAGATCCGGATCGCACCGTCTCGCAGCAGCGCGTACACGTCTTCCACCTCCGCACGCGTATGCACCTGGACATCGCGTCGCTCGGCGGTTCTGGCGGCGGCTGGCCGACCCGGCGAACTGGCCACACGGGCGACTGTTCTTCGAACTCTACGGCCGAGCGCTGCAGGGCGATCCGTGCGCAGCGCCCTTGCTGGACGGCATCGTCGAAAGCTGGTTGGCGCCGCTGAGCGAATGGATCATTTGCCAAGGTGTGCCGCCACCGGCGGCCCGTTCCACCGCCCGCCTGGGCGTCGCTGTGAGCCGGGGCTTGCTTCTCGACCTGCTGGCCACCGGCGATCGTGAGGGTGTCGACGCAGCCATGGACCAGTTCATCTCGATGTACCGGGCGATACCGGAAGATCATGCACAGGCCTGAAAACCGGCGGTCGCCACGCCCAGTCAATGCAAGTCGATCCGGCCTGCCGCACCCTCCACGGTGATCCGTTGCCCGTTGGTGATGCGCTCGGTCGCATCGGGTACCCCGACCACGGCGGGAATGCCGTACTCGCGTGCGACGACGGCGCCATGTGAGTTCGCCCCACCCATCTCCATCACCAGACCGCCGGCAGTGAGGAATAACGGGGTCCAACCAGGATCCGTGGACGGAGCGACGAGAATCTCACCCGGCTCCAGGCGCGCTGCGACTGGATCGAGGATCACTCGCGCCGTTGCGGTCACCGTCCCGGCCGATGCCGGAGTGCCAGCCAGCTGACCCCCAGCCAGCTGCTGGCCGGGGGCGGCGAGCGTCTCCGGCTGGGTACCGTCGGAAAGCATGATCCGCGGCACCTGCCGGCGTCTCAGCTCACGGTCGTACTGTTCGCGGCGCTGCGCGACTACTTCGCGCTGATCCGCGCCCGCGAGTGCGGCTCGAGCCCGGCCGAGGTCGAGAAAGAAGATGTCCTCCGGCTGTGCCAGCGTCCCGTTCTCGGCGAGCTCGGCCCCGACGGCGGCCAACTGCTGTCTGACGTGGGCCAGTACGCGCACCAGGTAGTCCTTGTGCGTCTCGCGCAGGCCGGCCAGCTCGCGCACCCGGCTCAGCGCGAAGCGCACCACTGCAGCGCGCGACCGGCTGCGGCGGCGAACTCGCGCCACCACGCGGCTCGCCGCAGCCTGCGCCACCCGGCTAGCCCGGGAGAACTGCACGTCGGGGGCTTGATCCGGGTCGTCCAGGCGCAGGTAGTTGGCCAGCACACCGAGGACGTAGGTCGGGTCGTCAGACCACCGCGGCATGCCGAGGTCGATCTCGGCGACCGCGTGATGACCGTGGCGGCTCAAGAACTCCGCCAATCCCTGCTGCAGCAGTGGCGGGAGGTCCCGGCTGGCGTAGCGGTGGGCCAGCGCCGCTGGGGCCACCTCGTACAGTGCGGCGGCCGCCGGCGCGTCGGCGCGAATCCGGGCAGCCAGCGCCCACAGTTCCAGATCCATCTCGGTGGTGACGTTGTGAGGCAGGCCTCGCAACACCTCGCCCAACTCGCCGGGCTTGATGTCCTTGCGGGCGAGCTTGCCCGCCAGCGCCAGCGCGAGGAAGCCGGCACCCGCGGACGGCACGACGGTGGGCATGATCGGGACGACCGCCACGTGCAGCAGGCGTTGCGCGTGAGCCAGCCGTTGGGCGGCGCTCGCCCCTGCCGGCATGGTGAGCTGGGTGTGCAGCCGCCGGCCGACCAGGTCCACGCGCCGCCGTTCGGCGGCAGGCCAGATCAGTCCCTGGGCGACGTGCAGCGGAATCCGGTAGCGAACGGCCACGGCCAGTACTCGCCGGACGAATGGCCACCATGACGTGCTGCGCACGGTGAGCCGGGAATCGTCATACAGCTTCCGGAGCACGACCGCCGACCGTGCCTCCATCACGTCCAGAATCCGCGGCACCAGCACCCGGCCGACCCGGCTGCGCAACACCGGTGCCACATCGACGAAGGGCCGGCCTCCGGCTTCGGCGAACACGGCCGGGCCGACCAGCGGGTCGGCGACTGCCACGCCGAATAGGAGCTCCGAACCGCGCGATGCGAACAACCGGGCGGCCGCGATACCCATCGGCGTCATCGGACGGGTGAGGCCCTGCGCAAGGCTGACGCAGAGGTAAACGTGCAAACCCTCGTCCAACCGGCGCGGCAGCGGGTACAGGGTGGTGATCGGGCGGGCTTGGGTCAGCCACACCGCGCCCGCGGCATCCAGGGCCCACTCGATGTCCTGCGGCACACCGAAGTACTTCGCCACGCGCTGCCCCAGTGCGGTCAGCGCACTGATCTGCGCATCGCGCAAGCAAGACTGCTCGGCGTCCACGGCCAGCCCAACCTGCTCGGTGCCGCCTCCGGGCAGCGAACGGACGGCTAGTCGCTTATCGCCCAGGCGGCGTTCCACGACTGCGCCGCTAGCAGAGTCGATGGTGAAGTGATCGGGGTTTACTGCCCCGGATACCACCGCCTCACCCAGGCCAGGGCTGGCATCGATGACCGTGTGCCCGCGGTGACCGGTCACCGGATCCGCGGTGAACAGCACCCCGGCAACCTGCGGGTCGATCATCTGCTGGACGACCACCGCGAGCCGCACGGTGGCGTGATCGATGCCGTTGGTCGCCCGGTAGCTGACCGCGCGATCGGTCCACAACGATGCCCAGCACCGGCGCACCGCATCCAGTACGGCCGGCGCACCGACGACGTTGAGGAAGGTGTCCTGCTGGCCCGCGAAACTGGCCCAGGGTAAGTCCTCCGCGGTCGCCGACGAGCGCACCGCGACAGGCACGTCGTCACCCAGGGCGTGGTAAGCGCGGACCACCGTCTCAGCAACATCGGCCGGTACCGGCGTGGTAAGGATCCCAGTGCGGGCACGCTCGGCGAGAGAATCTGGATCCGGCGCCTCGACGTCGAACGCATCCGCTGCCACCTGCTGGTAGGCCGCGGTGGTGATGCAGAAGCCTGGTGGCACTGGAAAACCTGCACCGATGAGCTCACCGAGATTCGCCGCCTTACCGCCCACCACCGTCAGCAGCTCCGCGCCGAGACAACCAAGATCGAAAACTAGCTCCTGATCGACCGAATCGGGAGCCTGCACTGTGGCCATACCCGACGGTAACGCCGCCAGGGTAAACACTCAACAACCGATGAAAAAAACTCCATGACGTCGAACCGGCCTGAACCTGCAAGCTGGGCGGGTGACCACCGTTAACCATCACGCCGACCATCCAGGCTTCGCCGGCATCACCGGACTGCTGGCCGGACTTACCATGATCCCCGGACGGGGCGCGATTGCGCGCCTCGCCGCTAACCTGGCATCGGTATCGGCTACCGACCGCGTTATCGACGTCGGTTGCGGCCCCGGTACCGCCGTCCGGGAAGCCGCCCGCCGGGGAGCACGAGCAATAGGCGTTGATCCGGCACCCGTCATGCTCAAACTGGCTGAGGCGTTGACCCGGCAACAAGGTGGGATCACGTGGGCCGAGGCCACCGCGGAAGACCTCCGGCAGCCGGATGAGTCGGCGACTGTGCTGTGGTGCGTGGCGACCGTGCACCACTGGAAAGACGTCAGCGTGGGACTTGCCGAAGCCCGGCGAGTGCTCGTCCCTGGGGGGCGGCTGCTCGCGATCGAACGGCGGGTGCGTCCCGGCGCCACCGGGTTGGCCAGCCACGGCTGGACCGACCAACAGGCGCAGTCTTTTGCGGCGCAGTGCCGGACGGCCGGATTCGACGACGTGCGTGTCGAGGCACACTCCTCCAGCCGGCGTGTGCTCTGCGTCGTGCGCGCTCGACGACCGTGAGTCCGCGCCGCAGAAAGGCGCCAACCCAGCGGAGTACTGCGCACACCGAGTATGGAAGATTCAGAAGGGTGGCAGCCCATCTGGATCGGATGTGGCGCGACTGAGGAGGGGTTCGGGATCGGTCAGCGGTGGGGGTTGTGAACGGTAAATATGGCCACTTGGAGTGACCCACGTTGTACAACCGTCTGAATGTTGAGTTACCGCCCAGCCCGGAGTTTGCTTGATCTGATGGTGCCTTCGACACTTGGGACCTAGATTGTTCTCACTTGTCGAACCGGTGCCATTGGCTGGATCATGCGGCACGCCGTGGTCGATATCGCAGCGGTGAGCCGGCACCCGGCATCCCGGGAACTGGCAGGTCTGGTCCCGGGTGATCACCAGACCAGCGAGGTGCTCCGGCGGTCGGTAACGGGTGGTGCCGTAGTCAACTGGCCGGCCCGATGCCGGATCAGTGAGAATTCGCCGCCAAGTGCCGGCAGCCGCGAGGTCCCGCGCCACGGCGGCCGGGATCGGGCCGTATCCGGCGAGGTCTCCGGGCAGATCATCAGCACCCAACAGTACGGTGTAAGGAATGGTGACTTTCACATCGACCCCGCCGCCGCGTCTGCACAGCCCGCACTGACAGCGGCAGCCAGCCAGGCCACCGGTGCCTGCAGCCGCAACGGCCTGGTCTGTTTTGTTCGTATGCTCTTGGGCAGCCTTGGTTCCCGCGCTGCAGTAACCGGTGGGGCCCAGCACCAGATCTACCAGGGCATCGCCGCGGCGGGCATCCATCGTTCGCTCATCACCGGGAGATCCGGCTCGGCGAGCGTGATCATCCAGTACCACGAATACGCCCACGGCGTCGGCAGCCGGCAGGTAGGCGGACAGGGTGGCCATCCCATCCGGTTCTGGCCACATCTGGACACCGCGGTCCCGCCGCGCCTGCTGAGCGCGTTTACGTACCGCTGCAGGGTCCGTCGACAGCACCGCCCGGCGGGTTGCGACCCGAAGTTGCCCAGGCGTCTGCCGGTGCGCCTTGACCAGCACCTGCTGCTCGACCTCCGCGGTGCGCTCATCAGGCAGATTCGCGGTCTCCGCGTGCAGGATTCGGGCCTTCGACAGGGTGATCCGACCTTGTTCCAGCGCCACCAACGTAGCGGGCAACCGGTGACACAGCGACCAGGCGTCGTCGACCCGGCACGATGCGGTCCGCGCCGACACCCGCAGCATGAGCCCCACCTCGGCCACCGCCGAGTCCTGTGCCTGCGATGTGCTAGCACCCAGCGCAGCATTGCGAGCTTCCGCGCCGCGCATGAACGAGTCGATCGCCCGCAGCTGACCAGCCTGCGCCCAGGCAATAACCCGCTCCCAAGCTCCAATGCGCTCCAGCGACTCAAACTCGCGATGTTCCGGCCCGGTATCGGCAGGATGCGCCAACATGTCGGCCAGCAGACCGTCTGGAACGTATTCCGACCAGCGCACCGGCTCCGCCGGGCCGCTAGGCCGATCCTCGCCGAAGCAATCGACGAGGCCCTCAGGCGGAACAATGACCGGAATATCGAACATATGTTCGATCATACTCGCGCGTCGGTAGCCCGGCAAGAGACAGGTTCGCCGCTAGCCTGCCTACATGCGGGCCTACAAGTTCACTGCGGATGACGCCGTGAGCGTGTTCGCCAGGTTCCCATGGCCGGTGCCCGCTCGGGGGAACCCAGGCGCATGGGTTGACGCTGCCACAACGGCGAAGGTGTGCGAGACGGGCGTGCACGCCTGCCGCGCCGCAGACCTGCCGTACTGGCTGGGACGGGAGCTGTGGGAGGTGGAGCTAGGCGGGAACGTGGTCGAGGCTCCCTACAAGCTTGTCGGCAGCCGGGGCCGGTTACTGCGGCGCGTCGCCGGTTGGCCCGAGCTCGAGCGTCCCTTCGCCGAAGACTGCGCCGCGCGGGTACACAATCTTGCGGTGTCGGAACTGGAACGGGCAGGCCGCGCCGATCTCGCTGCGGCCATGGCCGCGGCTGGCACGACCGCCGAATTGGCCGCAGTGGCCGAGCAGGCCAGAGTGCAGGCGCCGGCGCTGGCTGCCACGTTGGCCGGCTACGCGTCGGATTGCGCCTGGGATATCAGTAAGGGCTACTACGCCATGTGCGCCTACGTCGCGGCCACCGCCTTCGGTAACTGGTCGACCGGCGATGAAGTGCAGGACATGACCTCCGACGGCTGGAACCAGGAGCGGGCCCGCCAAGCCGGCTGGCTCGCCGCGCACCTCGGCCTGCCCGAGAAGTCCTGAGGTCTACTACCCGGTGACGCGTTCCCGTTCAGCTCGGAACGCCAGCGCCAAGGAGTCGACCAGCGGAGCCGGCACGTCGTCTTCCCGCAAGCCGCCGAGCACGATGAGGGTATGGCGCATCTGGTAGAGGTAGGTCTCACACCAGGTGCACATCGCGATGTGCCGTTCGAACACGTCGCGCCGGTCTATGGCCAGGGTGCCCTCGAGAAAGTCAGTCACCAGCTCGACCACCTCGCGGCAGCTCACGTTCTCCATGGCCCGCTATCTCCCACCGAGATGGTCTTCGAGTCTGGCCCGCACCCGCGATCGGCCCCTGTGCAGCAACGCGCCCTGCTCGGGCTCGCTGATACCGAGCAGGGCGCAGACCTCTGCCGTCTTCCAGCCCTCCACGTCTCTCAGTGCTACCACCGCCCGCGGTCCGGGTGGAAGCTCCTCGATGGCATTCACGACGGCGGCCACCGCCGCCTCGCCGATCAGTCGCTGGGCCGGTGAGCCAGTCCAGGGAACGGGTGGTGCGCACCAATGGCCGGCCCACCGCTGACCCTCCGGCGTGAAGCGGTCCGGGTCCACAGCCGGCGTTGCGCGAGCCCCGTCCGGGTCAGGCGACAGCGCTGTCCGGCGCTGCCCCGCTCCACAGCCGCGGGCCTGGTTCAGCGCGATACCGAAGATCCAAACTTTCAGCGATGATCGACCGTCGAAGTCCCCGATGTCGCGGATCACTTGCCGCCAGGTGTTTGTGGCCACCTCCTCAGCCGCAGCTGGTGAGGCCACGCCGAGGCGAACCAGCCGCACGATCGCGGCGTGGTACCGCAACACGAGGTCTCGGAAGGAACTCTCCTCACCGGCGTGCAGTCCGGCGACGAGAGCTGCCTCATCGACCGCCGGCTCAGCGCCGTCCATCACGAGACGAGATTACGGTCAACGGCTGGTAGCGGCGATACGAACGCCGAGCCCGATCAACACGCTGCCGCTGATCACGTCCCATCGTCTGCGTACGCAGGCCTGGCGAACCAGTTCCTCGCTCGGCCAACGCAACCAGCCAGCGCAAGGTAGAGAGTGGTCTCGAGGAGAACCTGCACGACCGCCAAGCCGGCGGTGGTCACGAACAACGGTCGATGTGCCGGCACGAATTGCGGATAGAACGCCATCATGAATCCGGCGGCTTTCGGATTCGCCAGCTGTACCATCGCGCCTTCACTGAACCTCCGCCACCACCTCGGCGCAGGACGATCACCAACCGCCACACCAGGGCCATTGTTCGCACGGTGAGTTCGCCACGCCGACCACCAGGCGCGGGCGCCGAGGTAGACCAGCACCACCGCGCCGACGACCCGTAGCACCAAAAAGGCGCGAGTATGCCGATTGGTAGCCTCGAACGCCTGTAAGTCACCCACTCCATGATCGGGCTCGGCCCGGAGACGAGACTGACCTCACCGATGCTGGACCGCGCGGTCATCGACGCCCTGTTCCCGGCTGACCTACCGGAACCCGAGTACTGGGAACGGCGCTACCCATCTCGGTCGCTTCCGGAGGGTGCTCAGATCACCCGGTTCGGTCCCTCCCCGACCGGGTTCGTGCATATCGGCGGCATCTATGTGGCCACCATCGACCGCGACATCGCGACCCACTCCGGGGGTGTCTACCTGGTGCGGGTGGAGGACACCGATCAATCCCGCGAGGTCGAAGGTGCGCTGACCCAGTTCGCCCGCGCGTTCGACTACTTCGGTATCCGCCCCGACGAGGATGACGAACACGGGGCCTACGGCCCCTACCGGCAGTCCAGGCGCGACCGGATCTACCTGACCTACGTGCGGGAACTGCTGCGCCAGGGCAGGGCCTACCCGTGCTTTGCCACCAAAGAGGAGCTGGCCGACATCACCACCCGCCAGCAGGCGGCAAAAATTCCCACCGGCTACTACGGATCGTGGGCGGTCTGGCGCGACGCCGACGTCACCGCCGTAGCGACCAAGCTCGCCGAAGGTATCCCGTATGTGGTGCGCTTCCGCGCCCCCGATGATGCCGCGAGGCAGCGAGTCCGTTTCACCGACACGATCCGGGGTGAGTTGGAGCACGAGGCCAACCGCAACGACACGGTCATCCTCAAATCATCCGACCAATCCCCTCGGCTGCCTACCTACCATTTCGCACATGCAGTCGACGATCATCTGATGCGCGTCAGTCTGGTCATCCGCGGCGACGAATGGATCTCTTCGGTGCCGCTGCACCGCCAGCTGTTCGACGCGCTGGGTTTCGAGCAGGTGCGTTATGCGCACGTCGCCCCGCTGATGAAGCAGATTTCCGGCGGCAAACGCAAGTTGTCCAAGCGCGCAGATCCCGAAGCCAGTGTCGACTTCTACATCGAAGCCGGCTATCCCTCCGATGCCATCCTGTACTACCTGCGGGGACTGGCCAACGGGCGGCTCGCCGACATGCCGCTCCAGCAGGCCCTCGCCACCCCAATCCAGCTTGAGCAATGCGGCGTCGCCGGACCCCTGGTGGACCTGGTCAAGTTGGAAGACATCAGCGCCGATTACATCGCCACGCTGCCAGGAGATCAGGTTCTCGGCGCAGTGCGCACCTGGGCTGCGCAGTATGATCCCGGCCTGGTCGAGGTGCTGGACACTGAACGCGATCTCGCGCTGCGAGCGTTGGCCGTGGAGCGCGACGGTGTTACCAATCCTCGCAAAGACCTGCGCAAATGGTCTGATTTCCGAGCCACCTACGGATTCTTTTTCCCGCAGCTGTTCGACACACTGTCTGGACCCACTGACGAACGCCTGGCGCCCCTCGGTGTGGACGCCGCCGTCACCGCAAGTTTCGCCCATGACCTCATCGAGGGTTATCAGCATATGGACGACTCCCAGGAATGGTTCAACCAGATCCGCGAACTAGCCGCGAAACACGGCTTTGCGGCTAACGCCAAGGAATACAAGAAGAACCCCGACGCTTACCCGGGTTCGATCCGCGAAGCGTCCCAACTCGTCCGCGTCGCCCTCACCGGCTCCACCCGAAGCCCCGACCTGCATGCCATCACCCAGGCACTCGGCGAGTCCGAGGTGCTGCGCCGGCTGCGCGCGCTGGGTGGCTAACGCAGTTCACGCAGCGGAAGGCGAATCTGGAAGCGGGTGTCGCCTGGTTGAGAGTGCAGCTGCAAGTCGCCGTGGTGGCGGTTGACCACGACCCGCCAGCTGACGTCGAGGCCGAGACCGGTGCCCTGGCCGACCGGCTTGGTGGTGAAGAACGGTTCGAAGACCCGCTTGGCCACCTCGGGCGCGACACCGCTACCGGTGTCGCCGATTTCTACCAGGGCGAACTCACCGTCGCGGGCGGTGCGCACAGTGAGGGTGCCTTCCCCCTGCATGGCATCGGCGGCGTTGTCGATCAGGTTGGTCCACACCTGATTGAGCTCAGCCGGGTAGGCGGGGATGGCGGGCAACTCCCGGTCGTAGTCCTTCACCACCTGGATGCCGTCGCCGAGCTTGCGGGCGAGCATGACCAGTGTGGCGTCCAAGCCGTCGTGCAGATCGATGTCCTGGTGCGGTGCGCGGTCCAGCTGTGAGTACTGCTTGGCGGCGGCGACCAGCGCGGTGATCCGGGCGGTGGCGTCGCCGATCTCGCGGAGCAGGTTCTCGGTGTCCACGGTGTAGGCCAGCCAGCGCAGCGCCCCCTCCAGCGACTCGGCCGGCGTGGTATCCGCGACCTCGGCCAGGTCGGCGACCCGCAGCCCACCTGCGACGAACACCGGCGCCAGCTCCCAACCTTGCGCCACTTCATGGTTATCGAGCCAGTCGGCCAGCTCGTCTTCCAGGTCACCGGTCTGTACCGCGGTCAGGGCGGGCGCACTGTGACCGGCCGCTACGAACCGCTCCTGCAGAACCGTCAGGGTTTTCAGGACATCACGATCAAGCCGGCCCTCGGCGAGCATCGCCAGCTTGTGCCGCATCCCGGCCAGCCGCTCCCGCAGCGTGTCAGCCGCCCGGCTGGCCGCAGCCGCCGGATTGTTCAGTTCATGGGTCAGCCCGGCGGACAGCTTGCCCAGCGCCAGCAACCGCTCGCGTTGCCCCACCAGCACGTTGGTGTTGGAGATCCCGACGAACATGCCTTGCAACAGGTGCACGGCCATCGGGTACCAGCGGCGGAACACCTCGTTGAACTCGCGACTCGGCAAGGCGAGGACCTGGCAGTCGCTCAATGCCCGCACCGATGCCGAGTAATTCTGATCAACCTGGTCACCGAGGTAGAACTGGGTGGCACCGAAGTAGACTCCGCGCTGGTCGCTCCGCAAGATCTCGACCTGGTCGCCGGCGACCAGCCGGGTCATCTGGATTGTTCCCGACAGCAGCACGTAGAAGCCACCGGCCGGCTCGCCCTCGGAGACGATGATCTCGCCGTCGCCGATGTCGATCATCTCGCTGTGTCCGCGGATCCACTCCAGCTGAGTGTCGGTCAGGTCGGTGAACAAGAACAGCTCGCGCAGCTCGGTATCCGTCACTGATCCTCCAGGTAACGGTGCACCAAGGTGACAGCCATCGCGCCCTCACCCACCGCGGAAGCGACCCGCTTGACGGACTCGGCGCGCACGTCTCCGGCCACGAACACTCCCGGCAGGCTGGATTCGAGGTAGTAGGGGTCCCGATCCAAGGACCATCCCGCGGGGCGGCGCCCATCGATCACCAGGTCCGGACCGGTCCGGATGAACCCGCGAGCATCCCGGGCCAACACACCGTCGAGCCAGCCGGTTCGCGGGGCGGCGCCGATGAACACGAACACGTGACCGGTGGGCACCGTGTCGGTGGCGCCGGAACGGGTGTGCCGAAGGCTCAGAGCCTCCAAGTGTGCCTCGCCGTGCGCCGCGGCAACCTCGGTGCAGGCCCGTATCGTCACGTTGGCCAGCGCGCCCAACTGCTGGATGAGGTAATGCGACATCGAGCGCTCCAGAGAGTCCCCGCGGACCAGCAGGGTCACCTGGCGGGCGTGACGGGAGAAGAACACCGCTGCCTGGCCGGCCGAGTTGGCGCCGCCTACCACGTAGACGTCCTGGCCGGCGCACGCCGGGGCCTCCGTCATCGCCGAGCCGTAGTAGACGCCGCGGCCGGTGAGCTCGGCCACGCCGGGTGCGGCCAACGCGCGGTAGGCGACGCCGGTGGCGAGCACCACGGCATGCGCAGCGATCTCGCTGCCGTCACCGAAGTGCACCACCCGCGCGGAACCGCGCGCCTCCAGACCGACGACTTCCCGGGCCGACAGCGCTTCGGCGCCGAACTTCTGGGCCTGCCGCCGCGCTCGGTCGGTCAGCTGCGCACCGGACACCCCATCGGGGAAGCCCAGGTAGTTCTCGATGCGGGAGCTTTGCCCGGCCTGCCCGCCGCTGGCCTTCTTTTCGACGAGTACCGTGCGGAGCCCTTCGGAGGCGCCGTAGACCGCGGCGCCGAGACCGGCGGGCCCGGCACCGACCACGATCAGGTCGTAGAACTGCGCCGCCGGCTGGGTAGACAGCTCGACCGCGTCCGCGATCTCGGCGACACCGGGCTGCCGTAAGGTGCGCCCGTCTGCAGTGATCACGACCGGGATCTCCGCGGCGTTAGCACCGGCTGCGTCGAGCAACTGTTGACCTTCCGGGTCGTCGACGCTGTACCAGCGGTACGGCACCGCGTTGCGGGCCAGGAAATCCCGCGTGTGGTAGGACGGCGCCGACCAGCGGTGCCCGATCACCTTGATCTGCTCGACGGCGGTCTCCCCCATCGCCCGCCAGGTCTCCACCAACGCGTCGACCACCGGGTAGAGCTTCTCCTCCGGTGGGTCCCACGGCTTGAGCAGGTAATGGTCGACGTCGACGATATTGATCGCCTGAATGGCCGCGTCGGTGTCGGCGTATGCGGTGAGCAACGCCCGCCGGGCCCGCGGGAACAGATCCATCGCCTGCTCGAGGAACTCGATACCGTTGAGCTGCGGCATCCGGTAGTCGGCGAGGATCGCCGCGACTGGTTCGCCCCGGCGCTTGATCTCCTTGAGCGCGTCCAGGGCGTCCAGCGCCGAGTCGGCCCGCACCACCCGGTAGTGCTCGCCGTAGCGGCGGCGCAGATCTCGCGCCACTGCCCGGGAGACACCCGGATCGTCATCCACGGTCATCAGCACGGGCTTCGCCATTATTCCCACCAACGCCGTTGAGCGAACTATCTATTTCTCTTCAGCTGCGGCTTCCATCGCCGCCGGCTGAGTTGATGTCTGCGACCGGAGCAGCCGGGACAACCGAATCAACGAGGGCGGCCATGCGAATCAGCACAGTGTCGACGGGTCGGGTTCGATCGACACCAGCGTTTCCGCCTCGGTCGGTACCTTGAGGCTCATAGCCGTCAGGTGTCCCCAATGTGGGATAAACCCGCTGAGCGCGACGTACCCTAGCTTCTCAGCTCGGGCGCACGCCTCGGGCGAGCAGCCGGGCCACGTAGGTCGCCAACTCTGCCGCGGTCCACGGGTAGCGCTCCACCACCAGCATGCGGGCGCACGATTCGGAGACAGCGGCGATCATTTCCGCGACCACCGGCGCCTTGCGGTCGATGTCCTCAATGCCGCCGGCCACCATGTACTGGCGCACCAGCTCGCGTAACTGACCCACCACCATTTCTCGGACGCGTCGAACCCGCTCCGCCACCACGGAACCGGATCCCCAACCGGAATCGAAGACCACCCGCCATGAGTTCGGCGCCTGAAGCGCGCCGGCGAGAAAAGCGGTGAGCCCGGCCGCCAGTACGGCCTCCACATTGTCGGAGACGAGATTGCTCGGCAGCGACTCGGTGATCGCGCCCAGCAGGCGACGCTCCTCCCGGTCCAGCAATGCCAGCAGCAACTCGTCCTTGTTAGCAAAGCACTCGTAGACCACCGGCTTGGTCACCCCGGCCGCTTCGGCCACCGCCTGCATCGAAGTGCCCTTGTAGCCGTGCTCGACGTAGACCTCCAACGCCGCGTCGAGAATCAGCGGACGCCGGCGCTCGGGGCCGAGGTGGGCAGCCCGCGCGCGTCCGCCGCCGCGGCGCCGCACCTCGATTGGAATCACCGTCGGCTTTTCCACTTGACAAAACTACCATGACGTAGGAACTTCCTACTATGGAGTAGGAACCTTGGTCCGTAGGGGACCCCGGGAGGTGGCTCCAGGGAGGTGACACAGTGGCTGGAACAGCGCTGACTGATCCCGCCCAGCTGGCGAAGTTCCGTGCGGTCCAGCAGCTGGCCTACGCGGCGGCGGAGTCGGTCGGGCAGGCGCTGCAACCGGGTGTCACGGAGCAGCAGGCCGTCCAACGGATCCGTGACTACCTGCTGGAACGAGGTGTGCAGGACTGGTTCCACACGCCCTTCGCGTGGTTCGGCGACCGAACGGCATTTCGCAACTTCTGGACTCCACTGAAGTTCTTCCCCACCCAGCGCAGGCTGGAAGAGGGCATGCCGTTCATCCTCGACTGCGCACCGGTACGCGAGGGGTACATGGCCGATATCGGCTACGCCGGCTGCCTGGGCACCAACCCGATCTACGAACAGCTGATGAACGACCTAGCCGAGTACCGCACGCTGATCGTCACCAGGGTGCGTGACGGCGCGCCGCTACGGCAGATCTACCGCGACGTCGACGCGCTGCTCGCCCGGCACGGGTACGACAACCGGCACCGGGTCTATCCCGGGCGGGTCATCGCACATCAGATCGGCATGGTGCACTCGCGGCTGCCGAAGTTCATCGCCGCCGGGTTCGGTATCCGTGCGCTCCACACTCTCGTCGGCGACCTGATCGTGGAACGGATGCATCACCGCTCGCCGCTGTGGGCCGATGGCGAGATCTCCAACCATCCGGCCACGCCAGGATTGTGGGCAGTCGAGCCGCACATCGGTTTCCGTGACGTCGGGGTGAAGTTCGAGGAGATCCTGGTGGTGCCTCCCAGCGGCGACGCGTACTGGCTCGACGATGACCTCCCGCACGTGCGCCGCTGGCAGCGAGCGGCGGCCGCATCATGACTGTCACGACTAAGGACATCATCACGACCGATGGCGTGCCGCTGCGCGTGCACGAATCAGGCCCAGCCGGCGCACCCACGGTGGTCTGCGTGCACGGCTATCCCGACGACCACACCCTGTGGGACGACGTGACCACCGAGCTGGCGGCCCGCTACCGGGTCGTGAGCTACGACGTCCGGGGGGCCGGCGAGTCCGGGAAGCCCCGCAGCCGCCGGGGCTATCGGATCGACCAGCTCGTCCGGGATCTCGCCGCGGTGATCGACGCGGTCAGCCCGGACCGCCCGGTGCATCTGCTGGCCCATGACTGGGGATCGGTCCAGGCCTGGCATGCGGTGACCGGCCAGCGGCTGCGCGACCGGATCTCCTCCTACACCTCGATCTCCGGGCCGTGCATCAACCACGCCGACCACTGGTTCCGGGCACGACTGCGCCGGCCGACGCCGCGAGCGCTACGGGAACTGGTCACCCAGCTGCGGATGAGCTGGTACGTCGCGTGGTTCCAGCTGCCGCTGCTGCCCGAACTGGCCTGGCGCGCCGGGCTCGCCCAGCGGCTGCTCGCCCTGGTTGACGACGCCGGTGTCTGTGCTGTGGCGGATGCGGTGAACGGCCTACAGCTGTACCGGGCGAACATGATGCCCCGGCTCACCGCGTCCAGGCCCCGCACGACTGACATCGCCGTCCAGGTGCTTGCGCCCCAGCGAGATCCGTTCGTATCGAGATCATTGCAGACGGAAATCCGGCGTTGGGTACCCAACCTGGCCGTTCGCGAGCTGCCCGCCGGCCATTGGTTGCCGCGTACCCACCCGCACACCGTGGCACGCTGCGCGAGCGAGCTGATCGACCACGTCGAGGGTGGTCCGCCAGCACGCGGCCTGCGCCGCGCCCGGCGCACCGACCGCAAGCGGCAACGCTTCGACGACACCCTGGTGGTGATCACCGGCGCGGGCAGCGGCATCGGCCGGGCCACCGCACTGGAATTCGCCGAACACGGTGCCGAGGTGATCGTCACCGACATCGACCAGCAGGCAGCCGAGCGCACCGCACAACTGGCCGGCACGCTCGGCCCGCGCGCGAGCGCGTACCTGCTCGATGTCTCTGATTGCGGCGCGATGGAGAAGTTCGGCACCGTGCTGCGAGAAAATCACGGCATCCCGGACATCGTGATCAACAATGCCGGCATCGGCGTCGCGGGTCCGTTCTTCGACACCACGGTGGCCGACTGGGAACGGATCATCGACGTCAACTTGTGGGGCGTCATCCACGGTTGCCGCGTTCTGGGCGGCCTGATGGTCGAAGGCCGTACCGGCGGCACCATCGTCAACATCGCCTCCGCCGCCGCCTACCTGCCTACCCGGTCACTGCCGGCGTATGCCGCCACCAAAGCCGCGGTGCTCGCACTGAGCCAGTGCCTGCGCGGCGAACTGGCGCAGGCCGGCATCGGCGTGGTGACGATCTGCCCCGGTTTCGTGCACACCAATATCGCCAACAGCACCCGGTTCGTCGGGCGCGATGCCGCGCAGGAACAGGCCACGAGGCAGCGCGCGACCACGCTGTACCGCCGCCGCAACTTCACCCCGCGCCAGGCGGCGCGGGAGATCCTGCGGGCGGTGCAGCGCAACACCGCCGTCGCCCCGATCACCGTCGAAGCCAAGGCCGGGCTGCTGATCTCCCGACTCACTCCAGGGCTGCTCCGCTCGCTGGCCCGCACCGATCTCATCCCTCGATAACGTCCCAGCTCGGAAGGAAGGCGCTCGATGTTCCGCCGCAGCCACGCCCCGGGAACCAATAACGTGGACAACCTCGTGCTCCGACCACGAGACGTCGCCTTCGATTGGAACAGCCTGCCCACGCATTGGGTGCCGGGCCAGCCGTTCGTCACCCACACCATCAACGTGCTGCACCTGCTGCTGCCGGCGGGGGAGCGGTGGTTCGTCGACGTGTTCACCCAGGCTCTTCCGTTCATCAAGGACGACAAGCTGCGCGAGGAGGTGCTCGGCTTCATCGGCCAGGAAACGATTCACGCCCGTTCCCACCAGGGCGTGCTCGATCACTGGAAGGCCAGGGGCATCGACACCGATACCTACGTAAAGCAGATCGACTGGATGTTCTTCACAGCGCTGGGCGATCGCGACCTGATATCCAAGCGGCGCGAAGAGTGGCTGATCGAGCGACTGTCGATCATCGCGGCGATCGAGCACATCACCGCGATGCTGGGCAACTGGGCACTCAACTCCCCCGCACTCGATGCGGCCGGCGCCGACCCGACCATGCTGGATCTGCTGCGCTGGCACGGCGCTGAAGAGGTCGAGCACCGTGCGGTGGCCTTCGATCTGTTCACCCACCTCGACGGCCGGTACCTGCGCCGGGTGCGGGGCATGACGGTCACCTGGCCGGTCATGTTGTGGCTGTGGGTGCGGGGTGTGGTCTTTTTGATGCGGATCGATCCTGAGCTGACCGGCCGGCGCAGGAAGGCGCGCTGGCGGCATTACTTCCGTGCCAGCCGCCGGCACCTGCTGCCTCCGGCGAACGAAATCGTCCGCGGCGTGCTGAGATACCACCGACCCGGGTACCACCCATCGAAGGAGTTCTCCACCGGGCAGGCCGTCGCCTACCTCGCCGGCTCCCCTGCGGCGACCGCTGCGGCGGTGTGACGTGGAAGCAGCCGCACCACCCGACTTGCGGGGCCGCCAGCGTCCCGACCGGATGTTCAAGCTATTAGGGAAACTGATCACCAGTCTCGAGTGGCTCGCCAGCGGTGGCTACATCCGGCGCCGGCAGCCGCAGCAATTAGATCGAACGCTGCATCTGGTGGTGGACGAGGTGCGCGCCGAGGCACCCGACGCCCGCAGCTTCCGGCTGGTCGCCGCGAGTGGCACCGAATTGCCCCGCTGGCAACCCGGCAGCCACCTCGAGGTGCTGCTGCCGTCTGGCCGGCGCCGCCACTACTCGCTGTGCGGCGACCCGGCCGACCGCCGCTGCTACCGGATCGCCGTGCGGCGGATCGCCGATGGCGGCGGCGGATCGCGGGAGCTGCATGACCTGGTCGGCCCCGGCAGCACGCTGGCCGTGCACGGCCCGCGCAACGCCTTCCCCTACGTGCCTGCGCCTGGGTACCTGTTCTTGGCGGGCGGGATCGGCATCACTCCGATCCTGCCGATGGTCAAGCAGGCGGCCGCCGGCGGTGCACCATGGCAGCTCGTCTACACCGGGCGTTCGCGGGCGTCGATGCCCTTCCTTGACGAGCTCAGCGAGTTGGACCCAGGCCGGGTCCGGATCCGACCGTACGACCAGCACGGCTTTCCCACCGGTGCCGAGCTGCTGGAGTACGCGCCGCCCGGGGCCACTGTGTACTGCTGCGGCCCGACTCCCATGATCGCCGGGGTCCGCCAGGCCTTGCCGGCCAGCGCAGCGGCGGCGTTGCAGTTCGAACGGTTCTGCGCACCGCCCGTGCTGGACGGCGTGCCTTTCGAGATTGCGCTGCAGCGCAGCAACCGCATGCTCACCGTGCCCGCCGACGTCTCCGCCCTCGACATCATCCGGCAGGCACTGCCCGACGTCGCCTACTCCTGCCAGCAAGGCTTCTGCGGGACCTGCCGAACCCGGGTGCTGTCCGGTGATGTCGAGCACCGCGACCGGGTGCTGACCGATCAGGCGCGAGCCGACACCATGACCATCTGCGTGTCCCGGAGCCGGGGCGGCCGGATCGTGCTGGATATCTAGGGACCGTCAGCGAACGCTGACCAGGTCCACCACGAAGATGAGCGTCTCGCCGGGTTTGATCGCAGTCCCCGCGCCACGGTCGCCGTAGCCAAGGTGTGGCGGGATGATGAGCCGGCGGCGACCGCCTACCCGCATGCCGACGATCCCGTCGTCCCAGCCCTTGATCACCCGGCCGGTGCCGAGCCGGAATTCCAGCGGCGAACCGCGATCCCAGGACGCATCGAACTGCCGCCCGTTCGAGTGCGCGACGCCGATGTAGTGGGCCCTGATCTGCGATCCCACGACGGCCTCGGGCCCGTCGCCGATCATCTGATCCTCGATCACCAATTCGGTCGGCGCCGGCCCCTCGGGGACCTCCACGGTGGGGCGCGTCAGCTCGCTCACGTCTTCCTCCTCATCCTGCCCGCCGTGTCCGGCGGGCCACCTATCCTCGCAGCCTCTAGTACCGTGCCCGGGCCCGCAGGGTCTGGTGGAGGCGCCTGCACCTAAATCGTGACGCGTGCCGCTGAGTGCGTAGAGTTTTGGCATGGCGCACGTGCGAATCGGCACCCGCTCCAGCCCGATGGCGCTCCACCAGGCTGAGCAGGTCGCCTCCGCCTTGGAAGCACTGGACCCGGCGGTGACGACCGAGCTGATCAAGGTGACGACCAGCGGTGACCAGTGGATGGGTGATCTGGCGAAGCTGGGCGGCAAGGGCGCGTTCGTCCGCGAGATCGACCGCAATCTCCTGCAGGGTTGCGTCGATCTCGCTGTGCACTGCCTCAAAGACATTCCCGGCGACGTGCCGGCGCCCCAGGGCCTGAGCTTTGCCGCCTACCTGCACCGGGAGAATGTCCACGACGCGGTCATTTCGCGCACCGGTGCACCGCTAGCCGAACTGCCTGCGGGCGCCGTCGTCGGCACCAGCGCGGTGCGCCGCGCCGCTCAACTGCGCCTGCACTACCCGCACGTGGAGATCAAGCCGTTGCGCGGCAATGTCAACACTCGCCTGATGCGCCTGGATGAGGGCCACTTCGATGCGATCGTGGCCGCGGTGGCGGGCCTGCACCGGGTCGGCGAAGCCGACCGGATCACCGAGATCCTGCCGCTGGAGACGATGTGCCCGGCCGTCGGTGCCGGGATCATCGCATTGCGCTGCCGCAGCGAAGATGCCGAGATCAGCGCACTGGGCGCTCAGCTCAACGACGCCGAGACCGACCGGCACGCCACCGCTGAGCGCGCCATGCTGCATGCCCTGCAAGGCCACTGCAACTCCCCCATCGCCGGCTACGCCAACACCGAGGCCAACGGCAAGCTGACATTGCGCGGCAAGGTCTTCTCCCTCGACGGCAGCCAGTGGCTCGACTCCCACCACTGGGGCGTGCCCGAGGACCCCGCGGCTCTGGGTTACTTCGTCGGCGCGGATCTGTTGCGCCAGGGAGCCCGGGCACTCATCGACGCCATCGCGCACTAGCTCGGGCAAGTTTGCGCTGCCGCGCAGTGTGTAGTCGACCGAAAGGGTCGGAGCCGGCACGACCGCCGATGAGCAGCGAGCAGGGTGCGGATCGTGCGCACCGGATCAGCGGCATGCTCGTCATAACGCCGGTAGCCGTTGGCTGATCGCGTCGGCGTCCGCCACGGTGCCCGTCCTGCAAGTCCGGGTGATCGGACTCGCCGACGGTAAGTATCAACGTGGCCGCGTTCAACCTCACTAACACATGACCACTGAACCGAGCGCCGACTACCGGTCCTTCCTGGTCGCCCGGGATTTCCTGCTCGCGGCCCGTCAGCAGTACGACACCGCCTACGGGGAGTTCCGGTGGCCACAGCTGACGGAGTTCAACTGGGCGCTGGACCACCTCGACACTTTGGGGGTGGACTCACAGTGGGCGCAGCGCCCGGCGCTGTGGATCGTCGAGGCGGACGGTTCGCAGCGGCGTTGGTCGTTTGCAGAGATGTCGGCGCGGTCCAACCGGGTGGCCAACTGGCTGCGAAGCGCGGGCGTCCGGCGCGGGGACCGGCTGATCGTCATGCTTGCCAACCAGGTCGAGCTGTGGGAAACGATCCTGGCGGCGATGAAGCTGGGCGCGGTGCTCATCCCGGCGACGCCACTGCTGGCGCCGGCCGACCTACGGGACCGGATCGATCGGGGCAACGCGCGCCACGTCGTGGTACGCACCGCCGATGTGGGCAAGTTCGACGACGTGCCCGGTGACTACACCCGGATCGCGGTGGGCGAGCCGGTGGCGGGCTGGCATCACTATGCCAACGCCTACGCAGCACCGGTCCAGTTCTGCCCCGACGGGGTGACCAAGGCGTCGGACACCCTGTTGCTCTACTTCACCTCCGGCACCACCGCCAAGCCCAAGCTGGTGGAACACACCCACGCGTCCTATCCGGTGGGGCACCTGTCCACGATGTACTGGATAGGGCTGCGGCCGGGTGACGTCCACCTCAACATCTCCTCGCCGGGGTGGGCTAAACACGCCTGGTCGAACGTGTTCGCGCCGTGGAATGCCGCGGCGACGGTGTTCATCTACAACTACGCCCGGTTCGACGCCGACGCCCTCCTTGACACCTTGGCCGGCTGCGGTGTGGACACCGTCTGCGCGCCGCCCACGGTGTGGCGAATGCTCATCCAGGCCGACCTCGGCAGGGTGCAGGTCGGCGTCCGGGAGTTGGTGAGCGGGGGCGAGCCGCTTAACCCGGAGGTTATCGAGCGCGTCGAGAAGGCCTGGGGGATTCGGATCCGGGACGGGTTCGGCCAGACCGAGACGACGCTGCAGATCGGCAACACACCGGGCCAGCCGATCAAGCCCGGCTCGATGGGCCGCCCGGCGCCTGGCTACCGCGTCGTGCTGGTCAACCCAGTGACCGGCGAGCCGGCGGACGAGGGTGAGATCTGCCTGGATCTCTCCGCCCGCCCCCTGGGTCTTATGGTCGGCTACCGCGACGACGAAGCAGGCACCGCAACAGCGATGGCCGGCGGCTACTACCACACCGGTGACATCGCCCGCCGAGACGCCGATGGCTACATCACCTACGTCGGGCGTACCGACGACATCTTCAAGGCCTCGGACTACCGGATCTCCCCGTTCGAGCTGGAGAGCGTGCTGATCGAGCACGACGCGGTCGCTGAGGCCGCTGTGGTGCCCTCACCTGACCCGCTCCGGCTGGCCGTCCCCAAGGCGTACGTGACCCTCGCCGCCGGCCACCAGCCCTCCCCCGAAACGGCACTAGCAATCCTGCGCCACGCCCAGGACCACCTCGCGCCATTCAAGCGCATCCGCCGGGTGGAATTCGCCGAGCTGCCCAAAACCATCTCAGGCAAGATCCGCCGCGTCGAACTACGCCACCGGGAAGCCATCTTGCACGCCAACCTGCACGCCCAGCCCGACGGCGAATTCCGCAACGAGGACTTCCCGGAGCTGCGCGCGGAGATCGGCCACCACTAAGCGCCAGAAGGTGGGCCGACCTGCCCGCTAGCGCCTTTACGAACGGTGCGCCGGAGCTGTCCAGCACCTACGCCGCAGGCTTGATCCACCTGCGGCAATAGACAGTCTCACCCACTGTGGCCATGGTAAGAGGAGTACAGGCAAGCGTGAGCCCATGTCACCCGAGTTCCGGGGCGGGGGTATGGCACTGCGGGTGAGGTGGCCTGACTTGCTGGCCCGCGCGACGGCCCTTGCCGGCGGCGGCCGGCGGATCTTGGGCATCACTGGAGCGCCGGGGGCCGGCAAGTCAACGCTGGCACAGCGACTGGTCGACGCACTGGGCGGTGCCGCAGTGCTGGTCGGGATGGACGGGTATCACCTGGCACAGGCAGAACTGGAGCGGGTGGGCCGCGCCGAACGAAAGGGCGCGCCGGACACCTTCGATGCAGCCGGTTACGTCGCGCTATTGCGCCGGCTGCGCTCGCCCGACGCCGGCACCGTGTACGCCCCGGAGTTCCGGCGCGCGATCGAAGAGCCGATCGCGGGTGCGGTTGCCGTGCCGCCCGAGGTCGCACTGGTCATCACCGAGGGCAACTACCTGCTGCTCGATACCGAGCCGTGGTCGGCGATCCGCGGGTTGCTGGACGAGGTGTGGTTCCTCGCGCCTGACGAGGAAACCCGCCGCGCGTGGCTCACCGCCCGACATCTCCGGTACGGGCGCACCGCGGAACAAGCGGCCGCGCGCACCGCCGGCAGCGACGAGCGCAATGCTCGCCTGATCGCGCAAACCTCAAGCCGCGCCGACCTGATCCTCGACCCAACCCTGTGGCTTCGGACCCCCGATATGGAGACATATGGGGGTTCCGGGACAGTGAATTAGCCCGATATGTCTCCATATCGGGGGATGAATGGGCGGGGAGTCAGCTGCCGAACAGGGCGGGGATCTTGATGAGAAGCTGGTACAGGCCGTATCCGAACGGCACGATCACCCAGGCCCACGCCACCGCGGTGAGAAACGGGCGCGGTGTGGCAACCGATCCGCCCGTCGGGGTACTCATGGCGCGCTCACCACCTCTCCGGACGCCCGCTCGGGCACCGGCTCGTAGAACCTCCGGTTGACCGGGCGGATGAACTCATTGCACAGGAAACCGATGACCAGCAGACCGATCATGATTGAGAAGGACGGGGTGTAGCGGCCCGGTCCGGTCACTCCCGCAGCGATCCGGCTGTCCGCGATCGCGTTGACGATCAGTGGGCCCAGCACACCAGCAACCGACCAGGCCGTGAGCAGCCGGCCGTGAATCGCGCCCACCTGGTAGGTACCGAACAGGTCACGCAGGTAGGCGGGCACGGTGGCGAATCCGGCGCCGTAGAACGACAGGATGAGCAGGCAGCAGACCAGGAACACCACCTTGTTGGAGTTCGTGGTGAGTGTCACGGCCAGGTAGAGAAGCGCGCCGACGCCCAGATACATCCGGTAGATGTTCTTGCGACCGAGCAGATCCGACGTCGACGACCAGACGAAACGGCCGAGCATGTTGGCCAGCGACAGGATCGCGACGAAGCCGGCCGCGGCAGCAGCCAGCCCAGTACCACGGGGAAAGAAGTCGGAGTAGATCGGTGCCGCGCGCTCCAGGATGCCGATGCCCGCCGTCACGTTGAAGCACAGCACCACCCACAGCAGCCAGAACTGCGGCGTCCGGATCGCGTTACGTGCCGAGACGTCGCCATCGCTGATCAACCCGCCCGCCGGCTGCAGTGCGGGTATCCACCCGGCGGGCCGCCAGTTGTCAGCCGGCACCCGGATCAGCAGCCACCCCATCGACATGAACACCGCGTAGACGATGCCGTGGATTCCGAACGCCTTGGCGATGCCAACCGGATCGGCATGCGTACCGGTCGCGCCGAATGCGATCAGCATCGAGGCCGACCACGGGGACGCGATGAGCGCACCGCCGCCGAACCCCATGATCGCAATACCGGTGGCCAGGCCTGGCCGGTCGGGAAACCACCTGATCAACGTGGACACTGGCGAGATGTAACCGATGCCCAGGCCGATGCCGCCTACGACGCCGTACCCGAGGACCACCAGCCAGTACTGCCTGATTGATACTCCCAACGCTGAGATGAGGAAACCGCTGCAGAAACAGCACATCGAGATGAACATCGCCCAGCGCGGGCCATTGCGATCGACCCTGGTACCGAATAGCGCCGCCGACAGGCCCAGCATCACGATCCCCAACGTGAACGGCAATGCGCTGGCCACGCCGGAGATGCCCAATGACGTCTCCAATGGCTTTTTGAACACGCTCCAGGCGTAGGCCTGCCCAATCGCCAGGTGGACCGACAGCGCAGCCGGTGGCACCAGCCAACGGCTCCAGCACGCCGGGGCCACGATCCGCGAACTATCGAGGTATCTGACAGCCACCGATGCCCCTCTCTAGTACATGCCGAGTACTCGCGCTACTGATGAAGAGCTCACGAGGTGGCACGTTAATACTTGTGAGCCGTGATTCTGCAATTGGGGTGAAACGGATGAATAGCCCAAGCGGCGTCATGGGGATGCGCCGGGTGGCACTTGCCAGTTGCGTGGGTACCACCATCGAGTTCTATGACTTCTTTATCTACGGGACGGCCGCCGCGCTGGTGTTTCCGAAGGTGTTCTTTCCCGCGCTGGGTGCGACCGCCGGCACGCTAGCGTCATTCGCCACCTTCGCGGTGGCATTCGTCGCCCGACCGATCGGGGCCATGATCTTCGGACACTACGGCGACCGGTATGGCCGCAAACGGACACTCATCGCGACGCTGCTGCTCATGGGCACGGCGACCGTGCTGATCGGGCTGCTGCCCGGTGCGGCGACGATCGGGATCGCAGCACCCATCCTGCTGGTGGTGCTGCGGTTCGGGCAGGGCCTCGCGGTCGGCGGGGAATGGGCCGGCGCGACGCTGCTCGCCGCGGAGTACGCGCCGCCAGGGCGCCGGGGCTGGTATGCGACGTTTCCGCAGCTCGGTACGCCCATCGCGCTGGCACTGTCCAGCGCTACGTTCCTGGTGACCGGCCTTACCCTCGGCAACACCGATCAGACGTTCGTGGACTACGGATGGCGGGTCCCCTTTCTGATCAGCATCGTGCTACTCGGCGCGGGGCTGTATGTCCGGTTGAAGATTGCCGAGACGCCAGTATTCCGGCAGGCCCAGGGACAGCAGCCAACCACGCGCACCCCGCTGCGGGAAGCATTGACCGAAGCGCCGCGACAGATCCTGCTGTCAGCGGGGACGCTGACCGGGATGTTCGCCCTGTTTTACATCGGCACGACTTATCTCACCAGTTACGGGATCAGTCCCACCGGCGCGGGTCTGAGCCGGGCTCTGGTGCTGTCCATCGGGATCGGTGCCGGAACGGCGATGGCGGCCGGCGTCATCCTGTCAGCCGGCGCTTCCGACCGGCTCGGCCGCCGAGCCGTGGTAGTGCTGTGCAGCGCTGCGGCGGTGGTGTGGTCGCTGCTGATGTTTCCCGTGCTCAGTCTCCACACCCCGGTTGCCTTCGGGGTCGGCGTGATCGTCACCCTGGCGTTGATGGGTCTTGCCTACGGCCCCGTCGGAGCATTGCTTCCCGAAACTTTTCCCACCCATTTCCGCTACACCGGGGCTGCAACCAGCTACAACCTGGCCGGCATCGTAGGAGGCTCGATACCGCCGCTGATCGCCGCGCCATTGGCGGCGGCTTTCGGCAGTTTCTCCATCGGCATCATGCTGTGCGCGCTGTGGCTGCTCAGTCTGCTGTGTGCAAGAAGCCTCGTGGAAACGAAAGACCGGGACCTGCTGGTGCCCCAACCGAGTGTCAGCGAGCGGTACTGATCGGGAAGGTGGCGCTGGACTTGCCCGACTGCGCCGCTGGGATGACAGGAAATACCAGCGCCGACGGGTGCTCGGCGTCGTGCAGGACGGTCTGGTGGGCAACCTGGGTCGCCGTGCTCTCGCCCAGCCACGACCCGGTGTTGGGGTTGGGATCGAACTGGGGGAAATCGCTGGAGGAGATCTCCAAGCGGATGCGGTGGCCGGCGCGGAAAAGATTGCTCGTCGGCCAGACGGTGATGGTGTACTGGTAGACCTTGCCCGGCTCGATCGGCGTCGGCGCGCTGCTCGACTCCCGGAAGCTGGCCCGCTGGATGCCGTTGTTCAGGTTGACGGCAGTGCCGTCGGGGTGCACATCGACCAGCTTTGCCGTCCAGTCGGTGTCAGGAGCCGACGAGCTGGCGTAGAGCGTGACGCTGACCGGCCCGGTCACTTCGGTGTCGGTGGCCAGCAGCGGGGTGGTGTACACCAGCACGTCCGGTCGCTGCTCCACGACATGTTGATCATAGGGTCCTTGTGAACCCGACACCGCGGCGCAGCACGAGTGGCCGCCCACGCTGGCCACGGGGTTGTGCGGATCGTAGTCGTAGGTATCAGGCTGCTGCCCGGTCGACGGCACGGTAGTGACCAGCTTCCCGTCACCCATGAGGCTTGACGCGTGGCCGTCGCTGGACAGGTAGTAGTTCGTCCACCGGGTGCCGGGCAGCGGCCAGGCTGTCGTAGTTTTCCAGACATTGGCTCCCATCTCGAAGTAATTGACCGTAGGGCCATTACTCACACCGTTGTCGACACCTTTGAGAAAGTGATCCCACCATGCCAGCATCAATTCGTTCACCGGGGAATTGCCCGCCGGCCCGATTTGCTTGAGCATGGGCGCCGCGAGACTATCGGGTCGGCCCCAGCCGATGTGGTCCCAGGGGCCGATGACGAGCCGCTGATTGTTGCGGGCGAATGCTGATCCACCGGAGTCGACCATGCCGGTGAAGTTGCGTATTCCACCCGCGAGAAACGCGTCGTACCAGCCTTCGATATCCAGCACCGGGATAGCGATCTTGGGGTAGTACTGCTGTGGCGCCCACTGCTGCCAGTACGGGCCGTCGGCCCGGTGAGAGATCCAGTCGTAGAAGTACGGCGCCACCGCACCGTCACCCGGGTGAAACGGCGGAAAGCTTCGGTACGGGGTATATCGCAGCCAGCCGGCGATGTTCAGAGAGTCCTGCGTGAGCTGCTGGACGACCTTGGTGTCGTCACGATTGGCCGCCGCAGACAACGCGATCGTTTCCATCGCCCACGGCTCGATGAAGTTCAGCCGGAACGCGCCGTTCTCGTAGGTCCAGCCCTCATAATAGTCCGATGAGGTGTTGGCCGGCACGATGGTGGCCAGATGCGGCGGAGCGGTCTCAGCGGCCAACCACTGGGTTGCGCCGACATACGAAGATCCGTACATACCGACTTTCCCGGACGAACCGGGCAGCTTGGCAGCCCATTCCACGCTGTCATAGCCATCGTTGCGGTCGTCGGTGAACTCGGAGAAGGTGCCCGCCGAGGCGAACTGCCCCCGGATGTCCTGGACCACCACGAGATAGCAGTGCGAGGCGAACCAATCCGGACGCTGGTAGCGGGACGGCGCGACCTGCGCGGCCTCCTTGCCGTACTGCGTACGCATCAAGATCACCGGAACCGGCTGGGAGCTGGCCGGCCGGTAGACATCGGCGCGCAGTACCGTGCCATCGCGCGTCGGGACCGCCACGTTGGCCGTCTTCGTCACCGTGCAGGCGCCGGCACCCGATGACGGCGGCGGGGCCGCTGCACAGGCCGCGGTACCAGCCAGCACTACCGCGGCCGCCACGGCCGCAGGGCTTCTCAACCAGCACGAGCTCAACCAGCGCAAGTCGCTCCCCCAACGTCAGTGTTCACGTCTACCTGGTCAGCAGCCGGACGACAACGTGGGTAGTCCAGGGCTAACACCACCCAGCTCGGACTACCTACGTAGTGCGGATCCATTGAGTAAGTATCAATCCCCCATTCCAGTCAGTACTAATACGTCATCCGGGGCATATTGGGCCTTGTAGACCTCTCTGTCATCACCTAGTGTTACTCTTCGTAAGTCCGTAGCCCCCATTGAGGGGCAGTAGCTGGGTACGATAGGGCAGGGGGGCCTGGCCGTGCTGGCGACAATGGCGGTTGCATTTCTCGTGGTCACCAAATCGACGTCAGCGATAGCGAACCTAGCTGCGCCGTAGCGGCACGCGCGACATCGGTCACCTTTGCCAGGTGGCCGCATCGTTCGCCGCCGCATCATCTGGCGGACCCGGGTGATCACCGAGGGGGACCACCCGGGTCATCCAAAGCCTGCGCACTGCCGACGTGCCCCGCCACGGCCGGCGACCAGTACGGACCACCGGGGCTTGCCCGCGTACAGGAAGGACGAAGCCAAGGATGAGCAGGCTGCAGGACCGAGAGCTGGTGGTGGGGATCACGCCGTTCGAGGAGCCCAATGCCGCTCTCGCGGTGGCGCTCGCGCGGGCCGGCTCGGTAGGCGTCCTTGACCTGGGGCGGGATCACATCCAGGCACGCGCCGCGCTGGCGGACGTCTGCCGGTGGTGGTCGGGCACGTTCGGCGTTCGGGTGCCAGCCGGGTGCCCACTATCGCCGACCGATCTGCCGGAGCAAGTCGATGTGGTCGTGCATGGTGTCGGTTCGCAGTGGCCGGCTGTACCGGGCCGGCGATTGTTCGTTGAGGTCACGTCGGTCGCGCAGGCACATACCGCGATCCGAACCGGCGCCTCTGGACTGATCGCCAAAGGCGCTGAAGCGGGTGGCCAGGTCGGTCTCACGACGACGTTCGTGCTACTGCAGCAGCTGCTGGCGGACCCGCTGATCGAGATTCCGATCTGGGCGGCCGGCGGGATCGGACCGCATACTGCGGCCGCCGCGATAGCCGGTGGCGCGGCGGGAGTAGTGCTGGACGCGCAGCTGGCGCTGGTAGCCGAGGCCGATTTCCCGGCCGAGGTCGCTGCGGCAATCCGGGTCATGGACGGCACCGAGACCGCAGTCATCGGCAATCACCGCCTCTTCACGCGGCCGGGCCTGCCGGTGGCGGATCCCGAGTCCGTTGCTTCCCGGTTGGGCGCCCGGCATCTCGGTGCATTGCCCATCGGCCAGGACGGTGCACTGGCCAATCCGCTCGCTCGGCGGTACGTCACAGCCGGCGGCGTGGTGGCGGCGATTCGCGTGGCGATCACCGACGCGCTGCGCAGCGCGCAGTCGCTATCGGCGCAAGGCTGGCGACCCCTGGCGGTGCAGGGTCCGATGACTCGGGTCAGTGATCAGGCCGGGTTCGCCGCGGCCGTGG
>Ga0134125_10000733_pt1 | contig 42779 bp, 44 predicted proteins | sample KB31751_FD_96464 | JGI IMG/M metagenome (GOLD analysis project Ga0134125, IMG submission 96464) | Terrestrial soil microbial communities with excess Nitrogen fertilizer from Kellogg Biological Station, Michigan, USA - KB3-175-1 | ecosystem: Environmental > Terrestrial > Soil > Unclassified ...
GTCGCGGTCGCGGCGTCGGTCATCGCTGCCCGATCCTCGGCCGGGTGCCGTGCGCCGTCGTGCACCGCAACCGCGGCCACTACCTGCACCGCGGACCCGGCCACCACGACCACCACATCCTGGCCGGTGCCCCCGGCCTGCGCAGCGGCGGCCTCGGCGGCGGTCGTTGCGCTGGGCTCGGCCAGCACGGTGACGTGCCGGGCGCGGGTGGCGGCAAAGACTTCGAGCAGGTCGGCGACGCTGCTGGTGGCCGGCGCGACGACGGCACCTTCCCGGCGGCACAGTTGCGCCACACCGGTTCCGCCGGCCAGCACGAGCACGGCATGGTTTGTGCGGTACCGGTCTTGGCCAACTGCCCGGTCCGGTACCTGATCGGCGAAGCGCATGATGGTGATCCGGTGTGGCTGTCCGGCTCGCCTGCCGGCGTCGATCGCGGCATCGACGTCGGAGCAGTGCACGTGCACATTCCACAACGCACCCGGCCCGTCACAGGTCGGGCCGGTACCGACCACGGCCACGCAGTCGCCCAGCGTGGCGAGCTCAGCGCGCAACCGCACCACCTCGGCGTCGCCAGCGCCCTCAAGCAGGTACATCACTTCGTATTCGTAAGCTGTGGAGCCACACCCCGCAGGTACCGCCGGCATCACGCTCGAGCGGAGGTGGGCGCTCGTGGCGGGGCGGGCACCGGGACGCTCGGACACCACCGCCAGCAGCGCCTCCAACAACAGGGTCAACCCGCGACCGCCCGCGTCCACCACTCCCGCCGTGGCCAGCGCCGCGAGCTGGCGAGGCGTATCGGCCAGCGCGCCGGCCGCGGCGGCGGTGGCCGCCGACGCCACCTCACCGAAATCGTCGCAGCGCACCGCCACGGCGGCCTGCGCCGCCGCGTGCAACACGGTCAGTACCGTCCCGGGCATCGGGTCGGACACCGCCGCCCGGGCCAGCTCATCGGCCCGGCACAGACCCGCCCGCAGCGCCGCACCGTCCCAGGCCGGGGCCTGCGCTGTGATGAGCGGTTCGGCCAGACCTCGCAGAACCTGCGACAGGATCACCCCTGAATTGCCCCGGGCCCCTATCAACGCGCCGCGGGCCAGCATCGCGACCGTGCTGCCCGGCGCGGCGTCCCGATCGTCACGGTGATTCCGGAGCACCGCATCCAGGCCAGCCCGCATGGTGGCCAACAGGTTCGAGCCAGTGTCCTGATCGGGCACCGGAAACACATTGAGCGCATCGATCTCGTCACGGTGCGCCGCCAACGTGTCACAGCAGGTGACGGCCCAGCGGCGGACCGCCGCCCCGTCCAGCGACTGCAACACCGCGGCTTCTCACCGCCTTCATCGGGGCTTTGCGGAAGGTTACCCAATCGGCAACCCGGGCGGTTGCACAATCGTCCCCGGTGTGCCGCGTCGAATACCGTCGGCTACCCTTAGCGGGCCGCCCGAACACGGGCGTTCCACCGTCGCGAGAAACCCAGGGAGTGTGTGACGTGGCTGCCGTGTGCGATGTCTGCGGCAAGGGACCGGGCTTCGGCATGTCGGTCTCGCACTCGCACCGGCGGACGCATCGCCGGTGGAACCCGAACATCCAGACCGTCCGGGCCGAAGTCAACCCGGGTCAACGTCGGCGTCTGAACGTCTGCACCTCCTGCCTCAAGGCCGGCAAGGTCGCGCGCGTCTGACCGTCAACCTGGTTGACGGTCGTTGTGGCGGCGGCTAGGGCAGCGCCCAGTCGACCGGGTCAGCGCCCAGCTCAGCGAGCATCGCGTTGGCGCGGCTGAAGGGTCGGGAGCCGAAGAATCCGCGATCAGCGGACAACGGTGACGGGTGCGCGGACTCGATGCGCGGCACGTCGCTGAGCATGGGACGCAGCGTGCAAGCGTCTCGACCCCACAGGATTGCCACCAGCGGTTGCGCGGGACGCGCCACCAGCGCCCGGATGGCCTGCGCGGTGACCTCCTCCCAGCCCTTGCCGCGGTGTGAGCCCGGGCGTCCCGGCTCCACCGTGAGCACTCTGTTGAGCAACAGCACGCCGCGCTGCGCCCATGGACTGAGATCACCGGTGGACGGTTTGGGTAGCCCCAGATCGTCGCTGTACTCCTGGAAGATGTTGGCGAGGCTGCGCGGCAGGGGCCGCACACCAGGTTCGACGGAGAACGACAGCCCTACCGCATGGCCCGGCGTCGGGTAAGGATCCTGGCCGACGATGAGGACCCGCACGGCGTCGAACGGTTGGGTGAAGGCCCGCAGGATGTTGGCCCCAGCGGGGAGGTAGCGCCGCCCTGCAGCAATCTCGGCTCGGAGGAAATCCCCGGCGGCGGCGATCCGGTCGGCCACCGGAGCCAGCGCATCAGCCCAACCGAGTTCCACGATCTCCCGAACTGGCGCGACCACTGCGGCAGCCTAGCGGTCGCCGCGCGACCCGAAATGTGCCCACCCTGCCCGGCCCCGGTAGGGCCGGCCGTCGACGGTGACGCCACGGCCTTCGCAGACCAGGCCGAGCTGAGTCCAGCCCGCGGGCAGCGCAGTGGCGGCGGGAAAGCACGCCAGGAGGCCGTGGTCCTCGCCGCCGGTGAGCACCCAGCGCCGCGCGTCGACACCCAACGCGGTGGCCACCTCGACCAGCTCGGCGGCCACCGGCACCGCCGCGGAGTCGATATCGATGGCGACACCGGATGCCTCGGCGAGGTGCCCGGCATCAGCGAGCAGCCCATCCGAGATGTCGATCATCGCGGTGGCGCCCGCCGCGGCGGCCTGCGGGCCGGCGGCGTACGGAGGTTGCGGCACCTGGTGGGCGCCCACGACGGCGGGAGGAGACCGGAGACCCTGGCGCAGCATCGCAAGACCGGCCGCAGACCAGCCCAGCCTGCCGCATACCGCGAGTACGTCACCGGCTCGCGCCCCGCCACGGGTGACCGGCGCCCGGCCGCGCAAATCACCCAGCGCGGTCACCGATATGACGATCTCGGCGGAGCTGACCACGTCGCCCCCGATGATGCCGGCACCGACCCGACCGGTCTCTTCCCACATCCCCGACGCCAAGGCGTCCACCGTGGACACCGGAGTCCGCCCCGGAACGGCCAGCCCGACGACCAACGCGGTGGGCACCGCGCCCATGGCCGCGACATCGGCCAGGTTGGCCGCCATCGCTTTGCGGCCCACCTGGTACGGGGTGGACCAGTCCAGCCGGAAATGCACGCCCTCCACGAGCACATCGGTGGTCACCACGACGCGAGCGTCCGCCGCGGCCAGAACCGCCGCGTCGTCACCCGGACCGAGCAAGGTGCCAGGCGGCAGCACCCGGCCCGCAGTGATCCGGGCGATCAGACCGAATTCCCCCAGCTCAGCTACCGAAGGCGGGTCAGACGGCGGCGGTGGTGGCGCGTTATCAGCGGCTGCACACACCCCTCACACCCCCGATCCAGGCGGTAAGTTTCGTTCCTATCCCTCTTTTCAGCCCCACATGAAGTCCCCACATAATCCGACGAGATGGAAGGCCAGAACCGTGGTTCAGGCATACATCCTCATCCAGACCGAGGTGGGCAAGGCTGCCGCGGTGGCCGCGGAGGTGTCGAGCCTGCCCGGCGTGGCGAGCGCGGAGGATGTCACCGGTCCTTACGATGTGATCGTGCGGGCGGAGGCCACCGACGTGGATCAGCTCGGTCAGCTCGTGGTGGCCAGAGTGCAGAACGTCCAAGGCATCACCCGCACGCTGACCTGTCCCGTGGTCCACCTGTCCTGACGATCGGTCGACCATGTTGTCAGGTAGCTTGCCAGGCAGGGTCGCGCGGCCCGCCGGCACTCCGCGGTGGCCGCTGGCGATCGCATTGGTTCTGGTGGCGGCACTGGTGGTGGGGGTGCTCATCGCCGCCTCGCTGGTGCGCAAGCAACCTCTGGGGCCGCTGGGACTGGCCACGGTACCGGCGCCGGCAGCCGGATCCGCAGACTGCGCGCGGCTGCTCGCCGCGCTGCCCGAGCAACTTGACGGCGGCGCACTCGGCGCCTTGGACCGCCGGCAGCTCAGGGCACCGGCCCCAGCGGGCGCGGCCGGCTGGGGAGAGCCTCCGGTGGTGCTGCGGTGCGGGCTCGACCGGCCCGACGATCTGACCGCCTCCTCGCGGCTGCTGGGCGTCTCGGGAGTGCAGTTTCTCGACATACCCAGCGGTGACACGAGCACCTGGGTGGCCGTCGATCGACCGGTCTATGTCACGGTGGCCCTGCCGGCGAACAGCGGTAGCGGGCCACTCCAGCAGCTCGCCACCGTGATCGCGCGCACGTTGCCGCAACGTGGCCTGGACATCCCCGCGGACGTCCCGCGCTGACTCCGGCTACAGCCGGTACAAACCGTCCAGCACGCGTTCCAGCAGCGCGAGGTCCGGCGCATCCCCCCAACCCGTGGGATTGCGGTGAACGTGCATCAGGCCGGTGTCGATCATGTCGGCAAGCAGCACCCGGGCCACTCCCAGTGGCAGCGAGAGCAGCGCCGCGACCTCCGCGACCGAGCGCATATCGGTGCACAGCTGGGCAATCGCGGCGTGCTCCGCGGAGCAGATCGACGTCAGGTCGCGACCTTCGTCGCTGGTGGATACCAGTGTCTCGACGGCGAGATCTTGCACCGGCCGGGTACGGCCCTGGGTCCAGCTGTAGGGCCGGACGACGAACCGGAAGTCGTCCGGCCCATCCCATCCGTCGACTGCCCACTCGTCGGCTGCTTCGACCACCGCGGTGGGGCGGAAGGGCCCGGTCGCCTTCTCGACAGTCGCCTTCTCGACAGTCGCCTTCTCGACAGCGGGACTGTCGTCGACATCATCATCGGGTTGTGCGTGGCGAGCTCGATACTCCCTGCGGACTGGATCCAGTGCCACCTCGCCGGCCTCGTCGATCCAGGCCGCGTCCTGCTCACTGGCGGGATTATCGGCGCCGCTGCTTCCGAATGACCGGAACAATCGCGATACCTCCATCCCGACACACCACTGTCACCACTGTCAGCACCGCAGGGGCACACGAGCAGCAGTCGCCCGGGCTGCTCCTACGTGCCTAACTACCCTGCCCTGACGAAGTCGCTGGAGTTCACCCGTTTGATCCAGCGAGTCGCGGGCGGTGGCTCAACGCAATCCGGTACCGCGGGCGATCGCGGTGTCGATCAATATCGAGAGCAGGGCCGGGTACTCCACCCCGGTCACCGCCCACATGCGGGGAAACATGGAGATCGGCGTGAAGCCGGGCATGGTGTTGATCTCATTGACGGTGAGCGAACCATCTGGTCCCACGAAGAAGTCCACTCGAGCAAGGCCCTGGCAGTCCAGTGAACGGAACGCGGCAACGGCCATCTGCTGCAGCTCGGCGGTGATGGCGTCGTCCAGTTTGGCCGGTATGTCGAATTCGCAGGCGTCATCGAGATACTTGGCGGCGAAGTCGTACCAGCCTGCCGAATCCTCCGTCACCATCCGGATTTCTGCCGGCAGCGATGCCTCGATCCGCCCATCGGCGAACTCCAGTACCCCGCATTCCACCTCGCGGCCTAGCACTGCCGCCTCGACCAAGACCTTGGGATCGACGGCGCGCGCGGTGGCGATCGCCGCGGGCAGTGCAGACCAGTCCGCCAGCTTGGTGATACCCACTGACGAGCCCGCTCTGGCCGGTTTGACGAAGACCGGCAGGCCCAGCCGGTCGCGTTGTTCCGCGGTGAGGGTGGCATCCGCACCACGCAACACCACTGTGTCGGTGACCGGCAGGCCATCGGCCCGCAACACCTTGCGGGCGAAGTCCTTGTCCATTCCAGCCGCGCTGGCCAGCACGCCGGAGCCGACATAGGGCAGATCCGCAAGCTCCAGCAACCCCTGGATCGTGCCGTCCTCGCCGAATGCCCCATGCAGCATCGGGAACACGACATCCACTCCGGAGAGCACCTCACCGGCGATGCGCACCAGTTCCTTGCGGGTCGGATCACCAGGCAGGGTCAGCGCCGCGCCGGTACCGTCCACGGTGGGCAGCGTGCGGTCCCGGATCGCCAGCTCGGCCGGCTCGTCGCTACCAAGTACCCAGGCGCCCTCCGGGCTAATACCCACCGGGATGACTTCGAATCGCGTCCGGTCCAGGTGGGTCAGCACGCTGCCCGCCGACACGCAGGAGATCGCGTGTTCGCTGCTGCGGCCACCGAAAACAACCGCCACTCGCAGCTTGCGCCCCGTCATGGCGGCACCCTACTCCCGGTCCACCACAGCCCCGACATGGAGACATGTCGGGGTCAGCAGCACCCCACCGAGCCCGATATGTCTCCATGTCGGGCGGGGCGGGGGCTGCGGTGGGGCAGGTTTTGGTCGCGCCAGGCGCGGAAACCGCCGATGACGTCGGTGGCGTTGCGCAGGCCGAGGGTGTGCAGGGCTGCCGCGGCCAGGCTGGAGGTGTAGCCCTCCGAGCAGAGCACTATGACCTGCAGGTCGTAGCCAGTGACCTCCGGCAGGCGGGAATCGCACTCGGGGTCGAAGCGCCACTCCAGGTGGTTGCGCTCGACGACCAGGGCGCCGGGCACCTCGCCCTCCTCAGCGCGCTGCCAGCCAGGTCGGATGTCCACCAGCAGGGCCCCGTCGACCAGGGCCTCCCGGGCCTGTGCCGGCGTCAGGCGCCGCAGCCCAGCACGGGCCTGCGCCAGCAGCTGCTCGACACTGAGCGCCCCGGGTGGCCGGATCACCAATCCACCCCGGCCTGTTCCGCCGCGACATGGCACAGCTGCGGTGGCTCCAACCGGTAGCGATTCATCACCGTGAGCCCCGGCGTGTAGATGTGGACGCTCACCGCGGGAACCGCGCCGATGTTGGTCACCTGGTGAACGTAACGCGGACCGAAGACGCGGCAGCGCCCCGTTTCCAATGTCCGGGTGACCTCCACCGGTGGTCGGCCGGGCTTGGCCGCGACCACCCGTTCGGTCAGCGTGCCCGCCGCGACCGCGAAGGCACCCGACGCCGGGCCGTGATCGTGCAGATCGGTGCCCTGGCCGGGCAGCCAGGACAGTAGCCACACCTCGTGGTGTGGGTTTCGTTCGAGTAGCCGGTACCAGCGGGTGTCGGTGCGGTAGTCGACCAGCGGGCGCCACCGTTCGGGGTGCGCGGCCAGCGACATCGCCAGGCTGGTCGGGCTGCCTGGACGGACCATGTCAGCAGCGGGGACGGTGAGGTAGGGCACGGCATGCACAGCGGGCTCCTCGCGAGATCGGTGAACCGACCGCGCACAGATCACCGCCCGGGCAGGGCAGCCGTCAGGGGTACGCGGTCAGCAGGGTAGGGGGCTCACCGCGCGGGACAGAGCGCACTCGCCACCCGGCGCAGATCCACCGGGGACCGCCGGACATAGACGAACGTGCTGCTCACGATGAATGATCAAACCAGTCGGTAGGGTATTCCGTCAAGGTTCCGGACAACCGGCTCCAGCCGTCGCTTGCCCGAGTCATTCCGGTTTGTGCGCCCGGCCGAGCAGTTCGGCGGCCATCTGCCGAGGTAACTGGCCGTCGTAGCAGACCCGGCGTACTCCGTCGGTGATGGGCACCTCAACGCCGCAGCGGGTAGCCAGCCCCTGGATCGACAAGCTGGACTTCACGCCTTCGGCCACCTGGCCGTGGGTGGATTGCTGGGCTTGTTCCACGGTGTCGCCCGCACCCAGCCGGTAGCCGAAGGAGCGGTTGCGCGACAGCGGTGACGAGCAGGTGGCCACCAGATCGCCGAGGCCGGCCAGGCCCGCAAAGGTCATCGGATCGGCCCCCAGCGCGGCGCCCAGCCGTCCCATCTCGGCCAATCCCCGGGTGATCAGGGTGGCTAGCGTGTTGTCCCCATAACCCAATCCGGCAGCCACCCCGCAGGCCAGCGCAATGACGTTCTTGCACGCGCCGCCGAGTTCGCAGCCGATGACGTCGGTATTGGTATAGGGCCGGAAATAACGGGTCCCGCAGGCGCGCTGCACCGCAACCGCCCGGTCGTGATCGACGCATGCCACGACGCTCGCGGTGGGCTGTTCGGCCGCGATTTCCCGCGCCAGATTAGGACCGGACACCACGACGACATGATCGGGTGTAACCGCTGTGACGTCGATCACCACTTCGCTCATCCGCTTGAGGCTGGTCAGTTCGACGCCCTTGGCCAGGCTGATCAGGGTGGCCTCCGGCGGCATCGACTTGTGCCAGTCGCCCAGGTTGTCGCGCAGCGTCTGGCTGGGCACGGCGAACACGACGGTGTCCACGCCGTCGAGCGCCTCCTTCGCGCACGCCGTGGCCCGCAGGGACGCCGGCAGCGTCACCCCCGGCAGGTAATCCGGGTTGCCATGCCGGCACCGCACCGCGTCGGCCACTTCAGCCCGGCGGGCCCAGAGCACCACATCCCGACCGGCGTCGGCGAGCACCTTGGCGAAGGTGGTGCCCCAGGAGCCCGCGCCCATCACCGCGATCCGCTGCACTGCGACAGTCATGACGGGTGCTCCCGATACCGTTCGGGTTGCCGGGGATCGAAGAAACCGGTGGGCGCCGGCTGTTCGCGGACCTCGGCAAGCAGCCTGCGGACTCCGTCCATCACCCGGTCGGTGGCCTTCCGGAGCAGGGGCCCGTCCACGGGCTGTCGCCGGAACTCCGACAGGTCCACCGGCGCGCCGGCTCGCACGATCACCTCGGTTCGCGGTAGCGGGCGGAATCGCCGACCGTAGTGGTCGTAGACCCGATGCGTGCCCCAATGCACGACCGGCACCACCGGCACGTCGGTGTTCAGGGCCAGCCGGGCGACCCCGGTGTGCGCCGCCATCGGCCAGTGATCCGGGTCGCGGGTGATGGTGCCCTCGGGATAGATCAACACGGCTTTGCCCGCAGCGAGCGCGTCCTCGGCGTGCCGTAGGCTGTCGCCGGCCTCGGCGCTGCCGCGACGCACCGGGATCTGGCCTGCTGCGGTCATCACCCGGCCGGCCACCGGCAGCCGGAACAGATCCTGCTTGGCCAGAAACCGCGGAATCCGGCCTTTGCGGTGCACGAACACCGCGGTGTAAAGCGGGTCCAGGTAGGAGATGTGGTTGCACGCCACGAGCACCGGTCCGAACTCGGGAATGTGCTCGATACCCTCGAAGCGGCGCCGCGCCAGTAGGTGGCTGAGCGGGTAGAACACCACGATGCACAACCCGATGGAAAGCCCGGCCTTTTCCCGCGCCACGCCGTCCTCCTCGCGCTGAGTTCGTGCTTGCAGCCCTGAGCTGACCCCGTCAGGCGAAGTCTTCCCTGCTGCCGGAGTGTGGGTCCAGTGGCCGCCGGCACGGGACCATGTGGTGATGCCCGTGGACCTGCTGGTGGCGATCAAACCGCTCGCCTGGGCCAAGACCCGGCTGCGCGGCGCGGCCGATGGCGGCAGCGGTGACCCGGCTGCACATGCCCGATTGGTCGTCGCCATGGCCCGAGACACCGTCGCGGCCGCAGCCGCCGCGGCGCTGGTGCGCCGGGCAGTCGCGGTCTGCTCCGACGGGGTGGTGTGCCGAGTTCTGGCGGTGGATGGGGTCGACACCGTCGCCGATGAACCGGCCGACGGCCTCAACTCAGCTCTTCGGTATGGCGAGGCCCTGCTGCGCACCGCGGACCCGGCCACGGCAGTCGCGGCCATGCCCGCCGACCTGCCGGCGTTGCGCCCGCAAGAGCTGGACTGCGCGCTGCGCGACGCGCTGGCCACCGGCGGCCGGGCGTTCTGCGCCGATCAGGCCGGCATCGGGACGACCCTGCTGCTGGCCCCACCGGGACACGCGCTGGCGCCCCGTTTCGGACCCTACTCGGCGGCCGCGCATCGGGCCGGCGGCGCCCGGGAGCTGTCCGGTCGCTGGCCGGGTCTGCGCTGCGATGTCGATACCGCGGCCGATCTGGCCCTTGCCCGCGAGCTGGGGCTTGGTCGATTGACGCGAGCTGCACTGCAATGTGGTAAACGGGGCGAAACCTGGGCCTGATACGAGACAATGGCGGGGTGAGCCAGCACCTCACCCCGCTGACTAGCCGGAACACACCGAGGACCGACAGTGCTGTGGTAGCGGTACCACCCGCTCCCCCGGCAGCGACCCCGGTACCGTTAGTGACCGATCTGCCCGAAGACCGCTATCTCAATCGGGAATTGTCCTGGCTGGACTTCAACGCCCGAGTGCTGGCGTTGGCTGAGGACACCAGCCAGCCGCTGCTGGAGCGGGCCAAGTTCCTGGCGATCTTCGCGTCGAACCAGGACGAGTTCTACATGGTGCGCGTCGCGGGGCTCAAGCGCCGCGAAGAAGCCGGGCTGGCGGTGCGCAGCGCGGACGGCCTGTCCCCACAGGACCAGCTGGCCCAGATCGCCATGCGCAGCCGGGAACTCACCGGACGCCAAGCCCGGATCTGCCTCGACTCGGTCAGCCCGGAGCTGGAGAAGCGCGACATCACCTTCGTCACCTGGTCCGACCTTGACGATCAGCAGCGGTTGCGGCTGTCGGGTTACTTCTCCGAAAAGATCTTCCCCGTGCTCACCCCGTTGGCGGTGGACCCGGCGCACCCGTTTCCCTACATCTCCAGCCTGTCATTGAACCTGGCCGTGACGGTGCGTGACCCGGACAGCCGCATCGAGCGCTTCGCTCGGGTCAAGGTGCCCAACAACGTGCCACGGCTGGTGCGGGTGGACAGCGATCAGGACGATCGTGGTTCGCCGCGCGCGACCTTCCTGCCACTGGAGGAACTGATCGGGGCCCATCTCGGCGAGATGTTCGCCGGTATGGAGGTGGTCGACTGGCACCTGTTCCGGGTCACCCGTAACGCCGATTTCGAGGTCGAGGAAGACCGCGACGAGGACCTGCTCAAAGCCATGGAGCGCGAGCTCGCGCGCCGCCGCTTCGGCCCACCGGTGCGCCTCGAGGTGGCCGACACGATGACCGAGCATGTCTTGGAGCTGCTGCTGCGCGAGCTCGACGTCGATCCGCATGACGTCGTCGAGGTGCCCGGCCTGCTCGACTTGTCCTGCCTGTGGCAGCTCTACGCGCTACCCGCCCCGGAGCTCAAAGACCAGCCGTTCGTTCCCGCCACGCACCCGGCCTTCGGGGAAGGCGAAAGCCCCAAGGACATTTTCGCCACCCTGCGCGAGGGTGACGTGGTGGTGCACCACCCGTACGACTCGTTCTCCACCAGCGTGCAACGGTTCATCGAACAGGCGGCCGCGGACCCGCAGGTGTTAGCGATCAAGCAGACGCTCTACCGGACCTCCGGCGACTCCCCCATCGTCGACGCGTTGATCGACGCAGCCGAGGCCGGCAAGCAGGTCGTCGCACTGGTGGAGGTCAAGGCGCGATTCGATGAGCAGGCCAATATCCGGTGGGCCCGGGAGTTGGAACGCGCCGGGGTGCACGTGGTCTACGGGCTGATGGGGCTCAAGACGCACTGCAAGACCTCGCTGGTGGTGCGCCAGGAGGGTTCGACGATCCGCCGCTACTGCCATATCGGCACCGGTAATTACAACCCGAAGACAGCGCGGCTCTACGAGGACATCGGGTTGTTCACCGCCAAGCCGGAGATCGGCGCCGACCTCACCGACCTGTTCAACTCGCTGACCGGTTACGCACGGCAGACGTCCTACCGCAGCCTGCTGGTCGCGCCCTACGGCATCCGGCGCGGCATCGTCGAACGGATCGAGGGCGAGATCGCACACGCCCGCGCTGGCCGCCAGGCCGGGATCCGGATCAAGGTCAACTCTCTGGTCGACGAGCAGGTGATCGATGCGCTGTACCGGGCCTCATTGGCCGGCGTGCGTGCCGACATCGTGGTCCGCGGCATCTGCGCGCTCATCCCCGGACGCCCGGAATTGTCGGACAATATCCAGGTCCGCTCGATCCTGGGCCGGTTCTTGGAACACTCGCGCGTCTTCCATTTCACGGGCGCGGGCGAGCACTGGATCGGCAGCGCGGACATGATGCACCGCAACCTGGACCGGCGGGTGGAGGTGCTGGTGCGGGTGGCCGATCCGGCCGTGACCGACGAGCTGGACGCGATACTCGACTCCGCTTTGGACCCCGCGACCCGGTGCTGGGTGCTGACCGCGGACGGCTCATGGCGACCCTCCCCGTCAGATGGCACGACCGTCCGGGATCATCAAGTGCAGGAGATCCACCGTCACCGCAGGAGTGAGTGACCAGTGCCCGCCCTGATTGCCGCCGGCGCGGTGGTGTGGCGGCGCTCGCCGTCCGGCGAGGTCGAGGTGGCGGTGATACACCGGCCACGCTACGACGACTGGTCGCTGCCCAAGGGCAAATCGCACGCCGGAGAACTACTGTCGGTCACCGCGGTCCGTGAGGTGGCCGAGGAAACTGGCCAGGCCATCACGCTGGGTAGACGGTTGGGCACGACTCGTTACCTGGTGCCCGCCGGCGAAAAGGTGGTCCACTACTGGCTGGCACTCGCCACCGGGGGCGACTTTCGTCCCAGCGATGAGGTCGACGAGTTGCGCTGGCTGCCCGTCTCGGAGGCGCTCGAACTGCTCAGCCATCTCCACGATCAGACGCTGCTGGCCGGCATCGGCGGCCTGACGGCGGTCACCGCCACCGTGTTGCTGGTGCGCCACGGTGACGCCGGCGAGCGCGAGGACTGGCACGGCGATGATGATCTGCGCCCGCTGACCGCTGCGGGCCACCGGCAGGCCAAGGTCCTGCTCGCGCTGCTCCCGCTGTTCGGCGCCCGGCGGATCTACTCCGCATCACCCTTGCGCTGCCGGCAAAGCGTCGAGGGTCTCGCCGCGGACCTCGGAGTGCCCACCATCATCGAGACTCGGTTGTCAGAGGACGGGTACCTGGCTGATCGCGCTGCAGGGCTGCGGCGGCTGCTGGAGATCGCGGCCGAGCCGGGTGGACCGGCCGTGGTGTGCAGCCAGGGCGGGGTGATTCCCGATCTGGTCGACACGCTGGCCGAATCCGCCGGGCTCGAGCCGCTCGATGTGGCGAGCGCGAAGGGCAGCTTCTGGGGGCTGTTTTTCGGTGCAGGCTCATCCGCGTCTGCCCTGCTGCGCGCCGACTACTACGACGACGCAGTGGGCTGCAGTTCGTGAGCTGGGCTGCAGTTCGTGAGCTGTCTGTTGGCCAGGCCGAGCCAGTCAGCGCTGGGTTATCGTGGTCGGCAGCCAGGCTGGGCGCTGCGCCTCGAACGCGTCGATCTCCTCAGCATGCCGCAAGCTCAGCGCGATATCGTCGAGACCTTCCAGCAGCCGCCAGCGGGTGTAGCCGTCGATCGCAAAACCGAAGGTCAGATCCTTGGCCTGCACGGTCTGCTCGGAAAGATCGACGGTGACCTCGGTACCCGGTTCGCTTTCCAACAGCTTCCACAGCAGTTCCACATCGTCGCGCCGGCACTGCGCCGCGAGCAGACCTTGCTTACCCGCATTACCACGGAATATCTCACCGAATCGCGGCGAGATCACCACCCGGAACCCGTAGTCCAGTAGCGCCCACACGGCGTGCTCACGCGACGATCCGGTACCGAAATCCGGCCCGGCGACCAATACGCTGCCGTTGCAGTAGGCCTCGTGGTTGAGCACGAAATCCTCGTGCGCACGCCAAGCTGCGAATAGCCCGTCCTCGAAACCGGTGCGCGTCACCCTCTTGAGGTACACCGCGGGGATGATCTGATCGGTGTCCACGTCAGACCGACGCAACGGCACCCCAACACCCGTGTGCCTCCTGAACGCCTGCATCGTAGGTACTCCTTTCCCCGCGCCTTCCGGTGCGGGGGTTATGTGAGGTCGGAGGGGGACGAGAGGGTGCCGCGGATGGCGGTGGCGGCCGCGACCAGTGGTGAGACCAGGTGGGTGCGGCCGCCCTTGCCTTGGCGGCCTTCGAAGTTGCGATTGGACGTCGAGGCGCAGCGCTCCCCGGCGGCGAGCTGATCGGGGTTCATTCCCAGGCACATCGAACAGCCTGCCGACCGCCACTGGGCACCGGCCGCGGTGAACACCTCGTGCAGGCCCTCGGCCTCGGCCTGGGCGCGTACCCGCATCGAGCCGGGAACGACGAGCATCCGCACCCCGTCGCGCACCCGGCGGCCGGCGAGTACTGCCGCAGCGGCGCGAAGATCTTCGATCCGCCCATTGGTGCACGACCCGAGGAACACCGCGTCCACCGCGATATCGCGCAGCGGCGTGCCGGGTTGCAGGTCCATGTACGACAGCGCCTTGTGCACCGCGAGCCGCTCGCCTTCATCGGTGATCTGCTCCGGATCGGGCACCCGCTCAGACAGCGGCAGACCCTGGCCGGGGTTGGTGCCCCAGGTGACGAACGGGGTCAGCGTGTCGGCGTCAATGTGCACGTCAGCGTCGAAGACGGCGTCGGCGTCGGTGTGCAGCGACTGCCAATGCGCCACCGCAGCGTCCCACTGCGGACCGGCCGGCGTGTGCGGCCGACCGGCCAGGTAGTCGAATGTCGTGGCGTCCGGCGCGATCATGCCGGCGCGGGCACCCGCCTCGATCGACATGTTGCAGATCGTCATGCGGGCTTCCATGGACAGCTGCTCGATCACGTTGCCCCGGTATTCCAGCACGTAGCCCGCGCCGCCACCGGTGCCGATCCGGGCGATCACCGCCAGGATGATGTCCTTGCTGGTGACGCCGGCCGGCAGCGATCCGTCGCGGCTGTGCACGACGACCGACATGGTTTTGAACGCGCGCAACGGCAGTGTCTGGGTGGCCAGTACATGCTCCACCTCGGACGTGCCGATACCGAAAGCCAGCGCACCGAAGGCGCCGTGGGTGGAAGTGTGCGAGTCACCGCAGACCACCGTCATCCCCGGTTGGGTCAACCCCAGTTGCGGGCCTACGACGTGCACGATGCCCTGCTCGACGTCGCCCATCGAGTGCAGCCGCACACCGAACTCTGCACAGTTGCGGCGCAGCGTCTCCACTTGAGTACGCGACACCTCGTCGGCAATCGGCAACTCGATGTCCACGGTGGGGACGTTGTGATCCTCGGTGGCGATCGTCAGATCGGTCCGCCGTACGGTGCGACCCGCCATCCGCAGCCCGTCGAATGCCTGCGGGCTGGTGACCTCGTGCACCAGATCCAGGTGGATGTACAGCAGGACGGGCGCCCCGCCGCCCGAGCTGGTATCGGGACTGTCGTCGCCCCGGTGATCCACATGGGCATCCCAAACTTTCGCGGCTAGCGTGCGTCCCATCGGCGTGATTCCTCCGCCATCTGCTCCCGCATGCTGGACTTCTCACATGTCGGGAAGTTAATATCGGTACGTGGAACAGCATAGCGGCATCGGCGTGCTGGACAAGGCTGTGATGGTGTTGCGCACGGTCGCTGGGAGCCCATGCGGCCTCGCCGAGCTGTGTGTCCGCACTGGGCTGCCGCGGGCCACCGCTCATCGGCTGGCGGTGGGGCTGGAAGTGCACCGGCTGCTACGCCGGGACGCAGACGGACGGTGGAGTCCCGGGCCCGCGCTACGCGAGCTGGGCGAAGGCGCCCTTGACCCCCTGCTCGACGCCGCCGCCATGGTGCTGCCGCGGCTGCGGGAGGTCACCGGGGAAAGCGTCCAGCTCTACCGGCGGGAGGGATTGGTGCGGGTTTGCGTAGCAGCCGCCGAGCCGCCCAGCGGTCTACGCGACACCGTCCCGGTGGGAGCCCGGCTACCGATGACCGCCGGATCGGGCGCGAAGGTGCTGGCCGCATGGGCCGATCCGGCTATCCAACGTGCCGTGCTGGGCGAGGCGGTATTCGGCGAGCGAACCCTGTTGGAGGTCCGCAGGCGAGGCTGGGCGCAAAGCGTTGCCGAACGCGAGTCCGGCGTGGCCAGCGTGTCGGCCCCAGTGCGCGATGGGGCCGGCGCCGTCGTAGCCGCAGTATCGGTTTCCGGCCCGATCGAGCGCATCGGTCGGCGCCCGGGCATCCGCTGGGCGGCCGACCTGCTGGCCGCTGCCGAGGCGCTGCACAACCGGCTGTGAGCACAGCGCGGCGAATCCACCGTTTCGTCCTGGCGATTATCTACGCCACTGTGCTTGATTAAAAGGCGAACCGGACGCGCAGCCACGGCGCGTGCGCGGCTATCAGCGCCTAGCTGCGGGTTGACGAAGCTACGGCCGTTCGGGCGTGCGGACAGTGACTTCTTGACGCCGAGCACGAGCGTTTCGGTCTTCACCCGCACCCACCGGTCGACGTTGCCGGCGTTGCCGTGCAGCTCCGGGATTAGGATCTGGCGGCCGCGCTCGGAGTCCCGGGCCTGCGGCTCAGCGTAGATCTGGCGGACCTGGAGCAGGCGCGCGACGGGTGGCCACGCGGTGCGTGGTGATGGAGACCCCGCCGTCCGGGCGGCCGCCGGCGATTTCGCAGGCCCGCAGGCAACAGTGGGTCCACATGTTGAGCTGGATCTCTTTGGCCAGCCGAAGGTAGTTATAGGCGATGTGGGACAGCCAGTCACCCGCCCGGGCCCAGGACTCGATCTCGAATACCAGCGCATCGCCCTCGCGGAGGGTGCGAAACTCAATCTGACCGGCTTCGAGATGACCGCGAAGGGTGGCCAGACGTAGCGAGCACGCGTCGGTGCGAATTACCCGGACCGGCCCATCCCACGGTCCGGGCATCCGCACGACGTAGTCGTCCCCGACCTGGGGTGCCCCATCGGAGCCGCCCAATTGGCGGAAGAAGGCCACCTCCGACGGCACGGCCGCGTTGAGGTCGCCGACGAGGGTGCGCATGAGCTCCTCAGGAGCGCACCGGCTGCCGCGGATCCGGACCCGGTAGCGCCGGTGCAACAGCGGCCCGACACCGTCGGCGACGCGCTGGACGGCCTCGTCGACCACTGCTCCGGGCAGCTCGGGCGGGTGGTCGGCGGCCCCACCCTCGCCCTCCCACCGGTGCAGCACCGTGGTGCGCCACAGGTAGCGCCAGCTGACCAGAACCATGCCGACCGGCCAATGCAGCAGCATCTCGGTGACCCGGCGGGGAGTGAACGCGCGGCCCATCAGCCTCAATCCGTGTCGGTGAGCGCGGGTGATCCGTTCGCCTTGTGGCTTTCGTTGATTACCCTGCGAAAGGTGCGTCAAACGAAGGCGCACGCCGATCCCCGACGGTGCTCGGGCAGGCTTCGGCATAAAAACACTGGCCCGGGGTACTCGCTTGGCGTGACGATCGGGACGGCGCTGCACCGGGTGGGACCGGTCAGCGCGACGTTGCACGCGGCTTCTCTGGGCGCGGTCGGTCTGTGTCTGGCGCTGTGGATCCGCGCCAAGACGGTCGACCAGGAGGAGCGCGGTAACGCCGAACGGCGGGCTATCTTCGTCGGGCTCTGGCCACCGATGTTGTGGCTGCTGGGCGACACCGTGCGGGAGTTCGAGAAGAGATAGCTGAACCCAGGGAGCGGAACCGGTGCGGGAAGCGCTGCTCGGGCATATCGACGTGGCCGCCGCAGTCGACGGGCTGCGACGTCTGAGCGTCAACTATGACGAGGCCGACGCCCCAGTCGCGCATCAGCCGGGAAATTGGCACGTCGATAATCCGCGAACTCTTATCGGCCACGAGCCGACCGGCCCACCGGTGCCCGGCGGCGCCTGGGAGATCGCGTGCGGGTTGGTCAGAGCCTACGAATTCTCCGATCCGGACATCGTGCGGGCGGTGTACCGGCCTTCGGAGGAACTACTCGGACGGGACATGCTGCTCGAGGGCCGCTTTCTGGCGTTGCGGTTCTACCTGGGAGTACGGGTCACCGAGGTGGTGGACGAGACCCGAGACGGCCAGCGGGTCTGGGGGTGGGGCTACCAGACTCTCGACGGGCACCTGGAACAGGGCAAGTTAGTCTACGAGGTGGTCAAGGACCTCCGATCCGGCGAGGTGGAACTGCGGATCCGGACCTACTCCCGCCGCGCGCCGATCCAGAACCCGGTCGTACGGCTGGGCTTCGCGATGTTCGGACGGCGCACCCAGCTTCGCTTCTACGCCGCGGTCGGGCAGCGGCTGCGTAACACGGTGCAGGAGATCCTGCGCGGCGCGCAACCACCGACGCCTGCGTTGACCGGCGACGGTTTGGTGGTCGCGCCCTCCGGCGTGCACCACCACCCGCTTGAGCGTTTCACTCTGCACTCCCACCACCCGGGTGGATAAGCGCTGCGCCGGCTTGGCAGTGCGCAGACCGGGTAATCCGCATTCATGCGCGGACCCCGGTCGTTTCCTTTCCGCTTTGCAGCGACTTACCGGTTACCGGCGCTGCTATTCGGCGTCACCAGTAACACCGCCGGTGTCTGGGTCGATGAGGCGGCGCTGCGCATCCGGTTCGGACCCTGGCGCGTACAAACACCGCTGAGCAACGTGGCCACCACCCTGCACACCGGTCCTTACTCGCTGATCAAAACGATGGGTCCGGCTCATTTGTCCTTCGCTGACCGGGGCTTGACGTGCGCCACCAACAGCGAACGTGGCCTGTGCATCCGTTTTGTCCGACCGGTTCCCGGCATCGAGCCGCTCGGACTGCTACGGCATCCAGCCGTGACCGTTACCGTGGCCGACTGCGACGGCCTCGCCGAAGTCCTCAACCGCTAAATCGCTCGGACGATCGGCCCGTGACCTGGACGGACAGATCACGGGCCGACTGTCGCTGACATTACCGGTGTAGCCCCGACGGGATTTGAACCCGCGCTACCGCCTTGAGAGGGCGGCGTCCTAGGCCGCTAGACGACGGGGCCGCGAGAACGCGATGGTGGCATTCGCTGGGGTACCAGGACTCGAACCTAGACTAACTGAACCAGAATCAGTCGTGCTGCCAATTACACCATACCCCACCGGATGTCCGTATCCGGGCCCTCCCATCAGCCCGAACCGGCACCGGGCAAGGATGGTAGTCGACCGCCTGTGCCGGCTTCCACTGGGCTGCCCGGGTGGGGGTGTCTACGGCTCACCTTCCGCGTCCAGTAACCAGCGCCGGGAGATCGGCTAACTGCCGGATCACCGAGATACCGGCGCCCTGCGGGAGCATGCCGCAGCCTGAACGGTCCAGCCACACTCCATGCAGACCGGCGTCTCGTGCGCCCACGGCGTCGGTATCGAGCCGGTCACCGACGTGCACAGCCTGGCCAGGATGTACCCCGAGAGCATGGCAGGCTCGACGGAAGATCGCCCGGTGCGGTTTGGCTATACCGATTTCTCCGGAGATCAGCACCACATCGAACGCGAATTTCAGCCCCAGTGCATCAAGCTTGGCACGCTGGTGGTCTCCAGCCGCGTTGGTGATCGCGGCCAGTCGCAGTCCAAGGGCGCGCAACGCCCGCAGGCACGGCAGCGCATCATCGAACAACCGCCAGGATCTCCTGACGGCTGCCGTCCGGCGTTCCTCACGCCGGATGACCTCGCCGTCGCAGAGGAATTCACCCCGGCGCGCGAAGAAGTCCTTGGTGCGCTGCCGCAGCATCGGCTCAAAGCCGATCCGTCCGGCCAGGTAGCCCTCGTAATGCTGATCGGTCAGCGCACACCAGTCAACCCACGCGTCATCGGTGCCGAGCAGCTCACGCAATCCCGCGCGAGTCGATGCCTCATAATCGACCAGCGTCGCATCCACGTCGAAGCATACGGCGGCGACTTCGTGGGAAACCAACGGTGCAGGGCTCAGCTCCGACGCAAGAGTCACCCGGTGCACGTTAGATGCCGCCAGCGCGCGCCGACTCTGCTGACCCGGTGAAAACGGGTAACGATTCTGCAGGCGAGTCGTCGCTCTATGTGACCACGCGGCGCGCTGCGTGGTCGGCGCACCGGGGTCCGCGTAGAGCCGGAATCAGTGGCTCGAGCGGTTCCGGGTTCGCCACGGCGACCGCGGTCGATGACGCTGTGTAACCTCCACCTGATCGCCGCGCCTGCTACGGCCAATCAGCGAATAGCCGCGACACCCTCGGTAGGGGAATACGACATTGACATAGGAAGCCTCAATAAGGTCTCGTGGGCACCGGGCTACGGTGACGTGGTCCGAACATTCGCCGGTGAAGGATTCCGTTCTGGGTGCGGTGTCGGTTTGGACGCGAGTGGATCGGTGACCCCGGTACAGGCGCAGCGAGCGCCGGCGCCTGGCGATCGGCCTATGCAGTGGCGCGCATTGGGCACGATTGAGGCGGTGATTGCCGGTCGACCGGCTGATCTCGGACCCCCCAGGCAACGGGCGCTGTTCGGGCTGCTGCTAAGCAGGGTGGACCGGCCGGTAGCCGTGGATGCGGTGATTGAGGATTTGTGGTCGGGGAATCCGCCGCCGGCCGCGTTGGCCTCGGTACGGGCGTATGTGTCGAATCTGCGGCGGGTGTTGGAACCGGACCGCCCCCCTCGAGCGCCCGCGTCGGTGTTGTGCACCCGAGCGCCGGGGTATCTGTTGAGCAGCCGCGGCGTGGATTTCGATGTGCACCGGTTCACTGGCCATGCCACGGCCGGACGGGCAGCGTTGGGTCGTGGCGATTCCACTCGTGCGGTTGCCGAATTCGAGGCGGCGTTGGGGCTGTGGCGGGGAAAAGCCTATGCCGATGTGTGTGATGCGCAGTGGGCAGCGCCGGAGGTAGCACGGCTGGAGGAGTTGCGACTGTCGGTGGTGGAGGCACGGTGCGAAGCGCAGCTGCAGCTGGGTGAGCATCACAGCGCGGTGGCCGAGTTGGAGATGCACGTACGGGGTTATCCGCTGCGCGAACACGGTTGCGAGCTGCTGGCTTTGGCGCTGTACCGGTCTGGACGGCAAGCTGAGGCGCTGGGCGCGTTGCGCGCCACCCGCACGCAACTGGCTGAGGAACTAGGCATCGACCCTGGGGCGGTGCTGCAACGGTTGGAACACGACATCCTCGCCCACGCACGGGAGCTGGATTGGCATCCGCCCATCTCAACGCGCACCGCAATCGTTGCGCAGCGGCCTGCGCCACCCGCGCCTCCCACCGCGTCAACGGCTGACTTCAGCCTTCGGGCCTCCCAGCGCGTGGTGTCCACCCATGTGCAGGGCCTGTCCGAGGTGCTCGGCCGGCAAACCGAACTGGCCGCTCTGCGAGCGGCGTTCACCGACCCAGCACGGCCACAGCGGCCACTGCTGCGGGTCCTCACCGGCTTGGGTGGAGTGGGCAAGACCAGCCTGGCCCGCGCCTATGCCCAGCACTACCAGGTGCATTACGGGCTGGTCTGGTGGGTCCGCGCGGAAGACCCGGAGGCGGTGCCTGGGGAGTTCCGGGCGTTGCTGGATGTGGTGGCGCCGCAGTATGCCGCGCTCGCCCACGACCCGGTGCAGGCGGTGCACGCCATGCTGGCCAACCGCACCGGTACCTGGCTGCTGGTCATCGACAACATCGCTGAGCCGGAAGCCTTGCAGGGCCTGCTGCCCGCCGCCGGTACCGGCGACGTGCTGGTCACCAGCCGCGCTGGCACCTGGCCGGATCGGCAGCTGGTACTGCCGGTCCAACCGCTGACCCCGCCGCACGCCGTCCGATTGGTCACCGCCCTGTCCGGCGATACCGACACCGACAGCGCCGCTATCCTGGGCTACGAGTTGGGTGGCCTGCCACTGGCCCTGGCCCAAGCTGCGTGCTACGTGGCGCACAGCGCCCTGGACCTCGCCGGCTACCTGAAGCTCTACCGCAGCCGCCGCGCCGAGCTACACCGCCAGGGCCACGCTCCGGACTACCCCGCCACCGTCGCAACCACCTGGCAACTCGCCTTCGACCAGCTCTCGGCTCCGGCGCAGGCCCTGCTCAACGTGCTGGCCTGGTACGCACCGGACACCATCCCGCTGGACCGGCTACTCACCTGTGATACCGACCGTCTCACCCTTGGCGAACCCGCCAACGGCCTGCTACGGCCGCTACTGACCGATGCCCTGCACCGGCACCGGGCCATCACCGAGCTGATCTCCTTCAGCCTGCTCACGCGCGCCGGCCCCGGCGGATCGGTGACGGTGCACCGGCTCGTGCAGGCTGTCACTGCCGACCGGCTCATGGCCGATGGCAACCACAGGGCCTGGATCGACACCGCCGCAGCCCTCCTCGACGCCGCGTGCCCGCCCTGGGTCGGTGGCCGCGACACCATCACGTCGTTACCGGACATGCGGACCATGCAGATGTTGCACACCCATGTCCGCGCCCTGATCGAGCACCTGGATCCGGACCAGCCGATCAGCCTCAACCTGCGCCACACGCTCATCGAGTGGGCAGGACTGACCGGTGACAGTGCGCGGGCGCACAGTTTGGGCGCCGCACTGGTCGCAGATGCGCAGCGAATACTCGGCTCCGACGATCCAGCCACCGCGATCGCCCGGAGCAGCCTGGCCCGCTGGACCGGCAAGGCTGGAGACGTGGTCCAGGCACGCGAGCAGGCCTCGGTGGTGGTAGCGAACATGATGCGAGTGCTCGGTTCCGACGACCGGCATACGTTGCTGGCCCGGATCAATCTGGCCCGATGGACCGGGGAGGCGGGCAACGCGGAAGCGGCCCGGGAGTTGGCCGCCGCCGCCGTTGAGGACACCCAACGCGTCCTCGGCGCGGATCATCGCCACACGCTGGTTGCCCGGGCCACCCTGGCTCATTGGATGGGAGAGGCAGGCGATGCGGTCGGCGCCTACAAGCTGGCCACCGCCGTGGTCGAGGACGCCCGGCGGATGTTCGGCGCCGATGACCGGTACACCTTGGTCGCCCGCTCCGATCTGGTCCGGTGGGCCGGCGAGGCCGGCGACGTGACCGGCGCCCGGGAACTGTCCGCCACGCTGGTCGAAGATCACGAGCGGGTGCTTGGGCCGGATCACCGGTACACCGTTCTCGCCCGAGCCGGCCTGGCCCGGTGGACAGGGGAAGCCGGCGACGCCGCGCGGGCCAGGCAACTGACCACCGCGGTACTCGCCGATCTTGCCCGGCTGTACGGCGCTGAGCACCGCTACACGCTGCTCGCGTGCAGCCGGCTGGCCCCCTGGGCACAACCTCTCGGCAGCTAGCCGACCCGCTGAGCCGGCTCCAACCCAGCGCCAATCCACGGCCAAGCGTGGTGCCCGACTGTGGGCGTACCCGAAGCACGATTCGCCGGAGGCGCCCGATGACCACTGTCAGCATGTGCTCCGCGCCCGCTGATGCCCCCGACAGCGTGGCTTGCCTCTTGCTACGGATCCGCGACGGGGATGCCGCAGCGTGGGACGAGATCGTCCGCCGGTACGGAAAGCTCGTCACGACGACGGTTCGGTCGTTCCGGCTGCAAGAAGCCGACGCACTCGACGCAGTGCAGATGACCTGGCTGCGGCTAGCCGAAAACGCCCACCGGATACAGTTCCCCGAGCGACTCGGCGGGTGGCTGGCGACCACCGCCCGCCGCGAATGCCTGCATGTCCTGCGCCAGGGCAAACCCATCCCTGGGCTGGTCGACGTGACGCCGGACACCGTGGCTGATCCCTCGGTCGGTCCCGAACAGCACGTCATCAATGCCGACATCGCCCACACGTTACGCAAGCTCGTCACCGAGTTATCCCCTCGCCGGCGGACGCTGGTGCGGATGCTGTTCACCGATCATCCCCGCTCATACGCCGAAGTCGCCCGGATCGCCGGTATTCCGGCCGGGGGGATCGGGCCCACCCGGGCGCGAGCCTTGCGGCAGCTGCGGGACCGGCTCTGCGAACATGAGCTGGGAGCGGACATCGCCTGAACCGGCTTGGAGCGTCGATGTGAGTGCTGCACTGCAGGTGCTCCGCCGAGTCTTCGGTTACGACTCGTTTCGGGGTGCCCAGCAGGAGATCATCGAGCACGTCACCGGCGGCGGCGATGCGCTGGTGCTCATGCCGACCGGCGGCGGCAAGTCGCTGTGCTACCAGATTCCCGCGCTGGTGCGGCCCGGGGTCGGCGTCGTCATCTCGCCGCTGATCGCGCTGATGCAGGACCAAGTCGAAGCGCTCAGCGCCCTCGGGGTCCGGGCCGGGTTCCTCAATTCAACTCAGGATCCCTCCCAACGCCAGCAGGTCGAGTCCGCCTTCTTGGCAGGGCGACTGGACCTGCTTTACCTCGCCCCGGAACGCCTGCGCGTCGAGTCGACCGGAAACCTGCTGGACCGCGGCACCATCTCGTTGTTCGCCATCGACGAGGCGCACTGCGTGTCCCAATGGGGGCATGACTTCCGGCCGGACTATCTGGCCCTGTCGACGCTGCACGGCCGGTGGCCCACCGTGCCCCGCATCGCGCTGACCGCGACAGCCACCAAGACCACGCACGCTGAGATCGCAGCCCGGCTCAGCCTCACCAGCGCCCGGCATTTCGTGGCAAGCTTCGACCGCCCGAATATCCAGTACCGCATCGTTCCCAAGATCGAGCCCAAGCGGCAACTACTGGAACTGCTGCGGACTGAACATTCCAGCGACGCCGGCATCGTGTATTGCCTGTCGCGAGCATCGGTGGAGAAGACCGCGCAGTTCCTGGTCGACAACGGGATCGAAGCCTTGCCGTATCACGCGGGGCTCGACGCGCGCACTCGCGCGGCAAACCAAGCGCGCTTCTTGCGCGAGGACGCCCTGGTGATGGTCGCGACCATCGCGTTCGGGATGGGTATCGACAAGCCTGACGTACGCTTCGTCGCGCACCTCGATCTACCCAAGTCCGTCGAGGGCTACTACCAGGAGACCGGCCGGGCGGGTCGAGACGGCCTACCCTCCACCGCCTGGTTGGCTTATGGCCTGGCCGACGTTGTGCAGCAACGCAAGCTGATCGACAGCTCCGAGGGCGACAACGCCCACCGCCGCCGACTGGCCACCCATCTCGATGCCATGCTGGCGCTGTGCGAGACAGTGGAGTGCCGCCGCACGCAGTTGCTGGCCTACTTCGGCCAGCAGGCCGGCGCGTGCGGCAACTGCGACACCTGCCTATCGCCGCCCGAGTCGTGGGACGGCACGATCGCGGCACAGAAGCTGCTGTCGACGATCTTCCGACTCGACCGCGAGCGTCACCAGCGCTTCGGCGCCGGCCAGGTGATCGACGTCCTGCTCGGCAAGGAGACACCGAAGGTCATCCAGTTCGGCCACACATCGTTGACGGTCTTCGGCATCGGCACCGAGCTGCGTGAAAGCGAGTGGCGTGGCGTGGTACGCCAGCTACTGGCGCAAGGCCTGCTCGCGGTCGAAGGCGACTACGGCACGTTGGCACTCACCGACTCCAGTGGCGAGGTGCTGAGCCGGCAGCGGCAAGTCTTGCTGCGCAGGGAGCCGGAACGGCCGGCGCGGACGGTGAAGGCCGCCAAGACCCGCCGCGCCGCACCGGTAGATCTACCCGAGGAGGCGTTGCCGGTGTTCGAGCAACTCCGGGCCTGGCGTGCCGCCGCTGCGAAGGAGCAGGGTGTGCCCGCCTACGTGATCTTCCATGACGCTACCCTGCGCCAGATCGCGACCGAATCACCCGCAACCCTCGTCGAACTCGGCACGGTGAGCGGTATAGGTGAGAACAAACTGGCCAAATATGGACAGCAGATCCTTGCCGTCCTGACGGGTTAGGTCACTTGGTCGTCGTCGTCACGCACGTCTCTTCGAGGTAACCCATCAACGTCTGAGTGGCGTGCTGGACGTTGTGCGCATCCTTGAGGTGGTCTGCCACCTGCTGCATGAGGGCATCCTTGTTGGACGCGGTGTACTGGCTGAAGCACTCTTGGTGACCGCATTGGAATTGATACATCGCTTGCCTTCCATCTTCGCGGATCAATGGTCGTCAGGCGGATTGCAAATAATCACAATCGTTCGCCCACTACTGACATTCGGCCAGCGGACGCGCACGGTTCGATTTTTGCCGAGATTTCACACCCGCCCCGGCACCACCGCGTTCAGGTGGCGCGGATCAGACGGTGAAGCCCAGCGCTCGTAGTTGTTCCCGGCCGTCCTCGGTGATCTTGTCGGGGCCCCACGGGGGTATCCATACCCAGTTGATGCGCACGTCGTTGACCAGTCCCCCGCCGGGGCCGCCGACCAGGGCGGCACGGGTTTGGTCCTCGATGACGTCGGTCAACGGGCAGGCCGCGGACGTCAGCGTCATGTCGATAGTGGCGAGGTTGCCCTCATCCACCCGGATGTCGTACACCAAGCCCAGGTCGACCACGTTGATGCCCAGCTCCGGGTCGACGACGTCGCGCATGGCCTCCTCGACGTCGTCGACGGCGGCCAGCTCGCCGTCCGGCCCGGCCGCAGGATTTTCCGGCATCCCCGCCGCGCCGCGGATTACGTCGGTCTCTTCATTCGCGGTCATTGCGCCTCCGCTCGCTGGGCACCATTATCTTGCGCCGGGGCCCGGCCGACGGCGTCCTTGAAAGCCATCCAGGCCAGCAGCGCGCACTTCACCCGAGCCGGGTAACGCGACACGCCGGCGAAGGCGACCGCGTCCTGCAGCACGTCCTCGTCGGGCTCTACCTGACCTCGACTCTGCACCATCTCCACGAAGGCATCCATCGTGGTCTTCGACTCGTCCACCGTGCGCCCGACCACCAGGTCGGTGAGTACCGATGTCGCCGCCTGGCTGATCGAGCAGCCGATCGCGTCGTAGGACACGTCGGTCACCCGGTCGCCGTCCAGCGCCACCCGCAGCGTCACCTCGTCGCCGCAAGTGGGGTTGATCTGGTAGGACTCCGCATCGAAGGGCTCCCGAAGGCCGCTGCGGTGCGGGTTACGGTAGTGATCCAGGATGATCTCCTGGTACATCTGCTCCAGTTTCATGCCGGCACCCGGAAGAAACGGCGCACCTCATGCACTCCGGCCAGCAGCGCGTCGACCTCGGCGGGCGTGTTGTAGAGCGCGAAGCTGGCCCGCACCGTTGCCGCGATACCGAAGCGGCGGTGTAACGGCCAGGCGCAGTGGTGCCCGACCCGCACCGCGATACCGAGATCATCGAGGACTTGCCCGGCATCGTGCGCGTGCACATCGCCGAGCACGAACGCCACCGCGCCACCCCGATCCTCGGTGTCGGTCGGACCGATGATCCGCACGTGGTCGATCTGTGACAGGCCGGCCAGCGCCCGTTCGGTCAGTACTCGTTCGTGCGCGGCAACCCGGTCCATGCCGATCCCGGACAGGTAATCGACCGCGGCGCCGAGCCCGACTGCTTGGGACGTCATCGGGACGCCGGCCTCGAACCGCTGCGGTGGCGGGGCGTACGTGGAGCCCTCCATCTTCACCAGTTCGATCATCGACCCGCCGGTGAGGAACGGCGGCAGCGCCTCGAGGAGTTCGCGGCGCCCGTAGAGCACGCCGACCCCGGAGGGGCCCAGCATCTTGTGGCCGGAGAACACTGCGAAGTCGACGTTCAGCGCGGTGAAATCGACCGGCGTGTGCGGCACCGACTGGCAGGCATCCAGCACGGTCAGCGCTGTGACCCGGTGGGCGCGGCGGACCAGCTCAGCAACCGGTGGCACGGTGCCCATCACGTTGGACTGGTGAGTGAAGGCGACGACCTTGGTGCGCTCGGACAGCTGGAGCGAGTCCAAGTCCAACCGGCCGGCATCGGTCACCTGGTACCAGCGCAGGGTCGCGCCGGTGCGCCGGCACAGTTCCTGCCAGGGCACCAGGTTGGCGTGGTGCTCCATCTCGGTCACCACGACCTCGTCGCCCGGCCCCAGCACGAAGCGCTTCGCGGCCTCTCCGACGAACGCACAGTTGCTCAATGCGTAGGCGACCAGGTTGATCCCTTCGGTGGCGTTCTTGGTGAACACCACCTCATCGGGCTGAGCACCGACGAACGTCGCGATCCGGGCCCGTGCTCCCTCATAGGCATCGGTGGCCTCTTCGGCGAGCTGGTGCGCGCCGCGGTGCACGGCCGCGTTGTGCTGTTCGAGGAAGGCACGCTCAGCATCGAGCACCTGCCGCGGCCGCTGCGACGTGGCGCCCGAGTCGAGGTACACCAGGGGTCGCCCGTCCCGCACGGTGCGGGACAGGATGGGAAAGTCGGCGCGGATCTTGTCCTGCTCACTGGCGGTCAATGGCGCGGCGGCTAGTGCGGTCATGATGACGGCACCCCTGTGGCTTCTGGCCGGCGGGTGAAGCGCTCGTAACCGCCGGACTCCAGTTCCTCGGCGAGCTCCTGCCCACCGGATTCCACGATCCGGCCGCCGGCAAACACATGAACGTAGTCCGGCGTGATGTGCCGCAGGATCCGGGTGTAGTGCGTGATCAGCAGGACGCCGACATCGCCACCGGCCCGGTACCGGTTCACCCCTTCGGACACCACGCGCAGCGCATCGACGTCCAAGCCGGAGTCGGTCTCATCCAGCACCGCGATCTTGGGCTTGAGCAGGGACAGCTGCAGGATCTCGTGGCGCTTCTTCTCGCCACCGGAGAAGCCCTCGTTCACGCTGCGCTCGGCGAAGGCGGGGTCGATGTCCAGTGCGGACATCGCACCCTTGACCTCCTTGACCCACGTGCGCAGCTTGGGAGCCTCGCCGCGGATCGCGGTGGCGGCGGTGCGCAGGAAGTTGGACATCGACACACCCGGCACCTCGACCGGGTACTGCATGGCCAGGAACAGACCGGCTCGCGCGCGCTCATCTACTGACATCGACAGCACATCGACACCGTCGAGCAGCACCTGGCCCGAGGTGACCCGGTATTTCGGGTGCCCGGCGATCGAGTAGGCCAAGGTCGACTTGCCCGAGCCGTTGGGACCCATGATCGCGTGCGTCTCCCCCGACCGGACGGTCAGATCAACCCCGCGAAGGATCTCTTTCTCGGGAGCCTGCTCATCATCGGTGGGCACCGCGACATGCAGGTCCTTGATTTCCAGGGTGGTCATCGGTGTGTTCTCGCACTCCTGCTAGCGGTTGGTGGGTCGGGATGGATCGACGTAGACGTCATCGCCGTCAATGGTCACCGCGTAGGTGTCCACCGGCTCGGACGCCGGTGGTGAGGACGGCTCCCCGGTGCGTAGATCGAAACACGATCCGTGTAACCAGCACTCCAGACCCTTGCGGGTTACTTCACCTTCGGACAGCGCGATCTCGGCGTGCGAGCAGACGTCGGCCAGTGCATAGACCTGGCTGCCTTGACGCACCAGCACGACCGGCACGTTGTCGACCTGGAAACCGGCCGGCTCATCGTCCTTGAGATCGGTCAGGCTGCAGACGCGAACCGCGGTCATACCCCCACCGCCTCGAGCTCCGCCTCGATCGCCACGGTCAGCCGCTCGCGTACCTCTGCGACGGTGATCTTTTGCAAGATCTCGCCGAAGAAGCCCCGGACGACCAGGCGGCGGGCCTGGTCGAGGGGAATGCCTCTGGAGGTCAGGTAGAACAGCTGCTCGTCATCGAAGCGCCCGGTAGCACTCGCGTGACCGGCACCGACGATCTCGCCGGTCTCGATCTCCAGATTGGGCACCGAGTCGGCCCGGGCACCGTCGGTGAGCACCAGGTTGCGGTTGACCTCGAAGGTCTCGGTGCCCTCCGCGGCGGCCTGGATCAGCACATCTCCGATCCACACCGTGTGCGCCTCTGGTTGCCCGGGGCTGCCTTGCAGTGCGCCCTTGTAGGCCACGTTGGAGCGGCAGTGCGGGACGGCATGATCCACCAGCAAACGGTGCTCCAGATGCTGCCCCGCATCGGCGAAGTACAGCCCGACCAACTCGGCATCGCCGCCGGGCTGGGTGAACGTCACCGTCGGCGACTGCCGGACCAGGTCGCCGCCCAGGCTCACCGTGGTGGCGCGCAGGACCGTGTCGCGGCCGAGTCGGTGGTGCAGCGCCGCGACGTGGACCGCGTCGTCGGCCCAGTCCTGCACATTGACCAGGGTCAGCCGCGCCCCGTCGGCGAGGACGAGTTCGACGTTCTCCGCGTAAGTGCCACTGCCGCGATAGTCGAGCACGACAACAGCCTCGGCGAACGTTTCCAGGCGCACCTGCAGATGCCCGTAGGCGACCTGCCCGGTGCCCGGACCGGTGATCGTGATCGTCACCGGATCCTCGATCCGGGTCTGGGCCGGCAGGGTCACCACGGTGGCCTGCGGCGCGGAACTCCAAGCCTGAGCGGCGACCCGATCGGCCGGAATACCCCCATCACCCAAGCGGGCGTCGGATCGGTCCACGTCCTCGACGGTGACCTCGTCACCCGCCTGCACCTTGATCTGCGCGGTCGCGGTGGCCGCCACACCTTGGTGCAGCCCGCGCAGGCGCCGCAGCGGGGTGAACCGCCAGTCCTCCTCACGGCCCGTAGGCACCTCGAAGGCGTCCACGTCGTAGGAGGTGAACCGCTGCCCTCGAGAGACCATCGGCACGCTGGGATCCACCGTCTTCGTGCCGTGCGAGTGCGCGACCAGACCGGGTTGGGCCGGCTGGCCAGTGGTAGCCGTCATATCAGCCGACGGCTCCTTCCATCTGGAGTTCGATCAGGCGGTTGAGCTCCAGGGCGTATTCCATGGGCAGCTCGCGGGCGATCGGTTCGATGAACCCGCGCACGATCATGGCCATCGCCTCGTCCTCGCTCAGCCCGCGGCTCATCAGGTAGAACAGCTGATCGTCGCTGACCTTGGAGACGGTGGCCTCGTGCCCCATGGACACGTCGTCCTCACGGATGTCGACGTAGGGGTAGGTGTCCGAGCGGCTGATCTGATCCACCAGCAGCGCGTCGCACTTCACCGTGGAACGGGAGTGGTGGCTGCCCTCGTTGACCTGCACCAGCCCGCGGTAAGAGGTGCGTCCGCCGCCGCGAGCCACTGACTTGGACACGATCGTGCTCGACGTGTTCGGTGCGGCGTGGACCATCTTCGCCCCGGCGTCCTGGTGCTGGCCCTCGCCGGCACACGCCACCGAGAGCACCTCGCCCTTGGCGTGCTCACCGATCAGCCAGACCGACGGGTATTTCATGGTCACCTTGGAGCCGAGGTTGCCGTCGATCCACTCCATGGTCGCACCCTCGGCCGCGGTGGCCCGCTTGGTGACCAGGTTGTAGACGTTGTTCGACCAGTTCTGGATCGTGGTGTAGCGGCAGCGGCCGCCCTTCTTCACGATGATCTCGACGACCGCGGAGTGCAGCGAGTCGGACTTGTAGATCGGGGCCGTGCAGCCCTCGACGTAGTGCACGTACGCGCCCTCGTCGACGATGATCAATGTGCGCTCGAACTGGCCCATGTTCTCGGTGTTGATCCGGAAGTAGGCCTGCAGCGGAATGTCGACGTGTACGCCGGGTGGCACGTAGATGAACGACCCACCGGACCACACCGCGGTATTCAACGCGGCGAACTTATTGTCCCCGGCTGGGATCACGCTGGCGAAGTACTGCTGGAAGATTTCCGGCTTCTCGCGCAGCGCGGTGTCGGTGTCCAGGAACAGCACGCCCAGCTCTTCGAGATCTTCGCGGATCTTGTGGTAGACCACCTCGGACTCGTACTGCGCGGCCACGCCGGCGATGAGCCGGGCTTTCTCCGCTTCCGGGATGCCGAGCCGGTCGTAGGTGGCCTTGATGTCCTGGGGCAGGTCGTCCCACGAGGTGGCTTGCTTCTCGGTCGAGCGGACGAAGTACTTGATGTTGTCGAAGTCGATCCCGGACAGGTCTGCTCCCCAGTGCGGCATCGGCTTGCGCTGGAACAGGCGCAACGCCTTGAGCCGCGTCTCGAGCATCCACTCCGGCTCGTTCTTCTTGGCCGAGATGTCGCGCACCACGGCCTCGGACAGCCCACGCTGCGCGCTGGTGCCCGCGATGTCGGAGTCGGCCCAGCCGTATTCGTAGCGGCCTAGCCTGGAGAGCGTTTCTTCCTGGCTGAGCGGTGTTCGCACATCCTGCTCAGGGGCGGTCGTCATTCAGACGCCTCCGTCCGGTTCAGTGGTGGGATTTGCGGCGGAAACAGTGGAAGAGCCGTGCGGGCGCCCTGGGCTACCCGATTTTCGGGAACGTGAGTCGTACAAACGACGTCGCCACGCGCGATGGTGGCCAGCCGCTGTACGTGAACGCCGAGCAGATCTGCGAAGGCCGCCGTCTCGGCCTCACACAGCTGCGGGAATTCCGCAGCCACATGCGACACCGGGCAGTGGTGCTGGCACAGCTGCGCACCAGAGCCGACGTGCTCAGCCGACGCAGCGTAACCCTCCGCGCTCAGCGCCACGGCCAGCAGTTGCGCTCGCGCGACCGGATCGGTCGCGGCGACCACCGCGGCCCGGTGCCGACCGACCAGGTCGGTCACCCGGCGCTCGGCGAACGAGCGGATCGCCTCCTCGCCGTCGCGTTCCGACAGGAAGCGCAGCGCGGCGACCGCCAGATCATCGTAGGTGTGCTCGAACTGGGCCCGACCGGCCGTGGTGAGCAGGAACAGCTTTGCCGGACGACCCCGGCCTCGGGGCCACCGGCGCGGCGCCGAGCGGTAGGTGGCCTGCCCGTCTGCGAGCAGCGCGTCCAGGTGGCGGCGCACGGCAGCGGGGCTCAACCCGAGCGACTCGGCGACCTGAGCAGCGGTCACTGGACCGTGCTCCAGCAACATCCGCGCCACCGACTCACGGGTCCGACGATCAGCCCCGACGTTTTTCACAACGTCCATGTTACGTAATTCTCGCGCTGGTGCACAACACGTGTGGCCACAGCGACGGTTCTTCATCCCGGTACGGGTGACGCCGTGAGCGTCTGTGGTTCGCTAGGTCACGCGATGTACAGGTTGCTGTTCTCAATCCTCTTCCGGTGGCTTCCCGCCGAGACCGCGCACCGTCTGGGCTTCGGACTGACCCGCATGGTGACCGCAGCGCCAGGCTTGGGCGCGTTGCTGCGGCGCCGGCTGGCTCCCCGTGACCCCGTGCTGCGAGTTCGCGCGCTCGGGCTCGATCTATCCGGACCGCTGGGGCTGGCAGCGGGTTTCGACAAGGACGCGCTGGCCCCCGATGCCCTGGGCGCTTTGGGGTTCGCCTTCGTCGAGATCGGCACCGTGACGGCACAATCCCAGCCGGGAAACCCGGTGCCGCGACTGTTCCGCTTGACAGCCGACCGGGCCCTGGTGAACCGGATGGGATTCAACAATGCCGGTGCCGCGGCTGCTGCCGGCAGGCTGCGCGCCCGGGATCGAGGGGTGCCGGTCGGGGTCAACATCGGCCAGACCAAAGCCGTCGCGGAGCACGACGCGGTGGCCGACTATGTGGCCAGCGCCCGGCTGCTGGCCGAGGTCGCGGGCTACCTGGTGGTCAACGTCAGCTCGCCCAACACTCCGGGGCTGCGCGATCTCCAGGCCGTCGAGCACCTTCGGCCGCTGCTCGTTGGCGTTCGCTCAGCACTGGAGCAGAGCAGCACCCGGCGCGTACCGCTGTTGGTCAAGATCGCGCCAGACCTGGCTGACGAGGACATCGACGCGGTGGCCGATCTCGCGCTGGAACTCGGCCTGGAGGGAATCGTCGCCACCAACACCACGACCTCCCGGGATGGGCTACGGACCAGTGCGGCCGAGGTCTCGGCGATCGGACCGGGCGGCGTCTCCGGTGCCCCACTCAAGGACCGGTCCCTCACGGTGCTGCGCCGGCTGCACGCTCGGGTGGGCAACCGATTGGTTCTGGTAGGGGTGGGTGGCATCGAGACCGCCGAGGACGCCTGGGCGCGAATCCAGGCCGGCGCAACACTCGTGCAGGCCTACACCGGTTTCGTCTACGGCGGACCGTTGTGGCCGTATCGCATCCACCGTGGTCTGGCCCGCCTCGCCCGCCAGGCGGGCTACACCTCGATCACCGAAGCCACTGGCACGTCGATCCCCGATGCCAGCGACGACCGGTAGCCGCTGTGATCATGATCACCGCCGGCTGGCACTGATTCGGGCCAGCCGGTCACGCCACCATGCCGCCTGCTCGGGGTCGGTCAGCTCGTAGGTGTCGAGCAAGGCGGGATCGGGTGTCGGTGGTGTGCGCGGGATCGCCAGGTAGCCATCGACCGGCCGCAGCGACGCGGCATCGGGCACCACGTCGCCGTCCAGCAGAGACAGCGTGCCGAGGCCGCAGGCGAAGTCGAGTTCGGGCAGTGCCCCGGCAAGAGCGACTTGCGCAGCGAGGCCGACGCTGGTTTCCAGCGCGGAGGAGACCACACAGGGCAGTCGGGCTGCTTCGGCGACCTGGAGTGAGCGGCGTACGCCACCCAACGGAGTGCACTTGATCACCGCCACATCAGCAGCGCCCGCGACCGCCACGCGCAGCGGATCCTCGGCGCGGCGGATGGACTCGTCAGCGGCGATGCGCACATCGACCTGGCGGCGTACGGCAGCCAGTTCCTCGATGGTGCGGCACGGTTGCTCGACGTACTCCAGTCCGCCAACCGCCTTGTCGAGCAATCGGATGGCGGCGACCGCGCTATCCACGTCCCAGACGCCGTTGGCGTCCACCCGGATCGCGCCGCTTGGCCCCAGGGCATCGCGGACAGCCTCCACCCGGGCGAGGTCTTCGGCCAGAGACTCGGGATGGTCGGCGACCTTGACCTTGGCCGTGCGGCAGCCCGAGCGTGCGGTGATCTCGTGGGCGCGGTCCGGCCCGACCGGCGGGACGGTGCAGTTGATCGAGATCCGGTCACGCACCGGCTCTGGCCAGCCCAGGGTGCACTGTTCGATCGTGGTGGCCAGCCAGGAGGCGGAAACCGTGTCGTCGTAGTCGGTGAACGGGCAGAACTCCCCCCACCCCGCGGGACCCTCGATCAACATCCCTTCGCGCACTGTGATGCCCCGGAAGCGGGTGCGCATGGGAATGGCGTAGACGCGGGCGGCGCCGAAGTCGACGGTGTTGATTGTGGTTGGGTCGGTCATCAGGGTGGTGCGGTCCTCATCTCGGCGGCATCATCGGGTGGCGTCCCCCCAGCCGCTAGCCAAGTCGGCCATTGCGCTGGTCACCAATGCCCTGGCCTCGGCTCGATACACGGTTGACTGCTGGAGTTGCGTGAACATCTTGGCGTAGAGCCGGACTTCGCGTGGCTGGGTGACCTCCAGAATCAGTGGCGCGTCGTCATCAGCAGCGACCAGTAGAGCGCAACTCTGAGCCCAGAGTGAGCGGCTAGGGTTCGGCGGCATGCGCGCTCTTGTCACAGGCGGCGCCGGGTTCATCGGCTCGCACCTCGTCGACCGGCTCGTCTCCGCGGGTCATCGCGTCGCCGTGCTGGACGACCTGTCCAGCGGGCACCGCGACCGGGTGCCCAGCGACGTTGCGTTGCACGTCGTCGACGTCGTCGATGCCGGCGCAGTCACCGATGCCGTGACCGCCTACCAGCCGGATGTGATCTACCACCTGGCCGCTCAGATCAGTGTGCGCTGCTCGGTGGCCGATCCCGCGGCCGATGCCACCACCAACGTCGTGGGCACGCTGAACGTGCTCGATGCGACCACCGCCACCGATGCGCGGCTGATTTTGGCCAGCACCGGGGGCGCGATGTACGGCGACGAAGCCGCCTTGCCCACGCCGGAGACCTGCCCACCCGCAACACTGGCCCCGTACGGAATCTCCAAGTACTGCGCCGAGCAGTACCTCATGCTGTTCAACCGGCTGCACGGCGCACGCCATGTCGCGCTTCGGCTAGGAAACGTCTACGGGCCCCGGCAGGACCCACATGGCGAAGCCGGCGTCGTGGCCATCTTCTGCGACCGTGTGGCGCGCGGGCAGGCGCCTACCATCTTCGGCGACGGTAAGCAGACCCGCGACTACATCTACGTTGCTGACGTCGTCGATGCTTTCCTCGCTGCCACCCGCTATCCCGGCGACGAAGTGGTGTTCAACATCGGGACAGGCACCGCGACCTCCGTGGTCGACCTCCTCGACGCGATCAACGCCGCTGCTGGAACTGCTGTCGAGCCGACGTTCGCACCAGCCCGGGCAGGTGAGTCACGGCATGTCGCGCTGGACTGCACCAAAGCGGCAGCCGAGCTCGACTGGATACCAGCCACGGGCATCGACGCAGGCGTCGCACAGACCTACCACGAGCTTGCCCACAGCAGCTAGCCCGCGAGGCTCGGTTACCCTTCGCGGCGTGGTGACCGGGAAGCTTCGGGGTGACGAGCAAACCCTGGCCGGGTCGCCACCACCGATCAGCAGCGGCACCGGTCTGGATCCGACCGAAACCCGGCAGCTCGACACGGTTCGCCGGTTCGGCACCGTCGGGGCGCTGCTGATGGGACTGGGTTCCCTCGGTGCCGGAACAGCACCGGTGCTGGGCAACCCGGTGGTCGGCCACCTTGTCTTCGGTCTGTTCCCCCGGATGCCCACCGCCTCGCTGGCCGTGGCCTACACCGGCATCGCCATGGTGGTGCTGGCCTGGCTATGGCTCGGGGCGTTGGTCAAACCCGGACGCACCCGGATGGTCTCCCGGAGCCAGCTGAACCGCCTGATGCTGCTGTGGGCGGCGCCGCTGCTGGTCGCACCACCGATGTTCAGCCGCGACGTGTACAGCTACTTGGCGCAAAGTGCCATGGTCAATCGCGGCTTGGATCCCTACCTGCTCGGTCCGGCCGAAGCACTGGGCGTAGATCACCCACTGGTGCGGGGAATCCCGACGATCTGGCGCAACACGCCGGCGCCGTACGGCCCGTTGTTTCTCACCCTGGGTCGGCCGATCGACTGGATCGCCGGTGACGACGTCGTGCTCGGCGTGCTGCTGCACCGCACCCTGGCGGTGGCCGGCCTGGCGATGATCGTCTGGTCGCTGCCCCGGTTGGCCCGCCGGATGGGCGTGTCGCCGGTCTTCGCGCTGTGGCTCGGTGCGGCAAACCCATTGGTGCTCTTTCATCTCGTCAGCGGAGTGCACAACGAGGCGTTGATGATCGGCCTGATGCTGGTCGGCCTGGAACTGGTGTTGCGTCAGCCGGCGACCGGCCCGGCCACACTCGGTGGGACGGCATTGATCACGGCCGCGGCGCAAGTGAAGGTGCCCGCCGCGCTGGCCCTCGGTTTCGTCATGGTGTGGTGTGCCCGGTTGCGAGGAGGTCGGCTGCGCGATGTCGGATGGGCCGCGGCGGTGGTCGGCGGAGTCGCCGCGGCCGCCACGGTGGCGATCGGGCTCGGCACCGGCCTCGGCTTCGGCTGGGCTGGCGCGCTGGGCACGCCCAACGTGGTGCGCAGCTGGATGTCCGTGGTGACCGAGCTGGGTCTGCTCGCAGGGGTGATCGGCAGCCTGCTGGGGTTGGGCGACCACACCACGTCGGTCCTTTCGCTGGTCCGGCTCACCGGGCTGGCCGGCGCCGGCGGGGTCTGCGTGCTGCTGCTGTGGCGCTGCTGGCAGGGACGCCTCGCGCCACTGGCCGGCATCGGGATCGGGCTGGGCGCCGTGGTTCTGCTGGGTCCGGTGGTACATCCCTGGTACCTGCTGTGGGCGGTCATCCCGCTGGCGGCGTCGGCTACCCACCCGGCGTTTCGCATCGCTGCGACCGTGGCCTGCGCGGTCCTCGCGGTCGTCGTGGCGCCAACCGGCGCGGACTTCCTGTTCCGGGCCTGGGTACTGCCGTCGGCGATGATCGCGGCGGCAGTCTGCCTGGTCGTGCCACTACTGGTGATCCGCGGCCGCACACCACCGCTGTCCGGGGTGCTGCGGGCCCGTGCACCGTGATCCGCGGGCGCAACCTAGGCTTTGGAAACGTGACCCCGCCCGCGTCATCGGCTGCTGTCGAGGTCTGCGGCCTGGTCCGCAGCTTCGGTCCGGTCCGCGCCGTCGACGGGCTCGACCTCCAGGTGCAGCCGGCCACGGTGCTGGCCTTGCTGGGTCCCAATGGTGCCGGCAAGACCACCACGGTCGAGGTGTGCGAGGGGTTCCTGCGCCCGGATGCCGGCGTGGTCCGCGTGCTGGGGCTGGACCCGATCGCCGACAGCGCCGCGTTGCGGCCCCGGATGGGGGTGATGCCGCAGGGCGGTGGCGCTTACCCGGGCGTGCGCGCCGCGGAGATGCTCGGGCTGGTCGCGGTCTGCTCAGCCCGACCGCTGGACGTCGGATGGCTGCTCGACGTACTCGGGCTCACGGGCGTGGCCCGGGTGCCCTACAAACGGCTGTCCGGTGGCCAGCAGCAACGGCTTGCGCTCGCTTGCGCGCTGGTCGGGCGGCCGGAGGTGGTGTTTCTCGACGAGCCCACCGCCGGCATGGACCCGCAGGCCCGGCGGTTGGTCTGGGACATCATCGCCAGCCTGCGCGCGGATGGCGTCAGCGTGCTGTTCACCACGCACCTGATGGAGGAAGCCGAGGCGCTGTCCGACCAGGTCGTGATCATTGACCATGGCCGGGTGGTGGCCATGGGCAGCCCCGCTGAACTGACGTCCTCCAGTACGACGCAGCGGCAACTGCGCTTCCGGGCCCGTCCGGGCCTGGACCTCCACCCGCTGGCCACCGCCCTGCCCCAAGACTGCGGGGCTAGCGAACCCCGGCCCGGTGAGTACCTCGTCGACGGCCTGATCGACCCGCAGGTGATGGCCACCGTCACGGCGTGGTGCGCCCAGCAGGGTGTGTTCGCGGAGGACCTGCGGGTAAGCCGGCGCAGCCTGGAGGACGTGTTCCTGGAGCTCACCGGTCGGGAGCTGCGATCGTGACCCTCTTCTCCCCCGGTACTTTCGCGCCCGCACCCGGCCGTGGCCGGCTGTCGCGGATGCTGCTCACCCAAGCTCGCACCGAGTTCGTCTTGACCTTGCGCAACGGCGAGCAGGTGCTGCTCACCCTGCTGATACCGCTGGGACTGCTGGTGGGGCTCACCGTGCTCAACGTGGTGCCAGTGCCCAACCCGCGGGTGGACAACGTCACCCCGCGCATCCTGGCGCTCGCCGTCATGTCGACGGCATTCACCGGGCAGGCCATCGCGCTGGGCTTCGATCGCCGTTACGGGGTGCTCAAACGGTTGGCCGCCACCTCGCTGCCGCGCTGGTCACTGGTCGCCGGTCGGATGCTCGCGGTGCTCGGGGTCGTGCTGGTGCAGCTGGTGGTGCTCGGTGCGGTGGCCTTCGCCCTGGGCTGGCATGTGTCGCCGCCCGGTCTTGCTCCCGCCGCGCTGCTGGTTCTCGCCGGCACCGCCGCGTTCGGCGCGCTCGGGGTGCTGCTCGGGGGGGCGCTGCGGGCCGAGGTGGTGCTCACGGTGGCGAACATGGTCTGGCTGCTGCTGGTGGTGGCAGGTGGCATCGTGCTGTCCGTGCACGCCTTGCCCGGCGCGCTGTCCGCGATCGCCGCCGCGCTGCCTTCCGGCGCGCTGGCCGAAGGCCTCCGCGTGGCCCTGGTCACCGGCGTGACCCCCTGGGCCACCCTGGGAGTACTCCTGGCCTGGGCCGCCGGTGCCGCTATCCTTGCCGCCCGCACCCTACGCCTTTCCTGAGCCCGTCACGTGTTCGCCAAGGTCACCAAGAGTTCTACGGGTCCCCGATTCGTCCAGCAGCAGGCGCCTACGATCGGTGTTGTGGCAGCTGCATCTGTCTCGAACCGCACACTCACCCCCCTGATGTGGGTGACGGCGATCGCTGCGGGGATCACACAGGCGGGCATCGCGGTGACCGGCTCGGTGGTGCGGGTGACCGGCTCGGGGCTGGGGTGCCCGACCTGGCCACAGTGCTTTCCGGGCAGCCTGGTGCCGCAGCCGCATCCCGAGGTGGCCACGCTGCACCAATGGATCGAGTTCGGCAACCGGTTGCTCACCGGCCTCGTCGGGCTGGTAGGGCTGGCATGCCTGGTGGTCGCGCTGCTGTTGCGACCCCGCCGCCGCCGGCTGATCCTGCTGGCCGCGGCGATGCCCGCTGGTGTCGTGGTGCAGGCCGTCCTCGGCGGGATCACCGTTCTGGCCGGGCTGGCCTGGTGGACCGTGGCGGTGCACTTCCTGGTCTCGATGGTGCTGGTGTGGCTGGCGGTGTTGCTGGTCGCCGCGGTCACCGAGGGTGACGCGCCACCTCGCTGGTACCTGCCCGGACCGCTGCGTGGCTTGCTGTTCACCGCCACCGCCGTGCTGGGAGCGTTGCTGATCGCCGGGACGCTGGTGACCGCCGCGGGTCCGCACGCCGGGGACACGGCTACTCCGCGGCTCGCCGTCAGCGTGGCCGCGCTGGCGCAACTACATGCCGACCTGCTCGTCGCTTTTCTCGGGTTGCTCGCCGGCTTGGGGTTCGCCCTGCGAGCCGTGCACGCGCCCGGCGGTACCTGGGGGCGCTACCTCCTGCTGGTCTGCGTGGTGCTCGCACAGGGTGTGTTAGGCGTTGTGCAGTACCTCACCGGGGTGCCCGAGGCGCTGGTCTCGTTGCATGTTCTGGGCGCCGCATCGGTGGTCGTGGCGACGGCCGCGCTGTGGACGGGCTGCCGGATCCGAGAGGAGGCGCCCGCGGTCACCGTAGGTGATACCCGGCCGCTAGCCAGCGCAGGCACAACCTAAGCTCGGCCCGCACCGGGTGCGTGCAGGCGACCCGCTGACGGAGATCGTCATGGGCATCTACGGGGTGGACATCCACGGGATCGGTGGCCAGGTGATCTTCGTGCATAACCCGACCCGCACCTACGGTGCGCCCGACGGCGCGGTGGGCCTCACGCTCAACTACGCCGCACCCGGCGGTGCGTACGTCACCGAAGGCCGCACGACCTGAGTTGGCGCCGGGAACGCGGCCGGCATCGTCCCAACTGTGCTGAAGGTAACAGTTGCGTTGTCACCAGCGGCATAGCTGCCTCACGAATCACTGGCCATTGTCTGTTTTCTCATCAGCGAAAGGACCCCGCCATGTGGACCGCAGGTCGTCCGCGCTGGGACGGCGAGCGCGGGGAAGCCGGGGGCGCGGGTGATTTCGGGGCTCAGGGCGGTGATCCGACCCGCGCGGTCGCGATCGACCTGAGCACCTGCGTGAACCGGTACGGGCCGCCCCCGGCCGCGCTCGATGCACTGCGCTGCATCAAGCCGGTGGAGCTGCTGATGCACCCCTATGACGCCGCGACGCGGCTGCGTGAGGTGTACGCGACGACGTTGGGCGTCGATGCTGGCGAGCTGCTGACCAGTCGCGCCGCCAGCGAGGTCATCTGGGCGATGGGCCGTGCGCTCGACCCGCGGGCGGTCGCGATCCCACTGCCGGCCTACACCGACTACCTGCGCGTATTCCCGGGTCGCGGCTTCGGATCGACCACCGAATGCGGTCACAGCATCAAACAGCTCGATGCGGCGCTGACGCTCGCCCGGGTGGTACTCATCTCCAATCCACACAATCCGACGGGCTCAGTACTGGGGCCGGCTGAACTGACGGCCTTGGCGCTGCGCCACCCGCGCTCGGTGCTGGTGGTCGATGAGTCCTATGTGGAGTTTCTCCGTGACCCGGCAGCGGCGAGCATGGTCGGCTGCCCGGCCGGCAACGTGGTGGTACTGCGATCGGCGTCGAAGTTCTACGGGATCGCCGCCACCCGCGTCGGCGTGGCCTGGTGCCGCAACCGCCACCTGCTCACCAGCCTGGTAGGCGTGCAGGAGACCTGGGGACTGTCCGGGTTGGACGTCACCGTCGCCACCGCTGCGCTGAGCTCCCATGCCTGGGCCGCGGAGGTCCGTAACCAGTTGCTGGCAGATAGCCGCTGGCTCGCTGCCATGCTGGAGTGGCTGCCCGGGATACACCTACGGGCCAACGACCAGGTCCACTTCCAATACGCGCAGGCGCAGCATGGGCCAGAGTTGGCGGCCGTTCTGGCCGAGCACGGAGTCGGAATCCGGGTACTCAGCCGGGCTCACGGCATCGTACCGGGCGGGTTGCGCGTGGTCGCTCCGCGCCGCGACGAGCGAGACCAGGTTGCGGCTGCATTCGCGGTAGCGGCCGGCTTCGCGCCTGCGGTGGCCGCTGGGCTCAACGCTCCTGCCACTGCCCCGACGGTTGGAGCCCGGCGGTGAGCCGGCACGGGGCGAGCGTGGTCGGGGTACTGCTCGCCGCCACTGGCGCGCTGAGCTACGGCGTGACTGTGGTGCTCGGTCGCCAGCTCGCCGCCGCCGGGCTGGGTCCGGCCACCGCATTGGGGACGCGGTTCACGGTTGCGGCCGTCGTCCTCGCCGTCGCCGTGCAGTTGCGACGAGTGTCCTTGCGTCCGGAGCCGGGGGAAGCCATCCGCCTGCTGCTGCTGGGGGCCATCGGGTACACCGCGGAGTCGACGCTGTTCTTCCTCGCGCTGCAGCGTGGCACGGCGGCAACCTGCGCGCTGCTCTTCTACACCTACCCCGCGTTCGTCCTGCTCCTCGAGCTGGCCCGCGGGCGGGAACAGGCGCGCCCGTCGCTTCTGGTGGCCCTGCCGCTGTCGAGCGTCGGTGTGGTGCTCATTGTGGCATCCGGTCAGGGCCTGGCGATCTCCGTGCTCGGGATCGCCCTCGCGCTCGGTTCCGGGTTTATCTACGCCGGGTACTTGCTGGTCGGTCGCGAACTCGGGCGGCGCAGCGACTCGATGGTGGCGGCCTGCTGGCTTGCCGCCGGGGCAGCGCTGTCCTGCCTTACTCGCGGCATCGCCTTGGACGGCCTGGACAACCCCGCGGGACAGTGGCCGGTGCTGCTCGGCTACGGCCTGGCGACTGCGGTGGCGTTCTGGCTCACCTTCGCTGCGCTGGCCAGGATCGGCGCCAGCCGCACCGCCGTCATCATGACCTTCGAGGCGGTCACCGCCGCCGCGCTCGGAGCAGTGCTGCTCGGTGAACAACTCGGCCCACTCCAGGCAATCGGCGGGGCAAGCGTCCTGGCCGCCGCTGTCCTGATCGCCACGACCGCCGGCAAAGGCCGAAGTGCGCGCACACCGGCGGTAATCCCCAAGATTGACGAGGTAGCAGTGCGATGATAAACGTAATAAGTCGGCGAGCTGCTCATTTTTTCGCGGAGCACAATCCGCAGACGCCCTGCCTACCTATCGACCGACGGTGCATTACGCCTATCTGCCTACTGACGCTGCGATTGCGTCCGTCCATGAGTGCTGATGCAGGGA
>Ga0134125_10000734_pt1 | contig 42738 bp, 54 predicted proteins | sample KB31751_FD_96464 | JGI IMG/M metagenome (GOLD analysis project Ga0134125, IMG submission 96464) | Terrestrial soil microbial communities with excess Nitrogen fertilizer from Kellogg Biological Station, Michigan, USA - KB3-175-1 | ecosystem: Environmental > Terrestrial > Soil > Unclassified ...
AGCAGCACGTCACCCAATTTTGGGCGAACGAGCAGAAGATTTTCGACGCGGCGATTCGGACGGAGAACATCCCTGCCGAACGGGCAAACGCCCTCGTTGAAAAAGGGGCAGTTGCTCTCGGTCTCGACCTGAAGAACGAATCGACGAAGACCTTTCTTCAAGGCGCGACCGCCCGCCTGATGGCGATGCATCACGCCATGGCGATTGGGGAGGACTCAGCCGCCGTTGCCGGGGCCGAGCCCACCGGAATGGGAACGGACTACGCCGCCCAAGCGAAGGACATCCGGCAGAACCCGGCCAACCCTCTGAACGGAGCCTACTGGAACAAGGGAAACAAGTTCTCGCGCTCCGACCACGACGCCGCCGTTCAACGGGTGAACGAACTGATCCGCCTTGCGACCGAGCAGGAAGGGAAGAAGAAGCGGTGATTAAGCCCCTCCGCGACCTGATCGTCGCAACCCCATTGGAAGAGACGGACAAGGTTGGCCTGCTTACCATGCCCGAGAATTACAAGCAGGCGCTTCGGGTGCATTACCGAGCCGTGGTTCTCTTCTCCGGGCCGAAGGCGACGAAGGACGTGCCTCCCGGCTCCATTGTCCACGTCTCGGAGTCCTGGGGAGAGAAGTTCACCTACCGAAACAAGCCGGTCTGGATCGGTCGCATCCGAGACATCAACGGAGTGTGTGAGGGCGATCGGATAGCTGACTACAACTCCTACCTCGATTGAAAGTCCTCTTTCTCAACGCTCCCTGGTGGAACAAGGAAAAGGGTCAGCCTCTTCGGCGTGGCGTTCGGGCCGGGTCACGCTGGCCGATGACGATGGGCAGCCACTTCGTCCCCGACTGCTTTATGCCGATGGGGTACATGCCGTTTCCCATGTTCATGTCATCGGCTGCCGGATGGCTGGAGTCGGTTGGAAAGGAACAGGGGATTGAGGTCTTCATGCGTGACTCGGTTACTCGAGGAGAGTCCTACTTTCGCTGCTACCAGTTCGTCAGGGAATTGGCCCCCGATTGGATCGTCTTCGAGTCAGCCCCGAGTTCGTGGGAGTCCGATCAGTCGGTCTTGGCCCAACTCGCCAAGGAAAGCCCGAAGTCGAAAGTCATCCTGACCGGCACAATCACGGCTGATACGGCAATAGTCTCGGCTCTCGATTGGGCGAACATAGTCGCCATAGTTAAGGGCGAGTACGAGAAGGGTGTTGAACAGGCCATCACCTTCGACGGCAAGAGACTCGTCATCGAACGCCAATTCCTATCCGCCGAAGAGATGAACGGCCCCCACGGAAAATGGAAGTGGGATGAGGGGTGCGCCCGAAACTACTTCGACGAAAACCCTCTTGGACAGAAGGCTCCGCAACTCCAAATGTGGGCGAGCCGGGGATGCGTGTACAAGTGCAACTTCTGCGCCTGGCCGGCCACGATGACCAATGATGATCCTTTGGGAACGGGAAAGCGGCAGATGCGCTACTACACCGGGGACTACATCGAAAACTACATCCGTGAACGTCTAGCCGTCACGCCCGACTTGGCCTGCGTCTATTTCGACGGTGACACCGAAAACATCTCCGACAAGCACACCCTGGAAATCTGCGAGGCGATGCGGAAGATCGGGCTTCCCTGGTCGATGATGTGCCGGGGGGATACCTCTTCCCGCGAGGTATGGAAGGAGATGAAGGACTCAGGATGCTTTGGGGTGAAGATCGGCTTCGAGTCCGGTTCTCAGCGCGTCGTCAACGAAATCATCGGCAAGGGTCTCGACATTCAGGAGGCCCGAGAGACAGCGATCTTCCTCAAGGAAATCGGGATGACCGTCCACGGTACTTTCATGGTGGGGCACCCAGGCGAGACGCCAGAGGAGGCCAACCAAACGATCGAGTTTATCAAGAAGCTCTATGCCGACAAGGGGCTCGATACCCATCAGTTGAGCGGCACGGCCACAATCAGCGGCACACCCTTGGCGAACCTTAAGGCAGGGGAGACGAACAAGCGTTACCCAGGGGCGAAGAAGGACGAGAACTGGCATGAGGATCTAGACGGCCAGAAGAAAGCCGAGCGACTGGTCCAGGCCACCCACGGCTATTGACCATGCTCGAAGAACTGGCGATCACCCCAAGCAAGGCTGGTTCGGGAGTGGATGGGTGGCACTCCGATTCCCCGATCTTCAAGCATGTCGTCGAGACCGTTAGCCCGAATCTGATCGTCGAAGTCGGGACGTGGAAGGGAAAGAGTGCAATCGAGATGATGCGTTGGGCGAAACCCACAACCACGATCATCTGCGTCGATACCTGGCTTGGGAGCTTAGAGCATTGGATGAATGAGGACATGGAACTCCTATACGGCAGGCCAACGCTCTACATCGACTTCCTGAAGAACATCCGTGAGGCGCAGATCGAGGAACAGGTGAGGCCCCTTCCCATGCCCTCAAAGCAGGCCGCTCGGTTCCTGAAATGGAAATGGGATTGGGTTCCGAAGGCGGACCTAATCTACATCGACGGCTCGCATGATGAGCAGGATGTCCTCTCCGATCTTGTCGAGTACTGGCCATTAGTCCAAAAAGGAGGGATCATGTTTGGAGATGACTACGGCGAATGGCAGACCGTTGAGGACGCCGTTGAGAAATTCGTGCAGGGCAGAACCGACATGGACTTTCGACTAAAGGACTACACCGACCGGGAAGAGTGTTTTTGGATCATGGAGAAAATCGCCACATGAAGACCGCCGTGATGTTCTGCGGGCAGGCCCGCACCTTCGCCAACTGCTACCAACTGATGTACTGGAAGGTTCTGCGGTTATTCGAGAACCCGACCTTTTTCGTACGTGTTGCTGACGATGAGCAGGCCGGGACGATGAACGCCCTCTCAGTCCACTTCGAGGATGTTCGGGTCGAGTACGTCAAGCAGCCCGACTTCCCCCACGCAAAGCAGATGATGGAACGGAGTAACTTCGCCGGCTACGGCTTGGCGAACCACGTCCAGGCGCATCCCGAGAATCTCCTGAAGGCCTTCTGGTCGTACAAAAACGTCTGGGAAATGATCCCAAACCCGGAGGATTACGATGTCTTCGTTCGCATCCGTCCGGACCTTTGGTTCATGGAATTTGAAATGCCGGAGAGACCGCAGGCGAACGAGGCGATTACGCCAGTATGGGGACGTTTCGGCGGGGTCAACGACCGTCTTGCGATCATGGGATTTGAAGCTGCCCGCGCATACATGACGACTTTAGACCGAGTGGATAAGCTCCTCATGCTCGGCTGTCCCTACCACCCCGAGACTCTGACCCGGTACTCCCTCGAAGACCAGGGCATCACGATTCGGCATGAGCTGGAGGCGTTTTTCTATTTTCGGCGTCTTCGCACCGCGATCCACCCGACCCAGAACTCCCTAGGGAACAACGAATGGCTCTGCGGAGAGCCGGAGGCGGCGTGGCATCATCGGCTATACGAAGCCAAGAAACCCGCCAGTGTATTTGCGTGAGCGACGAACGCCCCTACATCTACATCGGGACGCCGATTCGAAACGTCCCCCAGCACCCCGACTTGAAGGAGGATCTGTCGAACGTCTTCCAGTTTCTCGAAAAGGAGTACACCCAGCCGATCTTGGAATTGATGCACGACGCGACCTTGCCCTATCGGATCAAGGTGCTGCTCTGTCCCTACGCTGGGATCGCTAGGGCTCGAAACAAGATCGCCGCAGACTTCCTGAAGGACCCGAAAGGGTGGATGCTTTTCTTTGCGGACTACGACCTCTGCCCCACCGCCGACGACTACAAACGGATCATCTCGAAAAATATGCTGGTCCTCGGCGGTCTCTACGCCACCCGAGAGAAAAACTGCCATTGGGTCTTGAACTCCTACATCGGGCCGGAACCGGACAAGGATGGAATTTGGCAGGTTTGCGAACTCGGGACGGGCTTCAAATGCTTTCACCGCCAAGCCTTCGAGAAAATCCTCGCCGCCTACCCATGGCTTGAGCACGAAGCCGACGACCACCCCGGAGTCAACGAGTGGGGATTCTTCTCCATGGGAGTCGTCCAATTCGAGAACAAGAGGCGTTGGCTCACCGAAGATTACTGGTTCGACAGCCTTTTCCGTGAAATCAAGATACCGATTTTCGCCGATACGACAGTCAGGCTAAAGCACCGGCACACCAACCAAAACGGGGAAAAGCTGCTCTTTCCTTTGGAGGCCCCTCCGATCCCGATTCAGAAATTCGCATTGACAGCGTAAGAAAGACCTCGCAACCCTACTTACGCCACAAACAAGCATGGGATCAAACCTCACCCGCTCTGGCGTCAACAACACCGCTTTCAGCCCCAACGCCGACAAAACGGCGCAGCTCACAGGATCAGGGCAACTCGTCCCCGGCAGCATCAGCCCGACCTACGCGGCGACCATCGCCCTCGACTCCATCCTCCAGTACTCCTGCTTCGTCTCGCTGACCACGATTGGCTCGACCGCAGCGACGGTGACGACCGGGACCGTCTTCAACGCCGGCGGACTCCTCAATGTCCTCGTCAACCAGGTCTCGGGCGGCTCGGCCACCGTGACGTTCTCGACCGGATTCAAGGTCAACGGTACGGTGTCCCCGAACTCGGCCAAGGCGGTCGGCCTCTCCTTCGTCTCGGACGGGACGAACTTCATCGAGTTCAGCCGCACGAGCATCGCGGGTGGCATCTAATTTCGAATACGGGGGTATTCGTTCATGGCAAGAACGCGCTCTCTCATCGGGGGGCGCGTTTTTGTTGTTGCAATAGGTTTTCAACCTGATTGAAGTGCCGGTGAGCCCTCGGTAGGAACTCCCAGCCAACGCCACAAAGGCGGCCCCGAAGGAAGGCTCGGAATTAACTATCCGAGTACGTCCCGCTGAAAACGCGGATCTCCGGGTCTCGGATGCGACAGGAAAACCTCTCTCATCCTTTACTCTCATGGCTGGTGCAATCATCAATCTGCCGCCCTTCTGGCAGGTCGCGTTCGATGGCGTGTGGCGCGAAAACCCCGCTCAACAGACGGAGCACCGTCTGGCGGGCAGCTACATGACCAAGATGGTCAACGGAAGTCAGGAGCGGATCGACTACATGGGGTCGCAGCAATATGCGATGCGGCAGGTGACTGCCCGAGCCCAGAAGACCGAGCCCTCCGACGTTCCCATGTATTCCCGTTGGGTCCGTCCACGGCCCTACGACAAGACGACTTGGATCGACCAGTTCGACCCGATCCTCTTGGGAACTCTCCCCAATCCCGACTCGGCGGTGGCCCGCAATCACGCGATTGCTGCGGCTCGCCAGAAGGACATCATCCTTCTGAACGCCCTCTTGGGGACGAACTACACCGGAGCCCAGGGCTCGACGGCGGTGACGCTCCCGACAACGGGCGGCCCGCTCAACACGGGTCAGACAATCGGCGTCACCTACGGTTCTGGATCGGCCAACTCCGGCCTCCAGTTGGCCAAGCTGACCGCTGCCTCCTACCTTCTCGACAACAACGACATTGCCGAGACCGGCCGGCACTTCGCCTACTCCGCTAAGGAGTTGAACAACCTGATTACGAATGTGGATCAGGTGAACTCGGTTCTCTACAACGACGTTCGCGCCCTTCGGGACGGTCGGATTCGGGACTTCATGGGCTTCATGTTCATCAGGTCGCAGCTCGTCCCGTTCTCGTCCGGCTCGACTACGATCCGAACCTGCGTCGCCTGGCAGCAGGATTGCCTCTTCCTCGGAATCGGGGAGGACGTGATGACGAAGATCGACATCCTGCCGATGCAGTCGCAGGCGATTCAAGTCTATACCTGTCTCCTCTTGGACGGCACCCGCGCCACCGAGCAGGGAGTCGTTCAGATCAACTGCGATGAGTCGGTCTAACCCCTAACCACAAGGACAAACACACATGGCTATTTGGTACACCGACGTTGCCCAGGCTCAAGAGCAGGGCAACAACTTCCCGGCCCAGCCGGGATCGCAGCAGATCACCAACCTCCCGAGCAGCATCGGGCAGAACGATTCGGTTGTGGAGGGTCCGCCCTGGATTTGGGCCTCCTACACCTGGACCGGAAACGAGGCGGTCAACGACATCATCAACATCGCAAAGTTGGAGGCGGGCTATCTGGTCTCCCCGGACGGGCACGTTTGCTCGGGGACCACGGCCCCGGCGACGACCCTGACGGTTGCGATTGGCGACAACGACCTCAACCTCCCTACGGCTCTGCCGATCCCGAACGCCCAGGCCCTGACGAACATCATCGGGTCTCCGGTGCCTCTCCAGGCCCCGGCGTTCGTGGCGAACACGGCCTACGTTGTCGGGAATGTCGTGTTGGATTCGGCGTCCTCGCCGGCCAACCAGGCGTTCACCTGCATCGTGGCCTACTCGGGCAGCGCGACCGCTCCGCACTCGAATACGACGAACTGGATCAACAACCAGGTCCGGTACTCGTCTTCGATCGACATCCACGCCGCGAGCGGAAACGTCGCCTTTGCGACGGGGACGCAGCTCTACGGAGGCCCGATGTCGAAGGTTCCGGCGAGCATCACGGTCGGGCAGGTGCAGGTGGGGGCGACCGCCAATCAGATCGCCAACTACCCGTACATCATCCAGCAGGATTGCTGGCTCCAAGCCGTCATCCTCACCGCAAACACGATTGCGGCCAACACGGTCAGCCTCTTCCGAGTCGCCGTCGCCGCTGCGAACTAAACCCTTGGGAGCCTAAACAGCGCCCAAAACTCAAACATGACCTCCGGCGGGGTATCCATTGTGGCGATGGACCCTGCCGGAGGTCTTCTTTTGTAACGATATGCCCACCACTCTCGGACCTGTCCAGATCGCAAACCTAGCCCTATCAAGGATCGGTTCGCAAGCGATCAACTCCCTTGCGGACACGAACAACCCGGCCTCGGTTGCCTGCAACAACAACTACCAGTTGGCGTATCTCGCGGTCTCCAGGGCGGCGAAGTGGAATTGCTTGGCGACTACGGCGGTCCTAGCGCAGATCCCGCAGACCCCGTTGCCGAATCTACCTTCGGGCGGTCTTCCTCCGATCCCTCCCACAGTTCCGACTTGGGAGCCGAACACGACCTTTGCCGCGAACTCGTATTTCACCTTCGGAGGCTACTTCTACTTCGTCCTCATCAACTACACCTCATCGAACAATTTCACGGTGGACCTGACGAACGGGAGTTTCGTCCAGACGAACCTACCTACCTCCTACCCCTTCGCTCCCTTCAACGGTTCAGCCTTCCCTTCGGGGTGGGCTTACCAGTACGAGTTGCCGGCCGATTTTCAGCTTCTCATGGTCCTGAACGGAAACACGTATTGGGGATTCCAGGGTTTTGGTTCGTCCTCGTCCGACTTTCAGATCATGGGGAAATTTCTCTTCTGCAACACCCCTCAAGCGGTCATTCAGTACATCAAGAACGAACCGGATTCGACGCAGTTCGATGCGTTGTTCACAGAAGCCCTATCCCTCAAATTGGGTTCGATGATCGCAACGGCCTTGAGGCAGGATGGGGGACGGATGGAATTGGAGTTGGAGGGGGGGTACAAGTCCGTCATCAAGCAGGCCCGGACGATGAATGGGAATGAGCAGCAGGTTCGGCGCTTCAACCCAATCGGTTCCTCCATGTTCAATCGGTCCCGTTACGGCGGGATCAACGGAAGAGTTTACTTGCCCAATGTACCGAACTTTATTGCCAAGATCGTACGGTGGTTAAAGATGGTTGGGTGAAATCAATACCCGGATATGAAGGCCGTTATTCCATCACAGATGACGGGCAGATTTATTGTCACCGGAGGAAAGATTCAATGAATCGGGTCAAGTGGGGGATGTTCATGTGCCAGAAAACGACCCGGACTGGTTACAGGATAATCGGGTTAAGAGACGCGACTGGGAAAAAGAGATTTCATCCTATTCACCGTCTAGTGGCACAAGCGTATGTGGGAGACGTTAAAAACCGAGTTGTGGATCACATTGATGGCAACTTGGAGAATAACCATGCATCGAATCTACGTTTGTGCGACTCATCCCAGAATCAAGGGAATCGTAAATTGAGCAGGAATAACACTTCCGGATTTAAAGGTGTGTGTTGGCAGAACCAGATGAAGAAATGGCAGATGTCCTGCCGAATCAACGGCTCTCGGCGTTATAGTTGGCACGATACGAAAGAAGAGGCGGCCCGAGCCTATGACACTGTGGCTATTGAGGCTCATGGTGAATTTGCCCGCGTGAACTTTCCCAGGTCCTAATGTCGAAGTTCGTTCACCAGACAACCTCGTTCTCCGGGGGGGAGACTTCTCCCAAGGTTGACGCTCGGGTAGATCAGGCGAAGTACAATTCGTGGCTTCGTCAGTGTCAGAACATGGTCCCGTACAAGACTGGGGGGCTAACGCGGGCCATAGGGACAAAGTACGTCGCCTCGGCCAAGCTCAAGAATACGGTCGGACACAACTACTGCGCTAACCTTCTCAAGTTCATCTTCGACCCGAATGTCACCTTCGCCTTGGAGTTCGGGCATGAGTACATCCGGTTCTACTCGAATGAGCAGCAGGTCACGATCAACTCAGCCCCCCTCTGGATCACAGGAACAACGTATGCACAGGGGGCTTTCGTCGAAGACCCTGGGGACGGAAACAATATCTATTACGCCATCTTGCCCGGTACGAGCACGACGCAGCCGCACGCGGCCCCGAGCCAATGGGTGAAGCAGAACATCTACGAAGTTCCGAGCCCTTACTCGGCTGATGCTGGTCCTTCCGGTTCGATCTTCGACACCGATGTTTTCCAAATCCAGCCCTGCCAGATCAACGACATCATCTACATCGTCCACCCTGAATATCCGCCGTACAAGCTCTCACGGTTCGGGGATACGGATTGGACAATGCAGGAGGTCGAATTTCTCACTCCAGCCCTCCTCGATCAGAACTCAAGTGACATCACCCTCACGCCGAACGCTCTGATCGGAAACGGGATTTTGGTTCAGGCCAACGCACCTGCCTGGGTGGCATCGCAGTTCTACACCTTGGCAAACTCGGTTGAGGTGAGCGGCATCATCTACAATTGCATCGTTACGAATGTCTCCGGGTCCACCTTCGCCGCCGACTACGCCTTGGGATATTGGCAGAAGGTCGGCATTTTCAACCCGCAGCACGACGGTTCGACCTGGCAGTATTCGGTCCTTCGCCAGTCGGCCTCGGTTCAAATCGTTGGAGATGTGAACTTGGGATTTCCCTTGGCTGATCCGAACGCGATTCAGGAGTCCGATCCGCTTCAGATTCTTGGTAACTACGAGGTTCACACCTACGGAGTGTGGTCGGCGACAATCCAGATTTTGAGGTCGTTGGATGGGGGGATAACCTACGATACGGTTTACAACTTCACCGGATTGAGTGACCGGAACGCGGATATTCAGGGCAACGCTCCTCAACTCGGTATCTACAAGATCGCCATTTCCAACAATAGCGCACCCACCAATCCTGGGGCCACAGCGCCCCGAGTCGTCTTGGAGGCTGACAACGGATTTCTATCCGGTCTCTTCGAGATCACGAACGTAGGCATCGCGGACGCCTCGGCCATGATTAACGGGGATGTGTACCAAATCCTGACCTTGGGAACTACGAATTGGTCAGCCTTGGGGGCTGGAAACAACGCATTTGTCGGAGAGATTTTCGTTTACAACGGTTCGGCGGTGACGGGCTCAGGAGGGCAGGTGACCAACCCGTATTTGGCTCAAGCGAACGTCGTCACCCAATTGAGCGACAGCAACCCCTTATCTCCTGCATGGGTCAATGGGACGAGCTACACCGCGAGCCAAAACGTCAGTTACAACTTCATCAACTACGAGGCAATCAACAACGTGCCGAGTGATGGCGTGCCTCCACCTCAAGACCCGACGAATTGGGGAACGGTGCAGCCGGGCGGATCGGAGTATTGGGCAGAGGGAGCATGGTCGGAGTATCGGGGCTATCCCCAGGCCATCACCTCGTTTCAGCAGAGAATGTGGTACGCCGCTTCCGGTTTCCAACCGCAGAGGATTTGGGGGACGGTCACGAATGACATCGAAAACTTCGCCTTGGGGGATCAGACCTTGGCGACGGATGGATTGGCCTTCGACCTGAACGCTCCGACAAGGGGCTCGATTCTCTGGCTCACCGCTCAGTCGGATTTGTTCGCCGGGCTCATGGGCGCAGAGTGGGTTATCAATTCCGGTTCCGTCAACTCGTCGGGTGGGGGTACTGGTTCAGCAATTACGCCTTCAGCCCTGAACGCGGTGGAGCAGGGGACGTATGGCTCGGCCCCCTTCGTCATTCCTGCCATCGTCGGAAATGCGGTGTTCTTCGTCCAGCGGCAGGCTGACGCCATCCGGCAAATGTTCTTCTCGGTTTACACGGCGAAGTACATGAGTTCGGACCTTACGACGCAGGCCGATCACTTGTTCTCTTCGGGCATCGTCAAGATCGACTACCAGACGCGGTGGAGGCATCAGGGTATGCTTTGGGCCCTGACGCAGCAGGGGTCGTTGTGCGGCCTCACCTACGACTTGGATCAAGAGGTTTTCGGATGGTGCCGAAGGCTGACAGGGACCGGACAATTCGCGGCCCCCGGCGTCCCGCTACTGAATGACAACGGATTCGAGTCGTTGGCTATTATCCCCGGAACAAACAATTCCGACGATCAGGTTTGGGTGGTTGCGAACCGCCTCATCAATGGGGTGCAGACCCGCTACATCGAACTCGTCAACCCAAACAATTGGGAGGAGACGTTTTCAGGTGCGCCAAATCCTCCGGCTCCTTCTTTGGCCGATGCGTACTACTTGGACTCTGGGACCACGATTGCGAGCCCCGGAAGTCTGACGCTGACGGCAGCCCTACCTTGGCTCCCTGGTCGGTACGTGTACGGGTTGGCGGACGGAAACGGATTCGGCCCACTTCTCGTTGGGAATGACGGGACAATCATCCTGCCGAACAATATCCCCACAACCGTCACGAAAGTTCAGGTTGGTCTCCCGATCCTATACTACGGCCAGCCGATGCGCTTCGATTCGAGTATGACGGCGGGGAACTTGCAGGCCCGAACGAAGCAGGTGGCGGATTGGTACGTCAGACTTTGGAACTCATCTGGCGGGCTCTTGAGCAACGGAACCACAACCTATCCCTATTGGGTGGCGAGCACAGCCTACGTTCCGGGCAACTGCGTCATCAGCGATCAGACGCAGGGAGCCTTCATGTGCGTCATCGCGTACAGCGGGATTGTGGACCCGAGTTTGGAGCCTACGTCTTGGATTTCGATTCCCGTCCCTTCCTATCAGGCCCCACAGGCGATTCCGTACACGAAAAACGCGAATTACCCCTTTGCCATCCCGACCTTCGTTGCGAGCCCGACCGACTTCCGTTTGCCCACAGCCTTGCAGCCTTCTCCAGATCACGACCCCAAAGTCATCCTCACGGGCAATGACGCGCTGCCGTTGACCGTGCTCGGTCTCTTCGTCAAGATGGACCTCATATCCCAGCCGTGACCGTCCGCCGACTCAACTTGGAAAGCGAATATCCCATGATTGAAAAGTGGTGGACGGACCGAGGCTCGACCGCTCCCCAGCAATGCCTTTTGCCTCCGGTGGGGGTTGTCAGCGAATTGGAGCACATCCCGATTGCGTGCGCCTTCCTCTATCAGGTCCAGTTCGTTCCCATTGGAATTGTGGAGTGGGAGTGCACGAACCCGGATATTTCTTCGGCCCTGCTACGTCTTCGAGGACTGAACAAGGTGTTCGACTTCTTCGAGACCTTTTGCGCCGATCAGGGCATCAAGACCATCTTCTCCTGGGTTGCTAAGGGTAGGGGGGATGGACGGTTATTGGCCGGCCGTCATTGGGTGAAGTGCGAAGGCGAGCGGCACGAACTGATGGCGTTTTCAGTGAAGGAGGAAGCGTGCCTGCCATAATCCCAGTCCTCGCCGTCGCTTCCCTGGCGACAACTGCCTACGGGGCCTACGAACAAAAGAAGGCGGGGGATGCAGCCGCCCAGGTCGATACGGCCACAGCGGCCTACAACGCGAAGTACGACCAAGCCCTTTCCGAGCAGTTGGACGCGGACACGATTGCGAACATCGAAACCGAACGGAGGAACGATGCGGTGTACCTTTCCAAGCAGGAAGCGGGCTATGCTTCGGCGGGAGTCCTGGCTACAACCGGAAGCCCGTTGGATGCCCAGATCACGAACGTAGGGAGGATGGAGCAGAACTTGCAGCAGCAATGGGTGAACGCCCAGCAGCAGGAGCAGGCGTATGCCTCCCAAACCAAGGCCGGGCTTGCCTACGGTGCCGCCCAAGCCCAATCCGACCGCATCTCAGGCTCAATCGCTTTGCTCAACGGGGGTGCGAAACTGATTGGAATGGGTGTGCAGGACGTTCAAAGCGGAGTCTTTAAATAACATGGCCCTCCCCATTGTCCAAGGTTCGATGGTCGAAACTCCGGTTGGCGGGACCAAGCTCGATGTCGGCCCACTCCGTGAGGCAGCACTTGCCCCTGGCCGTTTCGCTGCCGCTCTCGGTCAGGACGTTGGTGGGCTTTTCCAAGACCTCTCCCAGCAGATTCAGGAGACCCGGAACCAAAAGAAGGTGTTCGATGCGGATATTGCGATGCGGACGGCGAAGAACAACTTCGTCGATGAGCTCACTAAGAACCCGCAGTTGGCCCGAGATCCCGGCACTTGGGTTCCCGAATGGCAGAAACGGAGCCAGGAGGTCTCCGACAAGATTCTTTCCCAGGATGGTCTGGGGCCTGTCCTGAAGAATCACCTTCAGCAGATGTCGGGAGTGTGGACGTTGGATTCGACTTCAGAAATCAGGACGCAGGCTCTACGGCGCGAGGTGGCGGATACGAGGAAGTCAGGGATAGCAGCCGCTAACATGGCGATACAGCAGGGGCAACCCGATCAGGCCATTGCGGCCTACAAGGCAATGGGGGAGAAAGGCGTGTTAGGCCCGAAGACTGTCGATGCGCTGATTCGCCAAGTCCCGATGCAGATCGCAGAGGGGAAGGCCAACATGCTTATTGCCATCCATCCCATCGGTGCGCCGGATGAGATTCGGAAACTGGAGGGGCAGATGCCGCCGAACAAGTTTCGTTCCGCCTTGCGGCTGGCCGAGCAGGAGCAGGCCCGCGCCCAGGTCGATAACGCGGAAAAACTCTCAGGGATGGTGGATGACAGCCCTCTTCATTCGATTGACCCGAAGATGCTGACCGCTTGGCGGGACAATAAAAACATCAACGCCTTCCAGTACGAGCGCATCCAGTCGCGGATCAAATCCTACGAGAAAGCCCAGGCGAAGGAGCACAACATACAGGAGAGGTCCGATTACAATGAGGCGATGATGCGGGCCGACCATCCTCCGACCGATGGAACGGATTTGAAGGAATGGGCGGCGGACGTGAAATCCCAGGGGCTTGGGTGGACGAACCCGGCCTACCGAAGGCAACTGAATCAGTACGTGGACCGCAAAGTCGATCACGTCATCAAGACCGGTCACTCCTTTGAGAGCCAAGTCGAGCGGGACATTTTCGGACGGATGGGGAGGGAGCCTTTGGACCCTGAGGGCTACCGGATCAAGGCTGTCACACGGAAACTAGGGACGGGCGATTACCAGATTTCCGATGAGGACTTCGCCAAGCAGTTTCCAGGCAAGACCCGTTCGGATGTGGTTCGATCGGCTCAGTCGGTTCAGGCCGAGAGATACGACAAGATGCGCCAGTGGTTCGCGGACCATAAGGAAAAGGGGGTAACGGAGAAGGAGGCCGAGGAGTACCGGCAAAGCCTCTACCGCCCCGCCATCGAAAAGACAGTGAGCGACGCGATTGACGCCGCCATAGGCACCCCATGAGCCAAGCCGCCCCGGTTGCGGAACCCCCTGCAAAGGCCCAGGAAGGCCCCCAGGATGCCCCAGGATCGGTTATTTCCCCCCAAGGCATCTCCGATGCCTCCCCGAACTGGAAAACCCTTTATGGGGGCTTACAGGGGCTCGACGACAGGGTTTCATCCCAATTACGCCAATCATTTGCATTACTAGACCATAACTCGGAAGACCCGAAGGAGGCTCGGGCGAGGGCGATCAACCAAAACTTCATCACCCGTCAGTTACAGGGACACCTCGATCCTGACTTGATCCGGGGGAACTGGGAAGCGGTTAAGTCAGCGTGGGCCAAGAAGAAGCTGGGGCTCGACCAAAAGCAGATTTCAGATACCGAGCTTTACGGTCAGATTGCCAAGTCCTTTGCGCCCGAGACTGAGGAGCCTGCCGCTCAGAAAGACCCCTGGGGACTCCTGAAAACCGCCCTCATCCTCACCGGACGGATGGCCGCTCACTGGCACCAGACGATAGGGAGCGTTCCCTTGGTCAACTTGCCGGATGCGCCGGTCAACGAGTTGCCGAATATTCCGTTGCCTGACCCTTTCCCGGCAGGACTGACTGCGAAGGAAATGGGGTACGCCTGGAATATCCTCAAGCCCCAGATCGAAGGTCTGGAGACCCCGGAGAGCTTGGGGACGATGGGGGCTTTTGGTGTTCTCGGCAAGGGTGCTGAGATGGGGTCGAAGGTCGCAGCCGTTGCCTTAAAGGGGATGTCGGGAGTTTTCACGGCGGTCATGGCGAAGGCGGCGAAGGATGGGGCTGAGAATATCGCAAAGGTCCGCGCCGATCCGAACCATACCACGATGGATGTTGCGAGGGCTTATGCGAGCGAGGCCGGAAACGTCTTTGGCGCGTTGGCGGGGGCGGTCGGGATACTGCATGGCGTGTCACCAAAATCGGTTTCAGCGATTAAGGATGCCCCAATCGAAGAGGTTCCAAACATCCTCCATGAAGAGGCGGCGAAAACCAAAGACCCGGTTGAGAAAGCGGCCATCGTCAACGCGGCCCAGGAGGTTCAGAAGGTGGCAGCGGAGAACGAAACCCCACCTCCCGAAGAACCGAAGACACAGCCTACCGTACCATCCGAAGAAGGGAAGGTCGAGCAGCCAAAGGCTGAACCGCCGGCGGAAAGACCGGGTTTGTTGGTGGGGATCAAGAACGCCGTCGTCGATGAGGAAATGTCCAAGATGGGGCTGGAGCCAGCCGAACACGGCGAGAGTCTTTCGTGGGAACAAGCCAAGGCTGACGCCGATGCGAAGTTGGCTGCCGATCCCTTCGCCGGCCAAAAACTCGTTCAATCATTGGCTGATAAACCGAGACCGATCACAGGCCAGGAAGACGCATTGCTCTTGTCCGAAGTGAACCGCCTGAAGCTGGAGAGGCAAGACGCCGAGGATGCCCTGATCCAGGCCAAGAAGGCCGGGGACGAGGATGCCCAGGCCGAAGCCAATATCCGCATCGCCAAGGCGCGAGATGACTTTGCCAAGGCCGAGGAAACCGCAACGAAAGTCGGCACTCCCCAGGCGCAAGGCTTGGCACTTCGCCGGATGATGATGAGGGAGGACTATTCGATTGCCTCGATGGAGAAGCAGTTGGCGGCCGAAACCCCAGATGGGAAGTTGACGCCTGAGCAGATGGATCAGGTGCGAGATCTATCGAAGCAGATTCGGGATACAGGAGACGCAGCAGCGAAGCATGAGGCAAGACGTTTGGCAGCCTACAAGTCACGGCTAAAGAAACTAACGGAGGACTACGAGGAGAGGGTGAAGGAGGGGAAGCTCGGGCCGAAACCGAAGGCTCCACCGATCAAACTCGACCTCGAAGGCGAACTCCTGAAGGCCGCACACGAACGGGCTAAGAACGAGTTTAAAAACGCCGTCTTCGCAGAGAGGATGAAGAACCGATCTTTCTACGAAAAGGGGTTCAACAAGTTGGTGAAGTGGAGGAGGGGGTTTCTCCTGTCCTCTCCCGTAACTCTGGGAAAGCTGACCGCCGCCGCGATCTGGCGCATGGGTTCCACCGCAGCCGAGGAAGGTGTTGGGACCGCCTTATCCAAGGTGCCGGGCATTTCTAAGGTGTCCGAGCAGGCCCCTCGTTACGGCGCTGTCAACGTGGATGCCGAGGCCGCCGCCATTACCCAGCAGTTCACCCAAGGGATGAAGGATGCATGGGATCTCCTGAAGACCGGAGCCAGCAACCTCGATATGCTCTACGGTCGGGGAAAAGACCCGGCTGTGGCCGAAGGGGATCGAATCGACCGATCCGTCCTCGACTTCTTCGGGCAGATTCACGGCGCATTAAAGGCTCCGATCAAGCGGGCCGAGTTCGCCCGTTCCTTCCAAAAGCGCGTTGCCTTCGCCATACGTCATGGGGTCGATGCCTCGAATCCCCTGGTTCAGACCCGGATCGCTGTCGAAGCCTATAAGGATGCGAACCGGGCGATCTTCCTTCAGGACAATACGATTTCGGAGTTCTTCAAAAGAGGATCTTCGGCGCTCGGTCCAACCGGCACGGCAGCGATGAAACTTCTTCTCCCCATCGTCAAAGTCCCGACGAACATCGTTGCCGAGAGTTTCGAGTACGCGACCGGACTTGGCACCGGATCATGGCGGTTGGCGAAAGCGTTGAAGGCCGGAACCGCAACCTTGGCCCCTGAGCAGGCCGATCTCATCATGCGGAATCTCCAGAAGGGATCACTCGGAGCCGCCGCTCTGCTCCTCGGCTACTTCAACGCGGACAAGGTGGGAGGGTACTACCAAGCCGGCCAGAAGCGGAAACAGGGAGACGTGGGGATCGGAAACGTCAAAGTCTTCGGCCATGAGATTCCGTCGTGGGCCATGCACATTCCTTTGATGGAAGTGGTGCAGCTCGGCGCGACCGTTCGGCGGGTGGCTGAATCCAAATTCAGGAAGAAGGACAAGGACGTTCTCGGCCTAGGGGAGGGGGTGTGGGCGGGAATCATGGGATTGGTCGATGACGTTCCCTACGTTCGGGAAGGATCCGAGGTCGGAAAGATTGCTGGAGGCGGACCCGAAGGGCGGTACGCTCGCGGTGAGTTCGCCAAGGATGTCACCGTTCCACAGATGCTTCAGTTTCTCGCAAGGCACTTCGACAAGGACAGCAAGGGAGAGACGATCAAGCGCAAGCCGGACACTACCCTTGAGCACATCGAAACCGGAATCCCTGGCCTGCGGGAAACCGTTCCCGCCAAGAAGTCCCGCAACGTGAAGTATCGTGAGCCGCAACCATGATGCCCGAGGAAATCATTGAGGAGATGGAAGGGTTTCAGGAGACCGGCAATGTCGGGTGTCTCCTCCCGAACCACGCTGACCAATGCGAAGAGTCCGAACTTCCTGAAGACGATGACTGACTTTTCAGAGGCAACCGTACTCGTTTCCTGCAATCCCTTGTTCGTCTCCTTGGCCGAACGGTTGGCCCGCGACTTCAAGAAGGTGTACCTCCGTTGCCCGAGGGGAGGGAATTTCCCTGAGCTGACAAAGGGTATGGTGGGGCAAGGCTTGGAGAACGTCGAACTCGTTTGCTCGATCCCCGGCCCTCACTTCGAAGAAATTGACTTGTTTGTCTTCCCGGACTTGGGACAAGCCTGCGAACAGATCGACTTAGAGGAAAGGGGGAAACGAGTCTGGGGGGCGCGTCATGGCGAGGATTTGGAGAACTACCGGGAACTGTGCAAAAATGAGATGGAGAAGCGCGGCCTCCCGGTCCAACCCTGGCGGAAGATCAAGGGCATTACAGCCCTCCGGTCCTGGCTCAAAGCCCACAAGGACCAGCATGTCAAAATCAACAAGTGGCGCGGCCTGACCGAATCGTTTTTCTCCCCACGATTCGAGGTGGTTGAAACGAAGTTGGACGACATCGAAAAGAAGCTCGGGGCTTTCAAGGAAACCCTGGATTTCATCGTCGAGGACGATTTGCCCGACCGCATCGAAGTCGGCATCGACTCGTTCACGATAGACGGGGAATGGCCGAATAACACGTTGGTCGGAATCGAGGCGAAGGACATCGGATACGTCGGCCAGGTCAGGCCGTGCGACAAAATTCCCGAACCGATCTGCCGTTGGAATCAGAAGATGTCCGACTTCTTCGAGCGGCAGGGGTCGCGCTGCAACGTCTCCAACGAAATCCGAATCGGAGAAGACCAGGAACCTTACATGATCGACGCCACGATCCGGATGCCATCCCCCCCCGGAGAACTCTGGCAGGAGATGTGTTCCAACCTCTGCGAAATCTATTGGGAAGGAGCAAACGGCACTTTGGTCGAACCGAAGTTCCGGGGTAAATGGGGGGTGGAAGTCATCCTCAAATCCCCCTTCGCCCGCGAGAATCACTTGCCCGTCTTCGTCCCTGAGCAGTTCGACCCCTTCGTCAAGCTCTACAACTCGGTCACAATCGACGGTTGCCGGTATGTCCTTTCCCAAGGGGAGGACATGGAGGAAATAGGCTCGGTCATCGGTTGGGGGGGGTCCTTGGACGAAGCTGTTGCCCGAGTTCAGAAGGTCGGTGAGTCGGTTGAGGCTTACGGGGTGAAGTTCTCATTGGGATCGGTCGATCAGGTCAGGGCGCAGATCGAGGAAATGGATGACATAGGGCTCTCTGTTTTCGATATGGACAAGGAGAAGGAACCCGCCTAGACCCAACCCTATCAGGCGTCGCCGCCACCGACGCCGCCTGAAATGATTACCAGCCAATCAGCCCGCACCGGCCCCTTCACTGTGACGGGGTTGCCGATTGTGATTCCGGTGTCTTTCCCTTTCCAGTTGGCGACTGATTTGCTCGTATTGGATATTGGGCCGTCCGGTTCGTTGTACGATCCCTACGTCACCCTTACGCTCAATTCGGACTACGTTGTGGCTGGAGGCGGGTACGACTCACAAAACAACATGGTCAACGGTTCGATCACGGTTCAGTCAGGCGGGTCGGGAAATGTCCAGTTGAACGATCAGATCGTCATCATTCGTAACGCACCGATCAACCAACTGACGAGCCTTTTGGCGACGGGACCGCTTACCCCGATGCTGATTGAGCAAGCCATCGACAAGCAGGCCACTCTTTCCCAGGACCTCAACATTGCAATCGGTCGTTCTATCCAGATCCCGGCGTCCGAGAATCTGTCGATGCTTCTACCGCAAGCAAATGATCGGTCCTCGAAGTTGGTCGGGTTCGACTCGTCGGGGAATCTCCTTCTCTATTCGGCCAATTCCCTCGGTGGCAATGCGGTGGGGGTGACGAGCGTTGCCCTGAACGCGCCGGCCGCTTTCACAGTCACAGGAAGCCCGATCACGACAGCAGGGACGTTGACCTTGTCGTATTCGGGGACGGCAATCCCGGTTACTGCGGGTGGAACAGGACGGACCTCTTGGGCGGTCAACGACATCCCCTACGCGAACACGACTACCACTTGGTCGAATATAGGCTATGGGACGAACTCGGTTCTCATGTCGGGAGTTGGTTCTCCGTTCTGGGGGCAGACATTGCCGGGTGCGGTTCAGCAGAACATCACAGCCCTAAGCACCTCGGGAAACTTTCAGGTCCGTTCGCTCGGGGTCGGCGCAGCGCCCCCGAACACGAACGTCGGGACACTTTCATCCCAAGTCATCCTCCCCTACAACGACAACACGGTCGGGTACATCTGCGGAGCCCCGACCTACCGTTGGAGCAAGATGTACGTGGGTTCAGGCGGAATCTTCATCGGTGGGGACGGGACGAATCCTGACGGGGCGGTCATGTACACGACAGGGACGGCCCCCAACGAAGTCCTTCATCTCGGGCCGAACGCGAGCGGATCAGGTACGGTCTCCATCGAGGCGGCGACTACCGTCAATGGTCTTCTCGCTGCGACGGGGGGCATCCGAGCGATGGCGAACACGACGCCTGCGGCGGTCGGAAATATCGGGCAGTACCTTTCAAACGAAGCCCCTGCTTCAGCCACAGCCCTCAGCAATAACACCTTCGTCAACGTCTTTGGAAATGCGGTCTCGGCAATCACGTTGAGCCCTGGGGATTGGGATGTCGGCGGCACGGCCTACATCCTCCCGAACGCGGCCACGTACACGAATGTAGCGGCCTGCCTTGTTCAGACGAACGGGGGATCGCTGCCGAACTACGCCGTGACCGGATTGACCTTGGCTGCAACGACAAGTAACCAGCAAATTGCCATGCCTCTGCCCGTATATCGGGTTTCGGTCAACGCGAACACCGCCCTTTACTTCAACATCTCCTTCCGCTTCAGCGCGGGCACAGCAACCGGGGGCGGTTACGCCTGGGCTCGCCGCAGCGCAAACGCAGGATAACAACTATGGCAATCGGACAAACCACAGGCTTGAGCAACTCAGCCAAAACTCTCGTCATCCCCGGTCCGAACATGAGGCTCCTCTGCATCCAGAACAACGGGTCGGGATCGGTGCGCCTCAGTTTCGATGGAGGGACAGGATACACTCCTACGTCTCCGGGTGGAGGACCTCCTGGCGCAGGTACAAAAGGGACGAACCCAACGGCAACCACGGGCTACCTCTTGGCTGGAAGCACGGAAGTCAACCTGACCTCTATGCCGCAGAACGCGGGTCTTCGCGCCCCTATCATCGGAATCCTGGCGAACGCCAACGCCTCGACCACGCTCGACTTCGTTTCCGACGATGTTGAGACAACTTTCCCCACTTCGTGAACTCCGCTCAGGGAGGCAACATCTTCTTCAAACCCGGTGGTTCTGGCGCTGCGGCAGGCACGGTCACAGGAACAGGGGTGGCGGCTCAGGTTGCTGTGTTCACGGCTGCGAACACAATCGCTGGGTACACGAATTTCACTTCCGATTCGTCGGCCAATGTCAAAGTCAACAGTCTTGGGGTTGGGACGGCGGCAAGCGGAACGGCTGGACGAGCGGACTTTGGAACAACTTTTATCCTAACTAACGGGGTGTTTGGGGCCGGAGGCTCACAAGCTTTCGATTTCGGTGGAGGCACGACGAACTTTCACACCTCGATCAATCCGAGTGGCAACAATTCATCCGATTGCGGCATCAACGGTTTCGCATGGCGTGATGGATACTTTGCCCGATCCATCGGCGTTGGGGTGGCGGCACCGGGAGTAACGGGTCAAATCAGCGCCGATTTCTACGCGGTTAAATCGGGTGCCAACCTGCTGGCCGGAACCGTGACCCTCGCAAATGGAGCGGCCACAATCACGAGCAATGCCATCACCGCCAACACCGTGATCGCCTTCTCACTCAAGTCCTCTTCCGGGACGCCGAGCACCTATCAGCCCTTGGCGACAGTCTCAGCCAACAGCGCAGCCGTGACCGGAGCCGCCACCGACAACTCGACGTACAATTGGGTCGGGTTTATCGTCAGCTAAGACGATTTCTTATGAACACCGCATTGAATCCCAAGTTGGTCCACTTCGCCTCCGACGCCGTCCAGATCCTAGGCATCCTCGGAACGGTCCTGTCCTTCCCCGGTATCTCGATCTTCGCCCCTTGGGCTGGGATCGCGGCCGGGGTCGCTACCGGAGTCGCCACCGTCATCAAGTCCCAGGTCGTCGGGAACGTCCCCGCCAAAACGCCATGAACAATCGAAATGTTTTTTCCGTCGTCGGCTGCCTTCTCGCTCTCTGCATCGGCTTCGGCGGGTGCGCCGGAATCACGATCAGCACGAATGACGGCATCGCCATCGCACAGCCTTTGGTGTCCGGGGGTCTGGCCCTGATTCTCCGCAACAACCCTTCGTACATCCCGATCGCCTCGAAGGTCGGGGCTGACTTGGCGGCCCTCAATTATTCAGACCTCACGCTTACCGGACTCAACGCCGCCGTGAATGCCGCCGTGACGAAAGAGGGGGGAGACGCCGCCTTGGGTGCCATCCTCGCTTCCTCGTTCGATGCGGGCCTCGCCGGCTACTTGGCCGCTGTGGCTGAATCGTCCCTTTCTAAAGATCCGAACGCCCAGGCCGTTCTACAGGCACTCGGCACCGCGATCACGAACGGGGCCTCAATCGCCCAGGCGAATCCAAAATGAACTACCTGATTGACGCACTCGCCACAATCGGAGCCCTTTCGCTGCTTGGCTGCCTCTTCCTGATCTACGTGATGATCCGGTTCGGGAGGGAGGATTAACGGTCTAAGGGGGGATGATCCCGCTCAACCGCCTCTTTCGTGAACTCGACCGCAACCTAAATCTAGGTCCTTATGCCTATTGTCCGAAGGTGAGCACCCTATCTAAAACCATGAGCGAACAATCCGCCCAAGACGCCGTGGACAACGCCCGCCTAGAGCAATTGATTCGGGAGAACACGGAACTCACCAAATCCATGCACCGAGTGCTCATGGGGGAGCCCGAGTACAAAAGGCCCGGTATCGTCGAAATCGTTGACCGCCACGACAAACTTTTGACGAAAGGCGGGGGGGCCTTCTTCGCCTTTTACACCTTGTGGGAGATCATCAAGTACTTCCACCCCCGCTTCATGCCCTGAAATGACGAAGGCCGGGAGCGGACAAGGCTCGCCGGCCCTCTCAGGAAGAAGATTTATCACCGATACGCGGACGCCTCCGCTTCCCTGCGGCTGACCCTACTGGTTGGGTAGGAATTGGTCAAGTAGGGATTAACCCTATGCCAGGACCCGCGTTTCTCGCCACCCGCCAAGCCCGTCCCTAGAGGCCAAGTAGAACTTGATCCAGGGGTACATGCGAGCAGCCACTTTGAGTTTCACTTTCGCATCATCCCACACATAAGGGCCTTTCACCTCAAACGCCATCATCGACCACAGATCCGACCCATCCATTCCCTGAACCACGATGAAGTCAGGGCGGAAGGTGCAGCCGTTGGCGATTTGGAGGGTGATGGATTGGGAGAGGACGCGCTCGGGGCCGTAAACCGCGTTTAAACGCACCAGGAACGATTTCTCGGTCTTGTTGAGGCTAGGCCCTGTTTTCTGCCGGATAATCGACGGGAGGGCCTTTGCAGGCTCAGGAATGGGCAGTCCTGAGATTCCTGGGATCGGCTTGCCGTCGTTGGCCCGGATGCGGTGCCGAACAGCCGGCGAGATGTCCTCAAGTTTCCAGGCCATCAGGAGTCCTTGAGCCGAAGCATGAACACCACCCGACCGTTCGACTCCGGCCTCTGGCTGCGCTTGTAGGCCCCGGTTCGGGCGATCTTGCCTTCCTTCAACAAGCTCCTAACTGCCGTTCCGATCACGTTGCGGCAGTTGGCCGGGATCAGGCTCAGGTCCATCTCGTCTATGTAGCAGGACCCTACTTGCTCCAAGTGGCCCAGGATCAGTTCTCTGGCTACGATGAACTCGGAAGGATGTTTGGAGCGGGCTTTGGCGGTCAAGCCGTCCAGCCTAAGATCAATTTGCTGTTCCGTGAGGGTTGTCATTTTGTAATTCTAATTTCCTTCGGATTTCCTCGCACTCGGCGTTGCAGGTGGAGAGTTCGAGGCGGACGGCCCGCAGTTCTCGCTCCCGCTTTTCCGCCGCCTTGGTGAGTTTCGTAACCTCCTCGTTCAACCGCTTGAACTCCTCGTTTACGATCCGGACGCAGTTGACCGGCTTTCCGGAGTCCTTGTCGTCCACGGCGACGTAGCCTCGGGACAGCCAGGAGAGGGCTTGGGATGGGGTCATTTCCTCGCCTCGTCCCCCTGCTTGGTCAGGTCGGCCACCTTTCGAGCCGCAACATTGTCCATGGCAAACAGTCGGCGTCGGAGACCTGTGATTTGCGCTCCCGTGCTGGGCGCGAATTTGTCGCCCCATGCCAAATTCAGGGCCTCCAACAGTATCATAGCTTCAACAGCAATGGTAACAGCAATGGTCCGAGCCTCCCCCAGCCGATCCCGTTCCTCGCGGGCCTCGTCGCGTTCCTGCTCCGCTGTCCCCGTCCTTGACTGCCAGTAGCTCACGCTCGCGAGGGCCTCCTTGCGTCCTTCTTGGACGCGCCGAACAAGGTCATGGATGCCGCAGGGTTCGCCAGAGGCCAGGGGGTAGATTTCGGAGATTTTGGAGAGGGTCTGCTGGATGGATTCGAGGTCGGCCACCTGGGGGCGCAGCGAGGCGAGTTCGATATGGGCGAGACGAGCATCCTCCCTTGTTCTCGATAATTCGCTGATGGCTTTATCGTGGGCGTCGACCCAGCCTTTTCGGTTTGCCGTCAAATGCGCCACCTCCTCCCGCAACCGGATGTGCTCTTCCGTCATCGCCGTCGCCTGCTCTGCCATCTTGGCGAGGTCGGAGCGGACCTGGGAGAGTTGGGGTTGGTGTGCCTTATCGCGGGGGGCGAGAGCTGAGTAGATGGCGCGTTGAAAATGCTCGGCAGTAAAGGCGAGAAGTGTGCCATCAAACTCATCGTTTTGCTGTTCGATTAGAAAACGGTGAGCCGCGTCCTTCGCCTCCTGCGACACCCCGGAGGTAGCCGGGGCGGAGGGGTGGGCGCGTTCGTGTTCTTCTCGGGTCTCGGCGTAGTTAGCCAGGACGATCTTCGGCTTGTCGGTCGGTTCGCTCATATTTCCTTTCTCAATTCGGGAGTGTGGCGGGTCAGTCGGGCTTCGGCGCGTTGCAGCGATGCGGCCCACAGTCCGCGTTTGAAATCCTTGAAGTCTTCCGGGAAGTTGTTTGGCTGCCTGATGCGGTTCCACTCGGCGGAAATCAGGTCGAGCACATCAATGCCAGGGTTGGAAAGGGCGGTGCGGTAGCCACGCTGGAACCCATCGCTCCGATTCTCCGCTGCGTTTACCTTGTCGCTCTTCCCGTAGGACCATTTTGCGAGTTTTTCCGAAATGCTCACGTCTTTGTCTCCTCCTTCGGAAGCAGGGCGAGGGCGGCGCGGGCTACTTCGTGGGCCGACTTATAGGCATGGTCTTTAAGCAATTCGTCGATCAGTTTCAGCGCCTCCATGATCTTCGCCACGTCGGAGGCTTGGAGGGTGATGGTGGAAGAAGAGGCAGCGCCGGACCCTCCTAAGTTACCTTTCGGAGAAGCCCCCGTTGCCGTTTCCGGTGGGGATGCCTTTGTACTCTCCGGCGCTGCCAAGTCGGGCGAGGGGAGCGGTTGCCAGTGGGAAGCATCGACGGCGTTTCCATCCCACCATTTTACCCCATTCCAATAGCCGACTACCGGAGTCCAAAACTGCGTACCGTCTCGATGCATCCCTTCGCGGGAACGAAGGATGATTTTCTCTCCGTCCTTCGGAGCCGTCTCAATCGGCCTCCACCTGGCGCGTGATGATTCGGATGGGGTCATGGCGACTTCGGAGCGCAGCCTTCCGGCAGCATCGTTTCGTTCGGCACGTTCACCGATCCGTAAGAGGCGTCGCGGCAAATGTCGGTTGCTTCGGCCAGCGTGTAGCGTCCGGCCTTCCGGTGATCGTTCACGTAACCGCTTCGGTCTTCGCCCCAAAAGGCGCGATGTTCGTTGCTCCAGACTAGGTACATTTCTTCCATAAATTATCCCCGCTCCCTATCGGTTGGGCGCACCCATGGCGGCGTCGATGCCATCTCGAATGTTCGCTTCGTCGTGGCCGAAGTTAACGGTCCACTTCTTCTCTCCACGGTCAATAATGCCGCTAACGCTTTCGCCATCCAGCCAGTCGAGCCGTTTCTTGTCGGCCTCCAACCCGGAGATGTAGGCGAGGAGGTCACGGACCATCCCCGGCGTTTTGTGGGTCAGCGTACCCTCCTGCTGAAAATGCCTACGGATCTCCGCCATCCTCTCCGGCGTAACCTTGGCTGCGTCTGTTTTTGGGTTCATGGGGAAGGGGGCGGGCGAGGGGTCTTGGCGACGAAAGCTATTGCGTCAGCACGAGAGAATGACGGATCGCTCATGTCCTCGTAGTCCTCCTCTGTTAGAACTTCGTCCTCGTAGGCGTGACATTCCGGGTGCATGTGCATCGTCCAAGCACCATCGTCGCACATTCCGGCCCGCTTGTCGTACTTGTCACCGGGTAGGATCGGCTCAAAACAAAATGCGCAACTGTGAGGCTTTCGGGCTACAACCCCGTCTTTGGACGACAGGCAAACGGTGCTCACGCCTTTCCCTTCCTCTCTCCCGCCGTTCGCCCCTTGGATCGGCGGCGGATGCGGCGGATGACGGCGTGATGGTGGCTCGTTACTTTGCATCGCCCGATGTCCCATTGAGCCCATACGCCAAGTCCCATCGCGTTGAAGAGATCGCCATTTCTCGCCCACTCCCCGATTCGCAATCTGCGGAATCCAGCGGGCACCTTCGCAAGCAACTCCACCATCTCCTTCTCCGCCTCTTGGGTGAGCGGCAAGACGAGGACGGGGATGGCGTTCCAATGGCCGTTTGATAGATTGGCTCTGCGTTTAGTTTTCATAAACACCCCGGCTTACTCGCCGGATTCGGCTTTGTTTTGCCCAGTGGGACAGCTTCAGTCCCAACCAATCACGCTGAAGAAAACTGTCATTAGCCTCGTCGAACCGTTGAGATAGTTGCCTGATCGAAAATGGCGCGGTTTGCGCCGCGACCAATGCCCAAAGTCGATCTTGGTCGGCCTGAGTACGTCCGTAACCGTCGGGGGCTTTCATAGGTCCATCACCTTCCGCTGCCTCTGAGGGTTGTAGTGGGTCTGAGGGGGCATCAGGCGGTGAAGGCCACGTCCTTGCTGAGAACCTCAATGTCGTTGGTGTCGGCCAACGCTTCCATCGCGGCTTTGGCTTCGGAGAGTGCCTTGGCGATAGCCGCTTGGCGCTTCGTCTTGAGCATCTTCACGGCCATCGCTTCCAGTTGCTCGAAGGGCATCAGTGTGCGCCCCCAACGAGCCAGGATATAGAACGTCTCGCGGGTCAGGGCTCGGTAATTCTCGTTCGTATCGTTGGCCCAAGGATGGACGATCCGAACACCGATCAGGACGGGATCGTCGATTTTCGCTTCCGCCGGATACCAAACCTCCAACCGTCCGAACATTCCAGTTTCTCTGGCGTGGGCCGCCACCTGGAGGACTCGGACCGGAATCGGGTCCACCGAATAGTCCTCCAACTTGCAGGATCTGTTGCAAAGCGCCTTGTAGACGAGGTTCTCGGTCGCCTCCAAAGCCCGATAGGGAACGCGGGTAACGGTATCCTTGTTCAGCAAGGTCTTTTGACCAGCGAGGCCGAGCGACTCGATCAGTTCGATAGCGACGGCATCATTCGCCATCGCGGAAGCCTCGGAGGAGGCGTCTTCAATTTCGTAGGTTTCGATTTCCATAATTTGAAAGTGGTTACACGTCGGTCATTTCAGCATCTCCTGCCTGATGCTCAGGGGGACTTGCAGCCAAGTGTCGGCCTCTTCCCAGGCTTCTCGGTCGGGGTAGGTCTCCCTTGGGTATTTCGTCGCTATGGCCCTTCTCCAGTCAAAAGAGGGCTCGGTGTAGGGGTCTGCGCCGTTTCGCCTTAAAAAGCCATTTCCGCTCGATTGTGGGACCATAGGACGTTCGGCCTTGTTCAGCCAGTTCAGGAAGCGACGTTTTGTGGGCATCTGGCGCTTGTTTGTCTGCGTCCAGACCCGGCACTTCTCGTACTCGCGCCGAACGTCGAGGCCCTGATAGGCCGGATTTGCCTCCAGGCTCGCCAGCCACTCCTCATCCGAGCAGTCCTTCGCCGGGTGCAACTTCGCGTACTCCCGGTCAATGATGTCCTTGACCATGGGGCCGTCATGCCGCGCCCAAGGCAACCCCGTCTTATGAATGTTCTCCCGTATGGCGTCCACGCACTTGTCTCCGAAGGTCTTGGGGGCTCGGGGCATGAAAGCGAAGGCGATCACGCGGCAGCAGCTCGCGCAGGCTTTTCGTCCTGCAACCGCTTGATCTTGTCCAAGGCGATTTTGAAGTCCTCCAAGAAGTAGTCCAGCGCTTCCTTGATCGCGGCCTGGATCTTGTCGTCGCGGAGCACGGTGACGATGTGCGGCGGGAACCCTCGGCAGTAGGATAAGAACACCCAGGATGGCCGCTCGGTGACGTACATGCTGCCGTGGACCTGGCAAGCGTATTCCTTTGGGAGGCCGCCGTCCAAGAGGTATTTTACGTGGGTATGTGGCCTCGGGCATTTCACCTCGATTCCGCAGTCCTCACCGATCAGGCCGTCCGGCGAGCAGCCATATTGCATGTGGTCGTCGGTGACAAACCCCATGCGCTGAACTTTGGTGTCCGTCAGGAACTCGTAGAACGGGATCGCCTCGCTTTCGAGCAGGGTGCCCTGCTCCATCGCCCAGGAACCGGCATCCTCGTCTTCGCTCTTGCCGGTGATGACTTCGGCGATCTTGGAAAACAGGTAGGTGCGCGGCATCTCGCCGGTCCTCCGTTTCCATTCCGGCGTGAGGAGGTTCGACAGACCGCTTGCGGTCGGGCGCCCCAGACGCAGCTTGTGCCAGGCTTCGCTGCCTTGGGTGACGGGATGCAACATGCTCATCGCCGTGCCCTCTTCATCGTGATCGCGTTGAGGAGAACCTGATACTTTCCCTGTGTGATCTGCTCCATCGTGGCGACTCCGGCCAAGGTGAGCAGCGTTTCCTCTTTGAAATTCGCCTCGTTCATCTGCTCTCGGATGTATTGGAGTTGGTCCGATGAAATCACGGTCCCCTCTTCCTTTGCGTCCTCGGGGCGGTTTCCGTCCGTGTCGCGCTCAACCACGATGTTGAGGCAGTTGCAGAGGGCGTAACGCTTGGCGTAGGTCATCGCGGCCCCGTCCGCCTGGGTCTCGGTGGCGCCGTAGGGTCCAGCGCCGGCCCGGACGAAAGCCTTGTAATCCCGGTGATGCCCAGCGATGTGCTGCAAGGTGCAGGTCTGGACGATCCGCGAGTCCTGAAAGTCGGTTGAGAACGAAAGGGAGAATCCGTGCCGCTCTAGGAGCGGTTGGACCTCGCGCATGATCGCCTCGTAGGGGAGGTAGGTGTAGCGCGGGTTTCCGTGCTTGTCTGGCACTACCTTCGTTGCTTGGAAGGTCTTTAGCTCGGTCTGCAACCCCGCGAAGGCTTGGGCGAAATCCCGTTCGGCCCTCCGGTCCTCCATGTGCTCGATAAGGTGAACCAGCTCCTTCGCCACGCTCACGCTCTCGGTCGTTAGGTTGCCTTGCTGCACCAAGCGGGACAGCAATTCAACCGGCGTCGTCTCCGCCGTCATCCGGGTCGCGAGCCGGGTTTCCTCCGGCGTTCTTTCTATTAATTCACTCTGAATCTCGGTCGTCATCTTCTTCCTTTTGTTGAACTTTCCCCGACCCGTCGCAATCGGTGCAAGTGTAGCGAAGCCGTCCCCCATCCACCGACATCGTTCCCGATCCTCGGCACCAGAGACAGACTGAATCATGGGAATTCCATTCGTCGTTGAATCGGTCCCGGTCCATCATGTCTGTTTCGCGGTCGGTCATGGCTACTTCAACCAGCCATTCTCCCGAGCCCACTTTGGATTATTATGGATTCGGATGTGGTTCTCGCGGCTGACCGCAACCCAAGTGCACTCGTCCAAGTATTTCTTTCCTCGGCGCTCGCGGTGGTGGACCTCGACGGACTTGGGCGCGTTGTCTAGCTCTGTCGGCGGCGTTTGGGATGATGTTGCGAATACGGTGAACCCATCTGTGCTGTTACCTTTGATCCAATTATCGCAATGTTCACCGATTAGATGTCTCCACCCGTTCTCCTTCAACCACACCTGACAGATAGGATGGGCGGCGAGGAACGCCTTGCGCCTCTCGGAGTAGATCTTCATCTCCTTCACCCTCTTCTTCGATACGCGACGGAGGGGCTTCTTGCGGGTGAGCGGCTGGTGGCGGATCATTGGTGAAGTTCCTTTTTCAGCTTCTCGATTTCGAGTCGCCGCAACTCGCACTTCTCCTCCGCGACCTTGCACAAGCAGTCGAGCCCATCGAGGATCGCCCACACGAATACGAACGTCGCCGCCCCAATCATGAGTCCAAGCGGAATCCACCAAAGGTTCACGGCAGCACCCTCACCTTCTCCACAAACAAAGCCTGCCGCTTCACCTTGGCCAGATTGGCCAGAGCGGTATCCAGCGAGGCCGTCCCGGTGGTCCCCAGCTGTCCGCACAAGTCTCCGATGATGAAGGCGTAGTCGAGTTGGGGGAATTCGACCGAGGACAAGGCCGGGTCGGCCGTGATCTTGAGGGAGCCGTGGTTCATGTCGGGTCCTTCATCGCTGCCAGTTCCTTGAACAACTCGATTGCCATCGAGCGGTATTTCAGCTTTTGGGCGTCAGCGTAAGCGGAAGCGTAAACGGAAGCGTAAGCGTAAGCGTAAGCGTAAGCGGAAGCGTCAGCGTAAACGGAAGCGGAAGTGTCAGCGGAAGCGTAAGCGGAAGCGTAAGTGTAAGCGTAAGCGTAAGCGTAAGCGTAAGCGTAAGCGTCAGCGGAAGCGTAAGCGTCAGCGTAAGCGTAAGCGGAAGCGTAAGCGGAAGCGTCAGCGTAAGCGTAAGCGTCAGCGTAAGCGTAAGATTTCAAACCCGACAAAGCTTCCCGCGCTTTCAGCGCCGTCGCTTTGTCGGTTACCTCCGCGATCTGGCCAATGACCTCGATTCCATTGCGGCACGCTTCGGCGTACACCTTGTCTTCCGTGTTCGCAGCGATCCGATCCAGCCTCGCAGGCGTGAGTTCGTGGATGACGGCGTTGGTGTACCGAGCCGCACGTTGCTTCGTGACCTCCAACGATGCGCGGCTGTCGAGAAGAAGCGGTATCAGGGGCCGAAGATGCTCGGTCCTCTCCTCATCCGACTTCCACCAATTCGCATCGTTGAGCGAGATGGCGAAGCGACGGAGAAGCGGGCAAGCGCATGCCATTTCATCGGTCGGCTTCTCCAGAGTCTCGCCACGCCTCAAAGCGTCAATCGTGGCAGCCTGAGCCATGACGCAGGCGGTTGTCTTCCCGTCTCCCACCCCTTTGCTCATGATGAGCGGGGCGATGACGGGGTAGTGGAGTTTGAAGGGTTCGTCGTTCACGCCCGTCCCTCCGCTTTGGCGATGGCGAGATTGAGGTCCGTTTCCCCATCAGAATTGCAAAGCGCGTCGGATTGGATGTTGGTCAACGCCCACTCCAGCCTGATGCGGACTCGGCTGTATTCAGCGAGGTCAGCGCAGGCCCGCGCAACCTGCCCGACCAAATAACAAAGGCGAACATCGGCAGCACTCATTGCGCCCCGCCTTTCGTGAGCCGCCGCAGCGCAGCGAAAGCCCAACGGTGATTATTCCGTTTGGTCCAGTCCCTTAAAAGGCGAATCGCCTCGGTGTGCGCCGCTTTCGCCTGCGGCTCGGCTTTGTTAATTTGTGTGTTCATCGGGATAAATTCAGCCTGTCCTTCAGGATCGAAATGAAGGCGTCCCGCAGGTGGAGGAAGCCGGCTTGTTCGGCTTCGACGATAGCGAGCATGAGGCGTAGTTCGGGGCTCATCGGGCCTCCGGGGTGTGCCAAGTCACGACGCAAATGTAGTCCTCGGGCGTCATGAGGTAAGTGTCGTTGCCTGGATTGTTGCAGCCCCGAGTGACCCACCCCTTGCCGAGAAAACCCTTGTGGACGAGGAAGTGGGCGGTGTGCTTGTGGACCGTCGAAAGCGGATCAACGCGAACCACGATCATCCCCGGCTTCAGATTCTCGTAAGCGATCCGACGCCCGCAGTAGAACTCATGGGTCGAGAACACGGGCAGCATCGAGCGCCCGGTGATGTGGCCGAAGTAGCTATGAGCCGATTCAGCGGCCTTGACCCCAGGAAGGGCGATCAGGGCTAGGAGCAGAATCGCTCGGGTTTTCGTTTCCATGCGAGTACCCTACAATAGCGAAGGGCTTCGCATCAAACTATTTCTTACGATCCAGCCGCAAAACCAAGCGCAGCAGCACGTTGACGCTTATTTCTCTTTTCAGACTCCCACCGCTTCTTTGCCAACTGCCGGAAGTGCTCGCTCTTGTCCGCAATCATGGCCATGCGCTTTTTCCCTCCAAGACTTCCTGCTTTGCGCGTATCCATGGAATCGGACTGTTCCACGTAGCAAAGCCCTTCGCAAGCAAAAAAGGGCTTGCACTCGCATCGTTCTGCTCTCAACTTGCTGCCCGCTGAATCGTGGTCAGCCGAACCAATTTAGGGCGAGAAGCCCGGCCCGGATGTGCCACGATCACACCGGGCTTCTTCTTTTACGCCGCGAATCTCGAACGAGCGCGAAGAACTAACCCGAAGTTCTTTGACGGGCGAGTTGCCAGCTTCCGGTGCAATCCCGGCCTGGCGGAATGGAGCGACGGCGATTCAACGCCGGCCGCTATCAGGCGAAACCGATAAAGACGCGTGAAACGTGGGGACCATACTCGGCGCGAGGCCAGCCTGCAAAAGCTCGGGGTCGATAGGATAGGGCAGATAAAGAAAACGACCTGGCAATTCTCCTCTAGCCTTCGGCTTGCGCCTTGGGGTTAGGGGGAATTTGCCCAGGGTACTCCAGAACAGGGCAGAGAAATAAACAAAGAATCTTAGATGGGAAGCTACGGACAGACCTTATGTCGGCAATTCTTCGAGTGTATGCTCGAAGCGAAAGCGGTTGAGGATTTTCGCCCCGAATGGTTGGACGGTCTGGAGATAGACATCGCGTTTCTAGATCTCGACATCGCCATCGAATTTCAAGGCGATCAGCATTATGTCCCCGTTTACGGATACTCCCAATTGCAATCCCAGCGCCGCAACGACGTGTTTAAAAAACGAGTGTGCGAGGATCGTGGAATCGCCTTCATCAGAATTGATGCCATTGACCTAGAATGGACACGTATTCGGCATAAGCTGAAAGCCGCTGCCAAAAGAGCGCGAAGACGCTGGTTTATGTCATCGCGTGACCGCGCCACCCTCCGACGATTGAACGCAGAAGCGACCCGCTATCGAGCCACACTGAGGGACACTTACCAATCCCCGACCGCCAGACGCCGTGGGAAGACGAGAAAACAACAGAAGCGGGAATGGCGAATGTCTAACGGCTGTGCCTGATGGGCCGACTTGCACCCTGAAAAGATGAAGCGCATCAACTTGGGTCAGCGAACAATCCCTAATACCCCATGATTACCCTACTCTTCCTCCTATCGGTCATATTCTGCGTTCGGTCAGATCCGTTCTTCTCAACGGCTACCTGGTCCCACTTGGTCCTTTGGCCTTGACGGGAGAACCGGAATTTGGTGAGTTGGCCGAAATGATGACGAGGTTGTCGCCCGAAGCGCTTCGTCGATACCAAAGTGAAATTGAAAAAGCATTTGGCGCCAACACCGATTACCGAGGTATCGTGAAGACTTTCAGCGAAACCGACTTGAACAACCTCAAAGCTCAGAACACAAATCCCATGCCCGACACCGGAGATTCCATCCTGAACCCCATCGTCAACCCGGTTAAGCGGTGAGGTTTTGGTAACAAAGCCTGAGCAATGCCGTTCAAGCCTGGAGTCTCAGGCAACCCAAGGGGTCGGCCAAAGTCGGATTTCGAGATACGCGACCTTTGCAAAAAGCACGGAAAGGACGCAGTTGAGCTATGGGTCAAATTCCTCGATCACAAAAACCCATTCGTCGCCCTTCGCGCCTCCGAACTCCTGGCCGAACGGGGATACGGCAAGGCAGCGCAAGAATCGCTTTTAACGGTCACGCATGAGGCAGGGGATACCCTGACAGCCCTCATTGACAAAATTCGTGCCAGAAGCAGCCCAGAACCCCTTGGAAGACCCATTGTGGAGGCTGTCGAACCTCTACAGTTGCCGGTTGGAGGGGGTGGGGACGGCGATACCCTTCAAGCCGAGGCCGGAGCAGACGGTCCTCTTGACTCACCTGATCTCGAAGCCACACGTACCCGTTTACGTGATAAAGTCTCGGCGGCTGGGGGTTAGCACGGCGATTGACACGTTTCAGGCCGATCAGGCGGTTTTCAGGGAGGGATGGCGCGGTTTCATCATCGACCAGACCCAGGACGATGCGACGAAGAAGATGGTCGAGATTGTTCGCTTCGCTGTCGATAGCCTGCCATCCGAAATCCTCTCCCGCTTCACCTTCGACAAGCGGAACGATTCAGAGCTGAGGCTAAGGCGGACGGGCCGGGAGGAATCTAAAGATTCGGTCATCTTCGCAACAGTTGGGGGCCGCGGTGGAGATTGCTCGATGCTCCATGTCTCGGAGTGGGGGCCGATCAGCGCCACCGATCCCGTAAGGTCGAACGAAATTAGGACCGGAGCTTTCCCGGCAGCCAGGCGTGGACGGCGCGTCGTCGAAACCACTTGGTACGGTGGCAAATCGGGCGATCTATGGGAGTTGGTCAAACCGATCATGGACCAAGATCCGAACGCCGAAGGGATCATCTACTTCTTCCCCTGGCACAGCGATCCCCAGGCCATACGCTTCGAAGGGCAGATCGGCCCGGAGCTGGAGGACTACTTCAAGACCTTGGCTGGGCGAGTCGGTAAGACCTTCAGCCGCGAGCAAAAGCTCTGGTACGCCTCAAAGCGGTTGGAGCAGGGTATGTTCGTCAAACGCGAGTACCCGAGCACGTTGGATGAAGCCTTGTCTGTCCCGATGGCCGGCACGATCTACGGAGACCTCATCGACCAGTTGAGGGAGAAGCGCCACATCAGCGATTTCCCAGCCGAGCCCGACTTCCCAGCCTTCACATTTTGGGATATTGGCATGAGCGATTGCGGTTGCGTGTGGCTCGTTCAGTTCGTGGGCCGGGACATCCTGCTTTTGGATTACGTCAGCCGAACAGGAAAGAACGTCGCCTTTTATGTGGGGTGGATCAGGGCCAAGGAGCGGGAGCACAAGATCAGCGTGCAGCAAAACTTCATGCCCCACGACGCCGACCATCGGAGCAAGGGAACAGGGCGTACCTACGTTCAGGATGCGACGGACGCCGGCCTTACCCATATTCGGGTTGTCCACGTCACCCCCGACATTTGGCTTGGGATCAACGAGCTTCGAGGGCTATTGCCGCGATGCTTCATCCACTCGATCAACTGCACCCAGGTCCACAGCGACCACGATGATACGATTCCAAGCGGGCTCGATTGCCTGGAGAACTACCACAAGAAGGAGGAGACAAGTGGAGGCATCATCCGAGAGGAGCCGGTCCATGATATGTATTGCCACGGTGCCGACGCTCTGAGAACGATGTCGGAGGCCCACCGACTCGGTATGATCCCAGGGACCAGCCTAACAGCGAAGGAGAACCGCAGTATCCCGAACAAGGTGCTTCGCGGCCCCGGTCCTCAGTCCTACTCGATCAAACAGGGAAAGCCTTTTAAGGCCAATGTGCTGAGGTAGGCCATGGCGACCCTCCCCATCAGCAACACGGACAAGATCAAGTCGCAGGACCGCCAGGCCCCGACTGGACCCCAGCCGGATAACACCCCGGTTGGGCCCCAGGGGAATACGGCGAATACGGGGACTGTTACTTCGGTTTCGCTCACGATGCCGACCGAGTTCTCGGTTGCGGGCAGTCCGGTGACGACGGCCGGTGGGTTCACAGTCACAAAGGCGAATGAGTCGGCAAACAAGGTCTGGGCAGGGCCGACATCTGGAGGGGTGTCGGTTCCGTCATTCCGATCCTTGGTTACAGCCGACCTGCCGAACACAGTTGGGACTGTGACCAACGTGACGGCGGGAAACTTGGCCCCGATCTACACGACGACGGTTGCCAATTCGAGCACAGCGCCAGCCATCACCTTTGCGGCGAACACCCAAAGCGCCAATCTCGTCTTTGCTGGACCTACGACCGGAGCAGCGGCAGCCCCGACTTTCAGAGCCTTGGTGACGGCGGACCTTCCCAATTCAGTAGGTACGGGGACCGTGACGAGCGTGGGCATCAGCGGCCCGTCAGGCGTGACGTGGGCCAACTCTCCAGTTACGACGGCGGGGACGTTCACAGGGACGTGGGCGAACGAGGCAGCCAATACGCTCCTATCGAACCCAACGGCAGGAAACGCCGCTCCCTCGTTCAACACCGTCACAACGGTCCTCGACTCAGCCATCGGAAACACGCTTGGGGATATGGCCGTTCGGGGGTCTTCGGTGTGGGCTCGGCTGGCCGGGCAAACGGCAGCACACAGGCAACGACTCATGCAGACAGGTACAGGTGCGGTCTCTGCCCTGCCAGTCTGGACCGATTCAAACGAGGTGTACGTTTCTGATTGGGCATCGTTCTCTGCAGCCGCCACCCAAGCCAACAGCCTCGGGGCTCGGCTCGTCCTCGATACCTCGGTCACGATTGCAGCCAATACGACAGTGGCGGCCTGCATCCGGGTTGCTGCCGGGTCATTCACGATCAACACCGGAATCACCCTTACGTTGAATGGAGGTATTGAAGCGCCGTTGTCTCAGATTTTCAGTGGCGCAGGAGTCGTGGTTCTAAACGCCGCAACGAAGACCGCATGGCCGGAATGGTGGGGGGCGTTGGGTGGAACGAGTTCCAATGACGATGGGGCCGGGATCAACCTTGCCCTGACGGCGTGCGGTACGACGACGACGCTCTCATTCGCCAACAAAACGTATTACCTCAAGAACACGATCACGATCAACCAAGCGACTCCCATAATCGCCATGCCTGGGAGCCAGATCGAACCAGCGTCATCCGGTGCTGCGACAAACGGGATCACGGTCGGCACATTCAACTACGGAGGGGAAATCTGGCTGCCCAACCTGATCTTCTTCACCGGCTACGCGATCAGGCTCCAAGGGACGAACCTCGCCACGATCAATATCCCTTCGATTGTGGGAGGAGGCACGATCACGAGCAATAACCTCTCAGGATCGGCAGTCGGATTGGAGTGCTACTTCACCTCTGGAAACCCGGTCCTCGACAACAACATCTTCATTTGGAACTCGATCAATCTCTGTGGCTCGGCGGCGATCAAGATGAACATCGCCGGGGATTTGGGGCTGTGCCAGGGGAACTATATCTACTGCAATTTCCTCGACTCGAATAACAACGGGATTCTGTTCTCGGGCTCAGGACTGACGGGCAACAATTGCACATCGAATACGTTTGTCATCGCCGGAGGGCTGGAGTCGGGAGGACTCAACAGTTGCACCGGGATAAACAACCAGAGCGGGACCGAGATCCAACTGAACAAGTTTTACATGATGGGGTTCTTTGGTAATGGGGCTGGGGGGAGTCCAACCGGCACCGCAGCGATTACCGGGAATGTAGCGAGCAACCGGAACTTTGACGGCTGCGATTTCCATAGCGAGGGGAGCTGGTCGCTCAATGGCACGTATTCGGACATCGTTATCTCCGAACAGGGAACCACATTTGGGAATCGGTTTTATAGCACTTACTCGGTAAAGGCCCCGAACATCGGTGGACAAGGAATCACCTGCCCGACCTCGCCCAATAGCCGATCCTCTTTCTTCGCTCCCAACGTATCAGCCTGGGTTACTCTCACCTCGTATTCAGCCGGACAGACCGTGCAGGACTCTGGGATTGGCTACACCTGCATCCTTTCAGTGAGCGGCAGTTCGACGCATCCGGCAAGCGACCCGACCCATTGGACACCGGGGATTGCCTACTTCTGGAGCCGATTGCCTTTGTCTATGACGATCCCGGTTGGTGGTCTCGGCCCTGGAGCGTTTCAGGCGTTCTACGGTTACTCGCCTTATGTCTTGGGAAATGCTCGGCTTTCGATCATGGGATACGGAGGAATTTCCCAAGGGGGATTTCTCATCGAGGATAGCGGGGGCAATGTAGCGTTGCCCACCCAACTCTTCGACCACACCGGCTCAAACCCTAACGAGTTCAAAATCGGGTTACGAAACATTTCCTCATCGACGATAGCAGCAAACACGATCTTCAACCTGACGATCACAGTCGGGATATGACACCTTACGACCAGATCAAAGCGAAGTACGACCAGAACCCACAGGATCAGTTCTTCGAGTACTACCTTACCTGGCACCATAGGAACGGCTTTGTATTCTCGACTCCTGATTTCTTTATCATGGGACGAGCGGTGGACAAAAACTCATTCGACCCGACCGTCTTGGCGTCAGCCGACCGCGAGAACCAAAACGCTTGGTACATTCACGCCATGGCTGGCAACATGGCACGCGCCTGGGACATTTTACCTTATCCCTTGGGCTACGTCGGGTGGGAGCGCATCCAAGGAGGAAAACGGGACTTGCGTTGGTATCGAACGGAGGACATACGAAGGCTTTCAAGAAATGAGCCCCTGGCAACTCACGCGGAACTGGCCGAGCTGTGCGTTTAGGGAGCTTGGCGGGGGTTCGGCCCCGGCGCAGCAGATCGAATCCGCTCCCGTCCCCACCCCGGCCCCTCCTGTCACTCCGGACAGTCAAGCGGTCGTTGCGGCGGAACTTCAGGCGCAGCAGGCAAACGCCATGAAGAAGTCGGTTCAGAAGACGATTCTGGCGGGGGATTCGGGGATGTATTCCCAAAAAGGGATGAACATGGCCGGCCAGCCGTCTCAGCCCACCTCGTTCAAAACGAAGCTCGGATGACCGATGGCCGATAACGACAAGTTGGCCACAGAGCTTTTGAGAAAGTACGGCTCCTTGGAGGCGTGGAGGAAGGCGTACCGGGACGATGACTGGCAATACCTCGCCCAGTACATGCTTCCCCAGGACAGCAATATCACGACGAAGAAGACGGAGGGAGTTTCGGGGTGGACTGACCGCATCTTCGATACGACGGTGATCCACGCGGCGGAAGTCTTGGCAGCTGGCCTTTTCAATTGGTGGACCCCGCAGAACCAGGCGTGGGCAGAGTACGATGTACCGGACGAACTTTCTACCCAGGGATCGGAGAATGACGATGCGATCCAATGGCTAGGGGAGGCGGCGGACAAGGCGATGGCTGAACTCGCTCGTTCCAACTTCTACCCAGTCAAAGCGACGGGGGACTTGGGTCTGTCGGTCTTCGCGACCGACTGCATCATCGTCGATGAGTCTGACACCGGGAACGAGCTATTCAACTTCATCCACTGCAAGATCGGCACCTACGTCATCGAGGAAAACTACAAGGGCTACGTCGATGTCCTGATGCGGGAGATCGAGATGACCTACCGACAGGTCTGCCAGAAGTTCAGCAAGCCCGATGACAAGATACCCGAGAAGATGGAGGGTCAGACGAAGGGGGCGGCGGGGAAGTCGAAACGCTTCAAGATCCTCCATTGCATCTTCCCGCGTGAGGACTCGGACAGGCTGCCCAAGCGGAAGGATGGGGCGAACAAACCCTTTGCTTCGGTCTTCGTCTCGGTCGATTTCAAATCGGTCATTCGGGTCTCGGGGTACGATGAAAACCCGATCCTATGCCGAAGGTTTAAGAAGTGGGATACGCAGTACGGATACGGGCCGGGGTATCTTTCGTTACCCGATGCGAGACAGGTCAACTACGTGCAGCAGTACATGGACTCGTTGGCCGAGTTGCACGCCTACCCGCGTGTCCTGATCCCTGACAATTTGGAGGGAGATGTTGATTTACGGGCCGGAGGATCGACGACCTACGATTCCTCCATGCCGACAGCCAAGCCCGAGGAGTGGGCGAGCGTAGGGGATTACAAATTGGGCCTGGAGATGCAGGAAGGGCGAAGGCAGGCGATCCGTGACGCTTTCTATGTCGATGCGTTCAAGCTCCTCAATAGCCCTCCCTTGCTCGACAAGGAGATGACAGCCTTCGAGATTTCCCAGAGGCAGGCCGAGCAGTTGCAGAACATCACGGCGGTAGATGCCCGTCAAATTGTCGAGTTCATCAATCCCCTGATGAACCGGGTGTTTTCAATCATGTTCAGGGCGGGGAAGCTTGGGAAGCCTCCTCAACGCCTGATGCAACCGACCGGGCCAACGAGTTCCGCTTTGATCCTGCCGAAAGTCGTCGTCACTTCCCGCTTCAATGATGCCCTTCGGGCTTTGGGCAATCGAGGCATTGATGAGTGGTCCGCGTGGGCGCTGAAGATTCAGGAGGCGAACCCGCAAGCCGGAATCTTGGATTTGGTGGACATGGACGACACCGGACGCACGTATGCTCGGAACGCCGGTGTTGCTCCGGACCTGATCCGCAAGACGAAGGGACCGAACTCGGTTGAGTCGATTCGTGCGGCTCGTGCTCAAGTCTTGGCTCAACAGAGGCAGGCGCAGTTGGCCGAGCAGTTGGGCAAGGCGGGACGCGGGCTTGGCGGATCGCCCCAATTCATGCAGGAAGCGGTGAAGGATCAGATGGATCAGGGTAAGAACGGCAATAGGGCTGCGTGAATCGAAAGCTCTACATAGGGTGCCCGCTGCACAACGGCACCTGCGATGCGTTTCGGATGGGGTATGGCAACCTGATTCAAACCGGGATTCCTGGGTGGGATTCTAGATGGGTGGAATTGAATGGCGGCGGAATCACGGTCGCCCGAAACCTCATGGCTGCCCAAGCCATCCGAACCCAAGCTGACGTTCTTCTTTTCGTCTCCGGCGACATCGGTTTCCAGAATGACCAGATGGCGGCGACGGTGAAACGAGTTCTCAGCCATTTCGAGCGTGATCCGGAAATCGACATCGTTGGAGGCATATACCTTTTCAAACGCTACCCTTTGCAGATGGTATTGGCCCAGGATGAGCCAAGGAGCCCGAACGAGCATGGGTTGATCGAGGTCAACCGATTGGGAACGGACTTCGTTGCGGTTTCGATCCGGTCTCTTGAGCAGATCATCGAGAAGTGGAAGACGATTTCGGACACGTTGTACGGCTCCGTTATCCCTCTCAAATTTGAGTCGGAGTACGGTCCGCAATGGAATATCTTCGGCCAGTCTGTGATCTTGGGAGGGAAGTTTCTGACCGAAGATTTCTATTGGTGCAGGCTCGCCAGGGAGGCGGGGCAGAAGATTTACGTCGATACCCAAATCCGTCTTCAGCATTGGGGGCAGCACAACTACGACGCGAACCAGGCCGATGGGATTGACCGGGCTTTGACGGTTCCGAATCCAGAGAAAGAGCCCGATGGAAAATGAAGCCAAGGGAAACGAATCCCTCGCAGCCGCCCGAGTCGAACAGCAAAGGATCGCAGCCGCCTACGCCGAAGTTTTCGGTCAGGGCGCTGGACGCTCGGCGGCACAAAGGCTCGTCCTCGATCACCTCTTTCGAGACGCGAACGATGACCGGAACGCCTTTCAATTCGAGTCCGGTCGAGATGGCGTGGGTGTCGCCCTTGCCGCCGCCCACCGTGACGGAGCGGCCTCTAGAAAACGCATTGTTGACAGGCAACTGCAAATCGCAGCAGAGTCGAAACAGCCGATCAAGTCGGCCCCCAAAGTAAGGAGATAACGCCACATGACCCAACTGTCCGAAGAAGTCGAGGCCCAGAAGGTGCGGCTTCGCAAAAACGGTGACTTGTACCTCCGAGCCGATGGCAAGGATAACATAGTCGCCCACTACGACGAGAAGACCGGAGAACTGGAGTTCGTGACGAAGGAGGCGTCCGTGAAATACTACCAGCGTTGCACCGACAGGCTCGGGACAACGGGAGATGGCAAGGAGGTCTCCAACCGGGTAATCCGAATCGTCACGGTCAAGGGAGAGCCAAAGACCGATCTGAAGACGGTTCCGAAACGGCCAAAGCTAGGTGAGCAGGGGGACGCCGCCTACGAATTTGTGAAGTGGTGCTTGGACTACGCGCCGGCCGAGTTCGTCGCCCGCTACGGTCCCTACCGGGATGAGAACGGCGACTACGTGAAGAGGAGCGCCAGTCGAACGGTCGAGTACCCGGTCGATCTTCGCGCCACCCATGACACGGCGGAACTGGAATGGGTGAAGGATGGTATCGGGGCGAAGAGCCAGACCAAATCCCTTGTAACCCGTGAACGGGAAATCATCAGCAACCCCCATGCGATCATGGCCCGAAGGGGAACGCACCAAGGACCGAACGGTGAACCACCCATCACGTTCACACCCCAGGAGGCCCGGTGGACACCGGATGATGACTTCGAGCCCGTCGCCCAGGAGGAGGCGTCCGAATGAACAAATCCGAACGAGAAGACCTGATTTTCAAGGTGGCGGTTTCGATGGCCCCAGCCTTTCGGGACAAGTTCGATTTCAGCAACCAGGGCAGTTCCGCCTTCACCTCCCTAAATAACTATGAGGAACTGGCGACGATGGCCTATTTGGCTGCTGAAGCGTTGGTGGTGAAGCATGAGGCGCGGTTGATCGCTGCCCAGGCCCAGGACGAGAAGACGGCGAAGGCCGCAGCCACGGCATGAGCACGGCCACGGCAGAGCCCGCCAATGGGGCGCAAACAGCCCTAGGTGCCTCGCAAACCCAAAATGGGGGTCAGGCTACCACCCAGACCAACGGATCGTCAGGGAGCGGCATTTCCGAGCCATGGGCGAAGGAATGGATCAAAGGCGACTTCACCCTGAACCACGAGGCCCTTTCCCGTCTCCCCGACCACCTGAAGGCGCTGGAGCCTACCCTTAAGCGCCAGCAGAACCTTGAGGGCATCCTGATCGACTACGCCCACAAGACCAATCTGGCCGGCCAGAAAGGTCTTACTCCGCTCATGCCCGGCAGTCCTCCCGAGGTCATCGCCAAACGGAAGGAGTTCTTGGACACGGCGAACGGCGTCCCGAAAACCTGGCAGGAATACGGCGTACAGAAACCCCAGGATCTGAAGGATGAGGTGTGGGATGGGAAGTTGGCCGAAGGGGTTGCCCAATGGGCTCATAAATACTCGGTTCCCCCGACCGCCGTTAAAGAACTGGTTGATTTGTCTGTTTCCCAAGCCAAGGGTCGGTTGACGGAGAACGAGCAGCACGTCACCCAATTTTGGGCGAACGAGCAGAAGATTTTCGACGCGGCGATTCGGACGGAGAACATCCCTGCCGAACGGGCAAACGCCCTCGTTGAAAAAGGGGCAGTTGCTCTCGGTC
>Ga0134125_10000735_pt1 | contig 42720 bp, 50 predicted proteins | sample KB31751_FD_96464 | JGI IMG/M metagenome (GOLD analysis project Ga0134125, IMG submission 96464) | Terrestrial soil microbial communities with excess Nitrogen fertilizer from Kellogg Biological Station, Michigan, USA - KB3-175-1 | ecosystem: Environmental > Terrestrial > Soil > Unclassified ...
GAAGATGCCTTCCACGCCCTGCGAAATTTCATCGACGAGAGGACTGGCTACGAGTCGCGCCCGATCGAGCCGAAAGACGAACTCGCTGGGCTGTACTCAGAGTTTATCGAGCGCAGTAAGGCGCTTGAGCGAATTGGCGAGCGGATCGCGCGCATGCAGATGCGCGATCCCCTCAAGGTTGCGAAGTGACCCACTCCGTTCAGTCCTCGGCCGGCTCTGCGGCCTTGTTGTCTCTATCAACCGACTATGCGCCGGCTTCGATCCGAGCGCAACGGGACACGCATCACAATTCTGGACTGTTGGGTTACACGTGGCAATTGAAGCTGAACGCGGGCAAAACAACTCTCCACTATCACGCTGAACCCACGGTATTTAAAGGCTTTCGGTCTCGCTTAGGAAGCTGAACGAATGACCTACCTTCGTTCCCCCGCCGGCGATTGCTTCTACTGTAGCGAGCCCTACGCTGCTCACGATTCCTGCACCGACGCATGTCCCGAGCGACACCCGCGCGCTTCTCTACTCCCTCAGCGCGACGGGCATTTGACCGGCGGCTCCGAGTCGCCGGTCCTTTCTCGCTACGACACGTGCTTGGAAGTCACCATCGAGTGCATGCGCGAGGCGTTCATCGAGGCCGAGACGCCGGATCTTCGGCGCGGCGCCTACTACGAATTCTGCCGCCTGGAGCGGCTGCGCCGGCCGGGAGCGCTTCCGATCAAGCGCAAGGAGGCTGCGTGAGCATCCAGCAGGCGTTTGCCGATGCCGCGCCGTACCTGCGCGAGTTTGAGAGTTCGCTTCGTGGCGGTCGACTCGTGATCTGCGGTCAGTGCTCTCGATTCACCTTCGCTGGCCGACCGGCTGATCTTGGTCACTGCGGGCAGTTCACGGTTGAGGCATGGCCGTTCGTGCCGTTCGCGTGTGAATCATTCGAGCGGCGACAGAGAAAAACAGCATGAAATTCCAGACGATCACTCTTCCCGTCAAATCGCTCGAAGTCTGCGCCCGCACTCGCGTGCGCAAGCAAACGCCCCACGCCGGAAGCGACATCGTCTTGGAATATGCCGAAGCCTACCGCAACGGGCTCATCCTAGAGCCGCTCGATGTGTTCCGCGAGAAGGGCACCGAGAGATATATCGTCGCCGACGGTGAACACCGGCTGCTGGCTCTACTGCGAGAGAAGATCGCCAAAGTCGAATGTCGCCTTTACGAAGGAGACGAGATCGACGCTCTGGAATTCGCAATTCGCTGCAATCAGAAGCATGGACTGCGTCGCACGAAAGCCGACATCTATCACGCGTTCGTGCGTATTCAGGAGACGCCACGGCTCGCGCAGAAGTACCGCACCGACGCCGAGCTTTCTGACCAACTTGGCATCTCGACCCGTACCGTACAGAGTTACCGCGCCGACTGGCGAGACAGCCCTGGTGGCGGCAAGCGTGTCCAGGAGAAGAAGAGGGCTGCTCAGGAAAGGGCGAAGAAAAACACGCCCAAGTCCCTAAAGGATCAGGAGGAGACCATGAAACCTTCATGGTCCCAAGATACTGAAACGCCGAAAGAAAATCTTCCGGAGACTCGCAAATCAGAGACCTCGTCGAAGCGCAATGAGCCGCCGAAAGAGAGCGCTGATGCGCCGACGAAGCCGACAGCTCCATCGTGGACGGACGAAGACGAGGCGAGCTATCGGGCGCTGCGCGACGATTGGAAGTCGGCGACCCCAGCAGCTCGGAAGCGGTTCCAAGCGGAGATGCTGTGACGTTCGATTTACGAACCTATCAGCGCCAGGCGATGGATCTCGCCTATCAGCGCGTTGCCGAGCAGCATCGCCCGATCATCTGCGCGCCGACAGGATCCGGTAAGACCGTGATCGCCGGTCACATGGCAAAGGAAGCCATGGACGGCGGCAAGCGCGTGCTTTGGATGACGGGTCGCGAGGAAATCCTGCGTCAGACGTTCGCCACGTTCAACGACATCTGCGGTATCGGCAACGTTGGCATCCTCATGCGCGATGAAAAGCCATGGTGGTTCTATCCTCCCGTGACGGTCGCGAGCTGGGACACACTCAAGGCTCGCTGGGACAAGGCCGACCTCTGGCAGATCCCAGCTGACGTTGTGCTCATCGATGAGTGCCATCTTTCACTCAGCGAGAAGATGAGCGCGACGATCATGCCACATTACCAGAACAAGATGGTTGTGGGCCTGACGGCTACGCCAGCGCGGCGAAGCGGGCGCGGACTCGGAAGTTATTTCACGCGCATCGTTCAGGTTCGTTCGGTCCAGCAGCTCATTGATGAGAAATTCCTGGCCCCGTGTGAATATTGGGCCGGGTCTCATGTCGATGTCTCGCGCCTGAAGACGGATCGAAAGACCAATGATTTTCAGGAAAATGAACTCGCGGAAGAGGCGCTTGACGGGAAGCTGATTGGCGATGTCCTTGATAACTGGATGCGGCTCTCGAAGGATCGTCATACGATTATCTTCGCGGTCAACATCGCGCACGCGCAGGCACTCACCGAGAGATTCCAAGCCGCAAACGTGAGCGCGGATGTCATCCATTCGAAGATGGCGCACGAGACGCGCTCGCAAATCACCAAGCAATTCCGAGAGCAGCGCATCCAAGTGCTCGTCAACGTTGGCATCGCTACTTATGGCTTCGACTGCCCTACTATCTCGTGTGTCGTCCTTGCGCGTTCGACGAAATCGATCGTACTTCACCATCAGATGATTGGCCGAGGACTGCGGCCTAAACCGGACGGCGGCTATTGCATGATTCTGGATCATGCGGACAACGTGCGACGCCTTGGCTGCATCGAGGACGAGATCCGCTGGCGCCTGGGAGAAGAGAAGGAAGCGGCCGTCAACACGACGCGAGACGGAGACCCATCCCGCCAGAAGGCGCCACAAGCGCCCCCGACGGCATGCGGACAGTGTCAGTACGTTTTCTCTCGGTCTCGCGTGTGTCCGAAATGCGGATGGGAGAAGCCAGCCGCGTCGCATGACATCGAAACCATGCAGGCGGATCTCGTGAAAGTGCGTAATGCCCGGGAAGAATTGAAGCTGGAACAGCAAGACAAGCATGCATGGTTCCTGATGGCTCGCGGATGGTGCGAGGAGCACGGCAAGAAGCCCGGCATGGCGTACTACCGATTCAAGGACAAATTCGGCGAAGAGCCGCCGCGAAACTGGAACACGCTACCGCCTCTGCCGGCTGACGGCCGCGTAGCGGCGTATATGCAAGCGGGTCTGATTCGCTTCGCGAAGTCGCGCCGCAAAACCGCAGAGGCGCGTCCGTGACGGTCCTTGAGTTCGGTCGCAATGTTATCTGTGAGGCGTGCGGCCGTGTGTTCTTTGAGAGATTTGTTGCCGCCCCACATTGTTGTCCAAAATGTGAAGAGATCGCCGAAGCGGGAATGCTCGCTGAGATCGAAGCTGAGGCGCGCTCTAACGGCTTTGAATCATTCGATGCGTGGGCAGCAGCTGGATATCCGACGAAGGCCGCAAATGCCTAGGCTCGGACCTCTCGCGAACCCCGAAAACTGGCGTATAGACGACAGCGGGCACATGTTGGTTCACCGCGTGAAGCTCAAGGAGGGCTCATCGGTCTATACGCTCTATGAGATTCGCAGGGTGACATGGGCGACGTCTGTCAAAGGATGCCTTGCGGCGCTGACGAGGTGGTTGCGGGAACGCGAACCGTCCACAGGGCCGCCGGAGAAGGTCACAGCGGATGTGGCTACGCGTCGGGGGTTAAAACTGCAACCCGAGCGACGCGCGGCGAATACCGGTACTCGGGACAGCGCATGAAACACCGGACAAATCGGCGGGTTGAAAGGGCAGCACCGATTGCGCGAAAGGCTACCCAACGTCATGCAAGGCTCCGCCCCGGCATGATGCAACGGGACCTAACAGGGGTTCCGTCTGCCCACCACCCCGGCATTGCAGCAAGAAGAGCGACTCTGGTTCCTACTCTGAAGTGACTACGAAGTGAGTTACGTGAATTCAGGGCTCTCACAATCCGAATGGTGGCCATATCCCATCCGCTACGCATGGGCTGCAACCCGTGGCCTTCCGATTCCAGCGCCACCAAAAGCGCCTGACGATCCGCTCGGACACGCGCCCGCATGGCCGCAGGAGCATCTCGACATCCTCCAAGCCGAATACGCGAATTATCGGGCGGTCGGCCAGACGCGCCAGCTCGCGATTCGATTGGGCAGAAGCGAGGCGAGCCTGCGCAAGATGGCGAGCAAGCTCGGGTTAGCGCGGAGAAGGGCCGCATCCACATGACGATACGTCTCGTTCTAGAGATCGATGAGCCGACACCGAGCAGGAATCGCACGCACGGGGCGCATTGGAGCCGAAATCATGCGATGCGAAAACGCTGGGCGTGGCTCGTGCGCGGGGCGCTCTGTGAGGCTCGCAGAGCCGCTGAGCGAGGGGACCCCCTACTCACCCTAGGGTTATGGCCCCTCAAACACGCCACGGTACGCGTGGTGCGGCATGGACCTCGTTTGCTCGATCCCGACAATGCTACGGCGGGACTGAAGTGGTTGCTAGACCAGCTCGTGACTGAGCGCGTTCTGACAGACGACAAGCCTGCGCATCTCACCCTTGCGCCGGTGGAGCAGTACTTGAGCAAACCATATCGGACTATTGTCGTGGTGGAGTCCTGATGTTTCCTCCCAAACTCACCGTTGCAATGAAAGAGCGCATCCGAGAAGTCGGCCGCAAGCGCGAAGAGGCAAAATCTCTAGCCGAGCGTGCCGAGGAATTACTGCGGGAGTTGCCCACTACGAAACAGCTTTCGCAAGAAGCTGGAGTATGTATACGGCGTGTGCAGGAAATTATCGCGAGTGTTCGCAAATTGCCTAAACGCGAATGTTCCACGGGGAACACTGAGCGTACAATTCCAACATGAGCAACGCGGCGCCACTTGGAATTCGCGACTGCAATCCTTGGAATTTGCAATCGAGCCATATCGAGTGGCTCGGTGAACTTCCGACGCAAGGCGCTACCGGAGAGCTTGTCTTTGACGCCATGGTGGACGGCATTCGTGCGGGCGTGAGGCTCTGTTACTCCTACCAAGCGGAGGGGTACAACACTCCGACGAAATTCGTGATGCGGTTTGCACCCGCTTCGGCGGGGAATCCTACGACCAATTACATCCAGAACGTATGCAAGTGGACCGGATTCGCGTTTGACGCCGCGCTTGATTTTCATGATCCGAAGGTCTTGCGACCCTGGGCGCGGGCGATCTGGCGACAGGAGCAGGGAGCGTGGGCTTCTCAAGCCATTACCGACGATGAATTAACCGCTGGAATAGAGGCCGCGAAAGTCCCATCGTGAATACCGTTCTTGATGAGCCGCCGATGAGCTTAAAGGCGTGGTACGTCTACTTTTGGCAAAGGCGCACCACGGTCGCTGGTTATGCCATTTCCCTCATCGGCGCGCTTGCCACCGCAGGGCATGCTCCCGCTTGGGTTGCCGACCTCATACTCATCGTGAGCGGCGGAGGGGTGGCCGGCATCGGGCATTTGAACAATTCCCTTCTCAAACGTCAGTCTCAAGAGGCTGAAAAGGCAAATCCATGAGCACCACCGTCATTACTGATCTGCAGCAGCTCGAACAGATCCTGAAGCAGGACCTGCTGCAGACCGCCGGCACGCCCGTCCTCACCTTCTTGCAGTCCATGCAGACCATCGCCGCGAAGCTGGCCAGCATCGCGCAGCCTTCGGCCGCCGACATCGCCGTCGCCCAGGCGAACTCGGCTGCGGCGTGGGTCGTCCTGCAGGCAGGGATCCTCGGCTCGCTGCCCAATCTCGGCGCGCAGCTCGTCCTCGCGTTGATCGAGTTCGCGCAGAGCAAAGTACAAGCATTCCTGGCTGCGCCGGCGGCCGCCGCGAAGTAGTGAGCATGCGGTTCAAGCGAGGGCGCCTCCCCGCGCTTCATACGCGCCGCACGATGCGGCTTGCGCTGGCCATGCATCAGACACTTGCCCCCCTCGGGGTGCCTCCGAAGGTTAGCGACGATTACGTATCAGCCGTATTCAGGCAGCTGAATCCATCGAATCAACCGCTAGGCGGCCCGTGGGGGATGTTCCTCAACGGGCCAGACGGTAACTCCGATGACCCTGTGATTGGTGACTGCACGGCCGCAGATTCCGCCCACCAGGTCATGCTGCATTCAGCCAACGGCGGCTCCATCGTGGTGCCGCCCACCGCAGATGTGGCGGCCTTCTATTCCGCAACGAGCGGCTGGGATCCGAAGAATTCCGAAGCGACCGACCAGGGCGCGCTTGAGGCGAAGGTCTGCGCCTATCTCATGAAAGCCGGTCTCGCCGGCATCAAGAGCGCTGCCACCTATCCGATCGATCCGACGAACATTGCGCACCTGAAGTGGGTAGTGCAGATCTTCGGCGCAGTGCGCTTGGGCATTCTGGTCAATGAGGAATCTGAGCAGCTCTTCTCACGCCTAGAGCCGTGGACGGCGCCCCCAGATCAGAACGATCCCACCACCGGTGGGCACGACGCTCCGGGCGTGTTTTACGATGAGAAATACCTCTACGTTGTGACATGGGGCGGTGGTCGGCAGCCCAAGGGCCTACAGCCCGTGGCGTGGGAGCTCGTGGCCGACTGTGGCTTCCTGCTCGAAGCTCATGTCGATGTGTTCCCAGATTTCATCCGCGCTGGAGGTACCGCGCCGAGCGGGTTTGATCTTGCGGGCATGCTCGCTCTAGCGCAGCAGATCGAGATGCAGGAGGCAGCATGACTTACCCTCCTGGTCTTACGGTCGGCTACGTTGCAAGCGGCGAGCCACTCTCCCGGCTCATCGAATGGCGTAGTGCGGGGGGCCCATCACACGCGACCACACTCGTAGCGCCAGGATGGGTGATCGACGCGCGCTTCTGGGGAGGGGTGCAGGAACGCCCAGTTTCGTACCTCGCTGGTTCAACGGTCAGATGGCTGCGCGTACCCGCTTCGCCCGCTCAGGTGCAGGGCGTCATCGCGTTCCTCAAGGAGCAAATCGGCAAACCGTACGACTGGCGCGATATTGTCGGTTTCGCAATCCCCCAGGCCTTCACTCGTGACTGGGATGACGGCCGTGCCTGGATCTGCAGTGAGCTTCAAGCTGCCGCCGAGGAGAGCCAAGGGATTATCACCACTTCTATGAGCGCGTCTCGCATTGCCCCAAACGATGCGATGCTGCTGAACGAAGGCCGTGGCGTGGTCGAACTTCCGGGACCGATTTTCCAATGAGCGAGATCGTCGATATCGCCGATTTCCGCCAGAAGCGGCCCGAGTACGTCTTTGAGTGCAAATGTGGCAGCCAGCATTTCTACTTGCAGGTCGATGGGGTGATCGAGTGCCGTAGCTGTAAGCTCATCATCGAACGGATCGAATGGATGTACCGAGAGAAGCCTCAGGAGTGCTGAGGAATGCCGCCGCGCATCGGCGCGGGCGGTAGCCGGACACTCGCTTGAGGAGGCGCAGTTAGCCCTTTGCCAAGCGTATGATGATCTACTTCGGCATGGCGTCGATGGTCGCGGACTTCGATGCGTGCTACTGCGACCTGGCTACGGAGACAATATCCAGCAGATCCGCCGGCAAGTGCGCGAATACGCAACCATGATGCTAAGCGAGAACGTCCAGCTCATCACCGGGGACCAAGAATGACGACGCCTCAGAACTCGCCGCATACTGAAACCTGCGGCGGATGCTCGCAGTGCTTGAGGCCGCAATTAGATATCACAGTGCAAATTCCGAAGCTGTGACGCGCTAGGGCAAATGCAGTGAGAAGCTACGATCCACAGGCGCGGTTTAATCGCTTCGTATCGGGCGCTGGCGCCATCCGCGCTCTTGAAGCTCTCGCGCGCGTATACGCGCGGCTCACCAGTGCGTCAATCGAGCGCAACAGTCTGAGAATGGGCGAGAGTCGAGAGTTTGCCGAAGTGGGACGCCGACGCATCTAAGATGTTGATTTGACGATGAGAATGGGTCAAATCAAATATCGCTTTTCTTAATGGTTATTATGCGTAGTTCGCGGTGGAGCGAATCATGCGGTAGCGAGAGAGCGGTGGGACGGAGGGTATGACCGAATCGATTCACGCTCACATGGCTATCGTTTCACCCGCTACATAGCCAGGTTTTTGAACCCCTCCTAGCCCCCCTTTTGGGGGATCGGAGGACCCAAGACCGGTGCTCAGTGCCCCATGACGATACACGCCCAAAATTCAGGGGCGCTGTTAGTCTAACGTGTTAGTCTAACGCCCATGAATCCACCCAAATGCCGACTCTGCAAGAAGGAACACTACGGACGATGCGTTGATTTTGAATCGGAGCCAGAGGCGGTTGTGGTTCCAAGGTCGAGTCTCGCTACAGCGCACAAGAAACGCGCGACTCGCGGGACCTTCGACCGGACCGCCTACCAGCGAGAGTACATGCGGCGTCGGCGAGCGAAGGCTTTACGTTGAGGTAGTATTCGGCCATGGCAGGACATCCCCGTAAGCGAGCCCGAGAGCTAGCCGAGCGCATGCGGCTGGAGGAGTTGAACGGCGATTGGATGATCCGGCCGCCGCCGAATCTGACCGATCCGCCGAAGGAACCGACTGCCAAGGATTTGACCGCCGATTGGTGGCGGCGGCAGGTAAAGGACTTGGAGCGGGTGGCTAGGGAACGCGGGGATGGGATTGAGACTGGGAACGATGCCGTGCTTGAGAGTCAGGCGCGGGTATTCGGGGCCATGGGTGTACCGACGGATGTCGCGGCGGCGTTGATGGGGATGAGTGAGGGACAGTTCGCGGCGCAGTATGCGGAGGCTTATGGAGTGGGGTCGGCGGCGATGATTGCGCAGGTGTCGGCGAACTTCCTTCGGATTGCGACCGAGGGGAGTGACCGATACGCGGTAAAGGCGTGCATTGAGATCATGAACCGCCGTGGAGGAGAGCCCTGGAGACCTCCGGCGCAGAAGATCGAGGTCACCCGTCCTGGTCCTAAGGCCAATCTCATCGATAGCAGCCGGTTGAGCTATGAGGACCGGATGGCGCTGCGTGGGATATTGGAACGGGCCGTAAATGGTCCCGAGACTCCTGCGCTTCCTGAGACTTGATGGCCTTCGACCCTGAAACCTTTGATCCTAGGTCTGTCAACGCGCAGGCGCAGCTGCTTGACCTTGATCGGGCTGACCAGCAAGAGAGCCTTTACGAATTTTTCAAAGCCGCCTGGTTCATCATCGATCCGGCGCCTTGGGTCGATGGCTGGTGTATCGATGCGATCTGTGAGCACTTGCAAGCCGTGGCGGACGGGCAGATACGAAATCTCCTGATTAACATCAGCCCGCGCTGCTCAAAGTCCAATCTCTGCTCTGTGGCGTTTCCTGCGTGGGTGTGGGCCCAGCCGAATATTGGACCGATCAGCGGGCCGCAGGTGTCGTTTCTGCACACTTCGTATTCAAATCAGTTGGTGCTCAGGGACTCAGTGAAGCGGCGACGGCTGATCGAATCGAACTGGTATCAGGCGAGGTGGGGTGACCGATTCAAACTGCTGGCGGATCAGAATACCAAGAGCCGCTTTCAGAACGATAAGGGAGGGGAGAGCCTGATCACCTCGGTAGAGGGAGCGACGACAGGTGAGGGGGCTATGTGCATCGTCAACGACGACCCAAATAGCGTCGATGATGTCGATTCCCAGGCGTCGATTCAGGCTGTCATTGACTGGTGGGATGGGGTGATGCCGACGCGCCTCAATAACCAAAACACGGGCGCGCGCATTGGGATTCAGCAGCGCACCTTTGAGAATGACTGGACGGGGCACATCCTCGAGACGGAACTGGAGGATTGGGTACACCTCATGATTCCCATGAGATATGAGCCGGAGCGCTCCTATCCGACTCTGATCGGGTGGAAGGACCCGCGCACGAAACCCGGCGAGTTGATGTGGCCGGAAAGGTTCGATGAGCAAGCGACCGCTCGGTTAGAGAAGAGGCTCGGTCCATTTAGGGCTGCCGGGCAGTTACAACAGCGCCCAGAGCCCAAGGGCGGCGGCCTCATCAAGCGGGAGTGGTGGAAGCTTTGGGAGGCACAGAACTGGCCGCCCATGGACTATGTCCTAGCATGGCTTGATACCGCGTATACCGAAGATGTCATGAACGACCCCTCCGGCATGATCGTCTGGGGGATTTACTCCGGAGACGTCAGTGCTTCGACGACTAGACTCGTGGGTCCCGATGGAGAGCCGATCCGTCACGCTTCGACGTATTCGGAGTTTGCCCCGCGGGTCATGTGCATGTACGGGTGGACCGAACGCCTTGAGTTACATGAGCTCGTGAAGAAGAGCGCGGAAGTCTGCGCCAAGATGAAGGTCGACACGTTGGTAATCGAGAATAAGGCCTCAGGAATTAGCGTCGCCCAAGAACTGCGGCGTCTCTACAGCCGGGAGCGCTTTTCGGTCCAGTTATCTGATCCGGGGCGCCAGGACAAAGTGGCGAGACTCATCAGCGTGCAGCATATATTCGCGGAGGGGATGGTCTACGGTCCTGACCGTCCGTGGATGGAGAAGATCATCAGCCAGGTCGGACAGTTTCCGAAAGGCAAGCACGATGAATTTGCCGACTGCACCTCAGGTGCACTCAAGAAACTGCGCGACATGGGCCTGCTTGTCCGCCAGCCCGAGCGGGAAGCAGAGCTTGAGGCCGACCGGCAATATCGCGGGCGAGAAGAGCCGCTCTATGCGGTCTAGGGAGGAGGCGTGGTTTACTTTTTCCTGATTCTGATCTGGCTCGCTGTTGTCATCTGGGCGCCTTTCTGGCTGAAGCTGATTGCGTGGATTCTCGCGGCGTGGGAAGTCTCGGCGCGCATTAAGGGTGCCATCCTCATTCGCCGAGCGCGCAAGCTCGCAGAGGCCAAGCTGCGCTTCGCTCAGGAAGCTACGGCTCCTGGCGCCGGTATCGATAGGTCAAAATGATCCTCGACTCCAAGACCGCCCAGCCGCGCTGCACCTGCACCGTCGAGCTTCTTTCGCGCCTCTTTCGACCGTACAACTTCCTCGTGACCGTTACTGGAGAGCCTCCTCACGCATTCGTGCGCCGCTACCGGATCTCGGCCCCTACGGACAATGAGGCTGCAACGTGTGCCATGCAGCTTTTCGTGAAGGAATGCATGGCGGATCAGGGTGTGCCCGAGGCCGTCCGCAAGGAAATCGCCTCCATTACTCCCCGGGCCAAGTTGCAATGATGCTACCCCTTGTGAGATAAAACGCATGGGCTGCCCGGCGCAGCCTTTTCGCCCCTTGGGTCCCCTCTAGCTCCGGCAGCCAAGAGACCTCCACTAGGAGTGTCTCTTTGTCTGGCCTAGCCGGCAACCTTCGTCTCGTACCGCCGCAATCAGCGGCTCCTGAACCTGCTGATGTAGTCGTTGAGGTCGAGTCAGGCGGTGACTCGCCTATCGTCGATGACAAGAACAACATCCTACGTATCGAGCACGGTGACGGCTCGATTACAGTCTCACTCGACGGGAAACCGCTAGGCAATGAGGGCAAGCCCGAGAAGCCGCTCGAGTGGTTCGACAATCTCGCCGAGCGCATCGACAAGGACGAACTCGCGAGCATCACCGAAGATTTACTGCGCGGGGTATCTGAGGACCTTCAGTCCCGCAGTGAATGGATCGAGGATCGCGCGCAAGGCGTGCGACTCCTCGGGCTCAAAATCGAGTTGCCCAACGTTCAAGGTGCCACCGACGGGGCGCCCGTCGAGGGCATGAGTCGGGTACGCCACCCTCTGCTACTTGAAGCGGTGCTCAGATTCCAGGCGAACGCCCGGGGTGAACTGCTCCCGACAGACGGTCCAGTCAAGATCCGCAACGACTCGACCTCGCCCACATCAATTGACAATGCAGTCGCGAATGCTCTGGAAGTAGACCTCAACCACTACCTGACTGCGGTGGCGACCGAGTATTACCCCGACACCGACCGGATGCTATTTCAGGTCGGCTTTGGAGGAGGAGGCTTTAAGAAAGTCTACAAGTGCCCCCTTCGCATGCGGCCGGTGTCAGAGTCCGTTGATGCTAAGGACTTGATAGTCAATCAATCGGCGACTGACCTGGCAAACGCTCAACGTGTCACACATCGCGTGACGATGAAGCCCTCTACCGTGAGGCGCATGCAACTCCTCGGGGTCTATCGCGATATCAAGCTAGGCGATGCGGTAGCGTCAACTCAGAATTCACTCGATGATGAGGAGAAGGCGCAACAGGGCATTACAGTAAACACGCTTGGAAGGCCCGAGGATCGAGAGCGGGAGATCTACGAGATCTACTGCGAACTCGATATCAAAGGTTTCGAACACAAGATTAACGGTAAGGAGTCGGGGCTCGCAATTCCCTATGTAGTGACGATCGACAAGTCATCGCGCGAGTGTCTGGCGGTGGTCCGAAACTACGGCAAGGAAGACAAACCCCTTCCCACTGCGCGCAAGCGCTTCGTGCTCTATCCCTTCGTGCCGGGTCTTGGTTTCTATCCAATCGGGCTGCTGCACATCCTTGGAAACACGACCAACGCGGTCACCGCGGCATGGCGTGAGATGCTCGATAACGGCATGTTCGCGAATTTCCCAGGGTTCCTCATGCAGGATGGTGGGGGGAGGCAGAACACGAATATCTTCCGAGTACCGCCTGGCGGTGCGGCGCCGATCAAGACCAACGGCGTGGCGATTAGGGAAGCGGTGATGCCGCTTCCCTACAGCACGCAGGGAATGCCAGCGACGATGCAGCTCGTCGAGAACATGGTAGAGACGGGCCGTCGACTGGGTGGAACCGCTGAGGTGCAAGTCGGGGAGGGCAGGGCGGATGTGCCAGTCGGGACAGTGCTCGCCCTCATAGAGCAGGCGGTCAAGATGCTGAGCGCCGTGCACAAGCGAATTCACGCTGCACAAGCCGAGGAATTCCAGCTGCTGAAAGAGCTATTCAAGGAGGATCCGGAGAGTTTCTACCAGCGCGGTTGCAAATCCAAGACTCCGTGGGACCGGGAGAGCTTCTTGGCTGCGCTCAACAACTGCGACATGGTTCCGCAGGCCGATCCAAACACAGCCTCTCGTGGCGAGCGCCTGATGAAGGTTCAAGGATTGCTGCAACTTTCAGGATCGGCTCCGCAGCTCTACGATCCGATCAAGACGCACACGGCAGCCCTTCAGGCCATGGGGTGGATGGACCCGGAGCTGTTCTTCATCCCGCCTGAAGCCCGTACGAAGCCTCCCATCCAGTTGCAGCAGGCCCAGGCTGAGATGGAAAATGACAAAGCGCAGGCTGGAGCGAAAGTCACTGAGGCGAATGCCCGCGCAACCGAGGCGCAGGCAAAGGCGGATGAAATCAAGGCGAAGTCGGAGTCTGGCGCGTTCGCGCCGAAACACGAGACCCCATCTACTGCGGCACCGGATTCGCAACTCGATGTAGCCACCGCTCATGCAAAGCTGATGGATGCTCAAACCCGCGCGCGGGAAGTCGCGCAAAAGGGCCTCGCGCAGGCCGCTCAGCTACACAGTGACTCGCTTGATCGAGAATCGCGGACACGAGATGACGCGATTGACCTTGCGAAGACAGTCATCACCGACCCTGCTGACGCTGCTGGAGTTGGCCAGAAGGCGACGGGAATTATTCACCAGATCGAAAAAGGTCTTCGTAAGTAAGTTAGTTACGAACCTTGGACGTGTTAGGAAGATTGCGCAACCATGGTTCTGAGAGTAAATTTCACACCGTGAGGAATATTCCATGAGCGAGATGTCCGAAAAGGCCCGCGCTGCCTTAAAGAGCAAGGCTGAGCGCATGACGCGCGCCGATCCTCACGCCCGTGTGGATGCGTCGGGCTACTCCCCGGATGGGCTGCTTGACGGGAACGTTCAGACGGGTCCCCGTCCTCTCTCACGTCGTCAGTATCGTAGCGGTGGCCACGTATCGGGCGAGGCGTCGACCCCTCGAGCCGACCGCAAGCGTCGTGCCTCTGGCGGTCGGACCGCTCTCACTGCCGATTCTTACCAGAATCGCGACATGAAGGATGCTAACGAAGAGCGCGATGGCAGCAAGCATACCGGTGGCATGAAGCATGGTGGTTCAGCGCGTGCCAAAGGCGGCGCCATCAACGACGGCACGCGGCCTACGGGCGGCCGATTAGCTCGCAAGGGCGGTGGCCGCACGAAGAAAGGAACGAACGTCAACATCATCATTGCCCCGCAAGGCTCCGGAGCATCTGTTCCTCCCCCCCGCCAGATGCCAGTCCCGACCGCCACCCCTCCCGGTGTTCCTGTTGGTCTGCATCAGGGCGCGCCCCCTGTTATGCCTGCCGCAGTGCCGATGCGAGCGCGTGGTGGCGGCGTCTATCCGATCGATGTCGGCGCCGGTAGTGGCCTTGGAAGGCTTGAGAAAGCCAAGCGTGCCGCTCGTTCGTGAGTTCATACGATTCCAGATTTGAGCGCGAACTCCAAAAGCGTATCGGCGAAGAGTTGGTGCGGCTACGAGAGGATTTGGAACTCGGGACTGCGATCAAGGACTACGCGCAATACCGTGACTACATTGGCCGCATCGCCTCATTGAAGCGTGTGGCCATAGAATTTTGCCCAGAAGTCCAAGCACAGATCGATAAAGGTTAGATTGCATGAAGTCAGCGGCGGTTCAGAAGGTTCGAGAGACGGAATACGACCCAAAACGCGAGATTCTCGACAAACTCGGCGATCTTTCAGGCATCGAGATAGCGCAGAACGAGGTACTTCTCGCCATTTACATGCGTCCGGAGAAGACTACCGGCGGCATCGTGCTTCCGCATCAGAACCTGAAAGAAGATCGCTACCAGGGCAAGTGCGGAATGGTCGTGAAAATGGGTCCCGCCTGTCGCTTCCTTCGCAAGGACGGCGAAACAGGCGCTGAATACGGCCTCGACATCAAACTTCACGACTGGGTTGTCGTGCGTCCCGCCGATACGTGGGCAGTTGATATCAATTCCGACACCGAGGGACTGCAGATTCAGGACTTCGTGCAGTGCCGGCTCGCTTACGACGATCAAATTCGCATGCGCGTGACAGATCCGCGCGTGATTTGGTGAAAAAATGGCAGCTGCTACTCAAGAAGTGACCGTAGATCTCGCTGCATTGGACGAAAAGGCAGCCAAAGAGGCTGAAAAGGGCAGTAAAAAGCCTGAAACTGCAGCTGCTGATCCTGCGGTCGTCGTAGATCCGGAAATTACGGCTGAGAAGTCTTCTGCGCAGACTCTGACGCCAGAGCAGGGTATCGAGAAGCTGCAAAAGCAGCTCACGGAAGAGCGTCAAGCCCGTGCGGCCGCGGAGTCGCGCGCTCAGGAGGCAGCTCGGGGCGAGGCAGAGGCTCGCGGGCGTGTTCAGACGACTGAACTTGACCTAGTCAAGAACGCCATTGCCACCGTTACGCAGGCGAACGACGCTCTGGAGGCGAAATACGCCGATGCGATGGCCGCGCAGGATTGGCCTACTGCTGCAAAGCTTCAACGTCAGATGGGAGACAACTCGGCGAAGCTCACGCAGCTGGAAGCCGGCAAAACACATCTCGAAAAGCAGCCGAAACCCACTCCGCGTGCGCCCACTGATCCGGTGGAAGCGTTGTGCGCGCAGTTGAGTGGGCCATCTGCTGCTTGGGTGCGTGCGCATCCGGAATTTGCTCGTGACCCGCACAAGTACCGGCAGATGATTGCCGCTCATGAACTTGCGAAAGCCAGAGGGCACAAAGAGGACACCGAGGGTTACTTCAAGTCCATCGAAAAGACTCTGGATTTGGCAGAGCCAGTCAACGGTGAACATCGCGTCAATGGTACTACCAAGCACGCAGAAGAGACCGATCCACTCGAGGATCCCAGCGCCGCAGCGCCCACTGGCGGCCGTCAGAGCGCTCCTGCGGCGGCTCCGGTGAGCCGTGGAACAACCAATGGGTCTCGCCCCAATACCGTACGACTGAGTGCTGATGAGGTTGAGATGGCAGAGAACATGGGCATGACTCCCGAGGAATACGCCCGGCAAAAGGTGGCCCTTAGGAAGGAAGGTAAGCTGCAATGAGCACTGATGACTCTGTTCCAGCAGCGCCTACCCGTCGCGGTCCCGGACGGCCACGCAAGTCTCCAGTGAATACGGTCGCAGAAACCGCAACAGCGGCAGTGGAAGCGTCGGGATCCAATGATCCGCGCATACGGGCAGCGGCTCGTGCCGCGCAGCTGCGCGATCACTTGGGCGATGGGCTCGGAGAAGGGATTGACGAGTTCTATATCGACCCCGCCATTATTCCGGATGGTTGGTCGTACGAGTGGAAGCGCGAGACCGTGCTCGGCCAGCCCGATCCGTCTTATCAGGTCACCCTCGCGCAGCGAGGCTGGGAGCCTGTTCCCGCAAGCCGCCACCCTCAACTCGTGCCCCCCGGTTGGACCGGCGCGCATATCCCGCGCAAGGGATGTGTTCTGATGGAGCGTCCAAAAGAGATCACCGACGAGGTTCGCGCACAGGAAATTCGGCGCGCTCGTGACCAGGTACGCCAGAAGGAAGCCCAGCTCGGAGCCGCACCTGCCGGCACATTCGAGCGTGACAACAAGGGGAATACCATGGTCAACATCAAGAAGAGCTACGAATCCATTCCCATTCCGGAGTGAAAATGACCGACCAGACCAAATCCGCCGAACCGACTGAAATGAAAGAGCCGACTGCCGAAGAGCGCTTGAGTGCGCTCGAGCAGGCGCTCGCGTGCCTAGGTGATCATGTGAGCCCTGGCCACCGAAAAACTTTGGAGCCCTATTTCAACTGGAGAAAAAGTGTCGCGTCATAGTTGACACGCTGATTTGATCGTGCGATAAGCACACCAACGGGTTGCTCGGCGCAACCTTTTCTCAGAATAGATTCAGGTCCCCCGTAGCCTAGGTGGCGACGCGACCTCCGGTCGGAGATCGCTACCTTGAGCAACGTGAATGCTCCTTTTGGCTTCCAGCAGCGCCAGGGCACTGGCAGCTCGCCGACATACGAACAAGTCACATTCGGCAATGGCGGCATCGACTACAACGCTACCGCCATCTACTTCGGCGACCCGGTAGTCCGCGCAGGTTCCGGCGACGGTACCGTTAAGCAAGCCGCAGGCTCCGCGGGCGGTAGCACCGTCACGATGGCCGGTATCTTCGTCGGCTGCAAATACCTCTCCACTGCGCAGAAGCGCATCGTCTGGTCGAACTACTGGCCTGGCTCGGATGTAGCCCAGGCGAATCAGTCGACCATTGAGGCGTACGTCATCAACGATCCCAACGCCCAGTTCTTGGCGCAGTCCGATTCAACCGGCCTCGCGCAGGCAGACGTCGGGTCCAACGTCGATTTTAATATCGGCACTGGAAACGCTGCCAACGGGCTCTCGGGAGCCTTCCTGATCCACACGGGCGCGACAACTGCCGCCTATCCTTTCAGGCTCGTGAGCTTGGTGCTCTCGCCGCCTGGTGCAAATGGAACCGCAAGTGGCGCGTACAATTACGCGGTCGTGGCGTTCAACAACGTCGAGACCAAGAACGCCACTGCGGCCAACACCTAAGGCAGGAGCAACGTAAATGGCCGTCAATCTGAGTGCAATCAAAGACCTTCTGCTCCCGGGCCTGCGTGGGATTACCGGAAAATATGAGCAGATACCATCTCAATACGACAAGGTCTTTACCAAGTTCAATTCGAAGCTTGCTCTCGAGCGCACCGCCGAGATGCGCTATTTGGGGCTTGCGCAGCTGAAGACCGAAGGCGGTCAGACGCAGTTCGACAACAACGCCGGTGAGCGCTACGTCTACAACCAGGAGCACGTTGAGATCGCCCTCGGGTATGCGATGACCCGCAAGGCCATCGACGACAGTCTGTACAAGACGCAGTTTCACCCGTCGAACCTGGGCCTTATGGAGGCTTTCCACCAGGCGAAGGAAATCTATGGGGCGAACATCCTCAATTCGGGATCCACGTACAACGCCTCGGTGGGTGGCGATGGGGTTGCGCTCTTCTCGACATCGCACCCGATCGACGGGGGCACGATCGGCAATACGCCATCGACTCAGGTGGACCTGAACGAGGCGACGCTTCTCGGGTCGATGATCAACATTCGCACGAACTTCCGCGACCAGGCTGGCCTGAAAATGTTCGCCCGCGGTCGAAAGCTGATCGTTCCGCCGCAGCTCGAGCCGGTCGCCATCCGCCTCACGAAGACGGAACTGCGGCCGGGAACGGCCGACAATGACGTGAACGCTATCCTCTCCACCGCTGGAGGAATCCCCGAAGGCTACATGGTGATGGACTTCTTGACCTCGCTCTACGCGTGGTACCTCCTCACCAATATCCCCGGCTTGGCCTACATGGAGCGCATCCCGTTTGAGACGGACATGCAGGTGGACTTCGTCACGGACAACCTCCTCACGAAGGGGTACGAGCGCTACTCGTTCAATTATTTCAACTGGCGCGCGGCATACGGAAACCTGCCCACTTCCTAAGGGAGAGATGAATGACCCAGTACCTCACCCCGACCAGCGGCCAGGTCTATCCGGATATCCAGACGGACTGGAACAGCTCCGATGGAGCACAGCCGAATGGCAGTCCGCCGAATCCCGGAACCGCTGTTTCTGGTCCTTTGCTTGCCGGAACTGTCCCGCAAAGCGATGGTTCGAACAACCTTGCCGGGGTAGGTGGCACCTCCGGCACCGCGAACCGCGGATTCGTCAAACAGGCCCAGTCCTGCGTCATTACGCAGGCGACTAACGTCGGTGTTGCTGGAAAGTTTGCCTGTCCTATCGTGATCCCAGCGCAGTCCCAGATCACGGCCATCAAACTGATGGTGACGACCGCGTGGACGGGCGGCGCGACGACCCTTGGCATCGGGACGGGCGCTTCTGCAACCGCTCTGACGGCCGCTAGCGCTGTCGTGACGAGTGGCGCGCTTGGACAGGTGACCGTGACCCCTGGGACTGGCGCCACGCAGATTGGCAATTGGGACAACGTCGGCACGCAGGATATTCAGATCGTGGTGCAGTCCACGAATACCGGCTCCGGGGTGGGTACGCTCACCGTCGAGTACATTCCGCAGATCAATTTGGCTTCGTAGACGGAGATCGCATCATCATGAAAGGTCGCAAACATCGCGAGAGCGGCGGCGTCAACGAGGCCGAGGCCGACGAGAAGACCAAGCCCGAAGAGCGTACCGACGCCAAGAAGATCGACTCGGAAGCCGAGGAGCTCAAGAAGGGCGGCCGGGCGAAGCGTAAGCGCGGTGGCAAGACCGAGGTCGGCAAGGTGGAAGGACATGAGGGCATGCACCACGCCGGTCGCAAGCCCCGCAAATCAGGCGGCAAAGCAACCTCCGATGCCAATCCCTTCACGAGTGCCCGAAAAGGTGAGGATGCCCCGGGCCGCAAGGTCATGAAGGGCGAGTGCGGGTTCGGCGAGGATTGATAATAGGGCTGATTGGCCCACAGCCATGAGCGAGACGGGCCTGCTTTGTCAGGCCCGTTTTCGTTTTGGAGTACGTGAATGCGACCAGTAGTTGCGGTATCAACCCTAGCCGGCGCGCCACTTGTGAGGCTCGATGAATGGGCGCTTCCCAAGGTGTCGATTCAGTGCGTTGTCACAGGCACGGTCAACTATACCGTGCAGTTGAGCTTAGACGACCCGAATAGCTCGACGAATCCGGTGGCGCAAGATTCAATGAACTGGACCAACTCGCCCGATACGGCGGCCGTAGGGGCTACGGGGTCAATCGTGACGAGTCTCGGAGGGTACGGCACGTATGCCGATGTCTTCCCTCTCTTCGTACGCGTACTCGTAAATAGTGGTTCAGGAAGCGTGACGGCGACGATCGTACAGCCGGGCGCCGTTCCGTACTGAGGACAGCAATGTCCGTTTCTGTCAACGAGATTACCTCGCAAGTCATCGAAGTCCAGACGCCTGGTCCGCAAGGCATTCAGGGACCCGCTGGTTCTGGCTCCTTCACGACGCCGCTTACGGTAGGCCAGCTGCCAGCATCTGCGCAGGGCACACGGGCGATCGTCACGGACTCGACTACTTCCACGTTCTATGCCGTGGTGAGCGGAGGAGGAACGCTCGTGGTGCCCTGTTTCTTCGACGGCACTTTCTGGCGGGTAGGATGAACGCATTCGGTCCTAATCCCGCAAACACTAGCGGAACGTATGGTTTCGCGCCCTCGATGGGTGAGGCGGTACTGTACGCACTGGGACTTTGCGGTATCAGGCGCACAGCTATCACACAACAGCACTTCGAGGACGCAAGGCTCGCCACAAACATAATGCTCGCAGAGGCAAGTGCTAATGGTGTCAACCTCTGGGCCGTAGACCTGCAGATTGTGCCGCTGGTTCAAGGGCAGGCAACCTATCAAGTCCCGAACAATACAATTGTGTTGCTGGATGCTTATTACACAATCAGCAGCGGTGCGCAGGAAATAGATCGGATTATGACGCCGATCAGTCGGTCCGAATATGCGAATTATCCGAACAAGCAGCAGCAGGGTTCGCCAACGGTCTATTGGATGGATCGACTTCTTGCACCGACTGTCACGTTGTGGACGACGCCCGATGGACAGCAAGCGTTCTTCAAATACTATCGAGTACGCCAGGTCCAGGACTCCAATCTGCAAGGCGGTCAGAGCGTCGAATTGCCGGTGTACTTTCTCGGCTGGTACACATACGAGTTGGCTTCGCGACTCGCTGATATTTGGGCTCCAGAACGTGGCGCAATCCTTCAGGCCAAGGCCGACAAGGCGTGGGGAATTGCCTCTCGTCAGAATGTCGAGACCGCGCAGGTCTACGTTTCCCCCATGTTGAACGGATATTACCGGTAATGGCTTACGCAAGTAGAAGCGGCCGAGCTCGCACCTCACTGAAGCGCCCACAAGCATTCGGTGTGTGCTTTCGTTGCGGTCGCTGGTACAACCGAGTGGACTTACGGTTCCAGTTCGACTGGCGGGGTACTGCGCTCCAGAATCTCTACATCCTTGTTTGTGAGCCGTGCTATGACACACCACAAGAGCAGCTGCGCGCGATCCAGCTTCCTGCGGACCCGACGCCCGTCTACTTCCCTTCCGTCGAGCAATTCGCGCTAGACGAGAACGACTACCGCACGACGCTGCCGGTGCCAGTGGATCCCGTCACCAGCCTACCGATGCCGGCGCAGACTGCGCTACGCGTGACCGAGGACAGTCAGAACCGCACCACGCAGCCATTCGGATGTCCCGAGGGTCTCGTCCAGAATGCGGTGATGCCTTACAACGGCGCGGTGCAGAAGGCGTACGCCGTGCCGCTCGCCATTCTTTCCGTGACGGCCAACGGGACAGCGACGGTGAGCGTGACGTGTTCAAAACCACACGGACTCAAGACTGACGCGCAAATTTCGGCCGAGGGGCTCGCTGCTGCGAACGGATTCCATAGCGTCAACGTTGTTACGGCGACGGCTTTCACTTATCTCGTAGCATATGACATCCCAGCCGGGTCACTTCTATCGCCTGCAACGCGGATAGGCGGACTTTTCAACCAGGACGGGCAGCCGATCTATAACCAGAACGGCGAGCAGATCGGGCTTGAGTGTGGCCCTTCGCCAAGTGCACCACGCATCATCACGGCCGATGTCGGGCTGCCGTATGCAACGGCGACGATCACGCCAGTAGGGTGCCGTCCACCCCGCCTGGCACGGGGAGGCTCCCTGCTCAACCAAGGAGACCAGCAAATCTATAACCAGGGCGGCGAGCCGATATCGACTTGATTATGGCCACAGCAACCATACTGCAGCTTCCGCAAGCGAACTCATTGACCGGCGCTGAATCCGTCGAGATGGTTCAGAACGGCAGATCTGTGCGTGGGACCTCCGCACAAGTCGCCTCGCTTGGGTCGGATATTTCCCCCACCGGTCCTATCGGAGTCGTAGCTGCAGTTCCTGCCAATGGCGCGAACAACGACTATGCGCCAACTGGATTTGGACCAACGAGCGGATTTCTTGATCTGACGCCTGCAGGGGCTGCGAATATCACCGGTCTTACCGCCGGCTACGATGGGCAACTAGTTGTGATCACGAATCTGAGTGCCAATGTGTTGACGCTGAATACTCTCAATGGCGCCTCTCAGACGGCCAATCAGTTCCGCATGGTGGCTGACATAATCCTGGGACAGAACAACAGTCAGGCCTTCAAGTATTCAGCAACGATTGGCAAATGGGTGGCGCTGTGAAAAACATGAGATGGGCGCTCATCGGGCTTCTACTGGCTGTCTCACTGGCACAGTCACAGGCGGTTTACAACTATTTTCCACCTCCAGGGATTACCTACACCACCGCTGGTGGTATGGCACTCGGTTCAACAACCGCGCAGGGCGCTGGGACTTTCAACGCTCAGGGACTCTACATAAACGGAGTTCCAGTAGGAACTGGCTCCGGCAGCGTCACGAGCGTTTCGGTGGTGACCGCAAACGGGTTGTCTGGCACCGTCGCCTCACCGGCAACGACGCCAGCGATTACGCTTAGCCCCACGTTCACAGGAATTGTCTACAGCACGGGGAGTGCATTTCAGGCTGCAGTAGCGACCAACTTCCCGGTACTGAATCAGAACACGACGGGTAATGCGGCCACAGCGACTCTCGCCGCGACTGCGACTGCGGCAGCGAGTGCGCCGACTCCGTGCGGATCAGGGCAAGCAGCACAGGGCATCAACGCAAGTTTCAACGCGATTGGCTGCATTACCCCGTTTTCGGTCGTAAATGAGAGTGCGAATACGGTATTCTCTGGACCCGCTTCCGGTACTGCGGCGCTCCCGGCGTTCCGCCCGTTGGTTCCGGCTGATCTACCGCTATCTACTCCGATGACGTTTAGCGGCGCCAACACGTTCACGGCAGACAATACTTTCACGGGCGCCACTACGATGACTCCGAGTGCCGGTGTCGGACTGGCGGTAAATGGAAATGCGAGCAATGATGCGATCGATATCACTAACGGGGCAGGCCACTACTCCCAGATTACCGGCAGTTCAACGGCAGGGTCATCTTTTGGTCTTCATGTAGTAGCTGGCACGAACTCGAGCGACGTTGCCTTTAGGGTAACCAACCGCGCGGGGACGTCTAATTATTTCTCTGTGGGCGGAGACGGTAGTGTATCCATCACAGATAGCGCTGGCGGCGGTCCTTACCAGGTCGGTTACCTTGGTACGCCCCTAAACAGCCAAAGCCTGCCGTACACGCTGCTGCCTTCGGATCGCGGTAAAACCGTAGAGTTGAGCGGCTCATCTGGCACAGTGACCATTCCATCGGGCGTTTTCTCAGCCGGAGACGTGGTCACGATTCTCGCATTCTCCGGCACGACCGCGTACACGATAGCCCCTGCCGGCGGAGTGACACTCTACTGGGCGATCGGCAATCTGACGACGGGATCGAGGACGCTTACTTCCGTAGGACTTGCGACGATCCTGTGCGTCAATAGCACGACATTCGTGATCAGCGGCTCAGGCATCACGTGACCAAGAAACTCGCGGTACTGCTCTCGGTACTTCCGAAGGTCGCGCTGGCAGGCGGTGTTCTCAATATCCTGCTCGCTGGCGCAATCGCAACTCTGACGGTCTCAGCGTCTCCGTCGTCTATCACGTACGCATTCCCGAGCGCGAACCTGACGTCGTCCTCGGCAACCTGCACTGGCGCGGGCGGAGTACCGCCATACTCCTACGCATGGTCCTGGGCGAGTGGTGGCACGGGCATTATCATCAACTCAGCGTCGAGCTCCTCGACGTCTTTCACCGTCACCGGCGCGACCGTTAATAGCACCTACACTGGCACCGCGCATTGCACCGCTACCGATATGCGCCCGGTGACATCTCCGTTCTCCGGAGTCGTTAGCATCTCAATGAGCCGTATCCCGTTACTGCCACCGTTTGTAGGTACAGCGACGATGGTTGCGGGACAGGCAGCTTCGGAGACTGGGTATGACACCAATGCCCAAACCATTGGCTCACTGAGTCCGAGCACCGATTACAACGGCAATCCAGTAGCCGGAGTGTTCTGTCACACCGGGTCCCTCACCTTGGAGATCCCTCAATTGCCTCCCAATCAGTTCTACATCACAACGCTTTCGGTCAACGGGACTCTTTACGCTGAGTCCAGTGCGTCTTTCAGTTACACAGCTCCATACGCGACGTGGACATGGACCAGCGCCGCAAGTTGCCCATTTATCAATGGGAGCAGCTACCCGGTGTACTACTACTGATGTCAACGCCAGGCCTAAATCCACTCTCCTTCAACGCTTGGGTGCAAACCATAGGCACGCTCGCCGTGGCTCTTACCGAGGAGTCCTCTGGCGTCTATGGATTCGTTGATGGACCCCTTCAGCAGATACTCCCGCAGATCCTTTCCTATGCTGAGGGCAGGATACAGCGCGACCTCGATATGCTTCAGGCGCGCACGTCGAACACGTATACGCTGGTGTCTGGCAATAATCTGCTTCCAGTCCCGGTGAATGATTTCCTCACCATAGAGACGGTCGAGATCACGCAGAATAGCGGCTCTACTGTGGTCAATAGCACTCCACTTACGCCTGTTTCGCGAGAGTTCATCCAGAACTGCTACAGCGGCCTCTCGCAATCAGATCAACCGCGGTTCTTTGCCATGTACGGGGACAACTTCGCAGATGGTGCTAATTCGTTTGTGAACTTGCTACTCGGTCCGCCGCCGAATTACGCCTACGCCGTCCGGATAACGGGAACGATCCGCATGCCGTCGCTGTATCAGTATGCGAGCAATGGACCTGCCGACAGTCAGTACACGTACATCTCCGCGTACTATCCTGACCTTTTGGTCATGGCGAGCATGATCTTCGTGAGCGCGTTTCAGCGCCAATTCAGTTCCGCAAGCGATGACCCTGCGATGGGTCAGACATACGAGAAGCAGTACCAGGCGCTGCGCCTCGGTGCAATCGCTGAGGAGAATCGGAAGAAACTCGAGGGCTCCGGCTGGTCAAGCTATAGCACTCCGGTTTCGGCAACCCCGACGCGGTGATGCATGCCGCACGCTGTTTTCAAACTTGCACCATTCTCTGGGGTGAACACCACGGAGACGCCGGCGCTGAATGAGAATTCAGGGGTTTCGCAGAGTAACCTGATCCGATTTCAGCCAGATCCTCCGTTCGCAGCCCTTCTGCAGAAACTCGGCGGCTGGTCGCGCTTCTTCGCAACTGCGATGGTTGCCGTCGTGCGCGCACTGTGGGCATGGGAGGACATCAATCTCAATTCCTGGCTTGCGCTTGGCACGCAGGCCATTCCTGCGACGACACACTCGCAGCTAGCAGTAATCACCGGTAGCACTCTCACGGACATTACGCCGTTGCAGGCTAGCAGCCAGTTCACACCGGTTGCGGCGGCTACCACGATCGGTAGTCCCTTGGTCACGATAACGGATAGCGTCACAACTGGCGTAAACAACAGCTGCAGCGTCTATATTCCCATCCACATCGCCGTCGGTGGCATCGTTCTTTTTGGGCTTTACCCATGTGATCCTGATGGTCACACCGGCTCGACGACGTACACCGTATATGCCCGCACACAACTTGGGGCGTTAAATCCTGCGATCAATGCGAATTCCGCGACGCTGCCAGCGCTTTCCACCGTTTCATCATCGAATGTCGTCACCGTATCGCTTCCAAACCACGGCTACGCCGTTGGCGGCACATACCCGCTTCTCGTCTCGACTACCATAGGAGGACTGACGCTATACGGAAATTTCATTGTCGAAAGCGTTATCGATGCGAATACGTTTGAAGTCATCGCCAGCGCCCCTGCTACGTCGACTGCCTCTGGTGTGCCTGTCAATGGCGGCAATGTCATCTATGTGTACAACGGGCTAGGTACGCCGACGACACCGCCTTCAGCGCTGCCGATTGAGGCCAGCGACTGGATGCTAGCGAACTTCGGCGAGGACTTGATTGCATGCTCGACGAGTTCAACTGACTCCATGGTTCCGTATCAACCGATCTATCTCTGGACGCCGGGGCAGCAGCCGACTGCGGCGGTGATTCCGGAGGCGCCCCCGGTAAATGATGGAGTTTTCGTCGCCATGCCGCAGAGGCAGATCGTTGCATGGGGATCGACGGCGACCGGCATACAGGATCCGCTCCTCATCAACTGGTGCGATGTCGACAATCCGAGCCAGTGGATAGCGCTGGTAACGAACCAGGCGGGATCGGATCGTATCCCGACCGGCTCAAAGATAGTCTCCTGCGTACAGGGGCCGCAGCAGGCGTTCGTATGGACGGACATCGATGTCTACTCGATGCAGTACGTCGGGCCACCCTATGTGTATTCCTTCAACCAGTTAGGCACCGGGTGCGGTCTCATCGGGCGAAAGGCTGCTGGCTTCTACAATGGAACGCCCTACTGGATGGGCTTTGAGCAGTTCTACGTCTACGGCGCTGCTGGCGTCGAAATCCTGCCATGCTCAGTGTGGGATGCCGTGTTCCAGAATCTCTATCCCGGAGCTGCGGCAGCGTCGAAGATTCGTTTCGCGGTTAACTCCCTGTTCGGCGAAATCCAGTGGTTCTACCCATCTGCGAATGGGGATGGAGAGGTTGATTCGTACGTAAAGTACAATGTAAATCTAGGTCTCTGGGACTACGGCTCTCTAGGCCGCAGCGCTTGGGTAGACCAGTCTGTGCTCGGACCTCCTATCGGATCTGATCCGGTGTCGAAACTCCTGTTCCAGCACGAGACGTCGAATGACGCTGATGGAGCGGCGATGCAACCGTTCTTCCAGACCGGCTATTTCACGATTGCGGAGGGAGACTTCAAGACATTCGTCGACTTGGTGTGGCCGGATATGAGATGGGGAAAATTCAGCGCCGCACAGGATGCGACAGTGCAGATTACGTTCCTGGTGGCAGATTATCCCGGTGACACACCGAAGACATTCGGGCCGTATACCGTCACACAGGCGACGCAGTATTTCAACACGAGACTTCGCGGTCGACTCGTCGCAATCAAGATTTCGAGCAGCGATCTCGGGACGTTCTGGCGTATTGGCGCCCTTCGGTACCGCTATGCGCGGGACGGGAAATTCTAATGGTATCTCAACCGCCAACGCCACAATCGGGAGCGCCACTTTCCGACCTGCTCACGGCGGTCAAGAATCTCGTCATCGCGCTGAATGGCGCGACGCAGGCGTTCAAGGAGGTCAATGGACTATCCACCCTGGAGGGAATCACTGCGCCGACAGTAGTTAAGACCACGCCAGGGCGGGTGGTAAGAGTGAGTATCATCGTTGCCGGAACCGGAACTCCAGGAATGATATATGACTCGGCGAGCTTGACTCAGGTAATGCCGCTGTGGGTAATTCCTCTTAATGCAGCGTCTAATGGTGAGCCGTACGTGGTGAATCTACCGACTGACTCAGGAATACTCGTTGTTCCTGCCTCAGGACAGTCGTTATCGGTATCATGGAGCTAGAAATGCCGCTTCTTCCAGGTAAAGAGAACATCGGGCACAACATCGAGGAAATGGAGGAACACGGACACTCTCGAGCCCAGTCGATTGCCGCAGCTCTGAGCGTAGCGCGCAAGCATCGTGAGAGCGGCGGATCGACGGTAACTCGCTTTCACGTTGGCCCGATCCATGCCTCAGTCTCAGGGCGCACGGACCATCTGCCAATGACCGTTGAGTCTGGTAGCTACGTACTGCCTGCGGACATTGTTTCTGCTGGCGGCGAGGGGAATACGCTCGCTGGCTTCAAGGTTCTCCGGCGCACCTTCGGCGGTGAGCCTTATGGAGGCGGTCAGTCGCCATATGGCCAGAGTGAGGGCGTCTACGGGCTACCAGTCGCCTATGCCAAGGGTGGCCGCGTCAAGGCTGCTGGCGTCCTCTTCCGAGATCCTGACGGTAAGGTGCTCCTGATGCATCGCACGGACGGCCAGGGATGGGCATTTCCCGGTGGTGGCATCGAGAAGGGCGAGCGGCCAGAGCAGGCGGCGCGGCGTGAGGTGCGTGAAGAGACTGGGCACGATCACGATGGCGGCTTATCACCCTTCATGCACAGCAATGGTGATGTTGAATTTACCACCTACTTGGCACATGCTTCGGATGGGTTTAAGCCAACGCTCAACGATGAGCATGACACGGCCAAATGGGTGAGTCTTGATGAAGCCGAAAAGCTCCCACTGCATCCAGGAGTGCGAACCGCGCTCGAGAAGCTCAAGCGACGTGTTCGCAAAGCCGCCGGTGGCGAATCTTCAGGTGTGCCCATCGTCGCAGCTGGAGGAGAATGGGTGATAAGTCCTGAGCAGGTAAAGCGAGTCGGCCATGGTGATATCGACGCTGGGCATCGTGTGCTCGATGCGTTTGTCAAGCGAGTCCGCGAGGAACTCATTGGCACATTGCAGAAACTCCCAGGACCCAAGCGCGATTGACTATGAACATCTACGACGATCTTCAGATCCGCGTTGCAACCGTCGATGATCTCCAGGAGATCATGAAGCTAGCCATGGAGGTAGCGAAGGAAAATGCGCTGTTCGACACGACGCCAGAGCACCTCCTCAGGATTGTCTGGCCGTGCCTTACACAACAGTCCGGCATCATCGGCGTGATTGGTAGGCGCAGCGGAAGCATTGAGGGGATGGTGGTACTTGTCGTCGGCACATTGACCTATAGCGACACTCCTTGCGTGGAGGAGAAGTGTGTATTTGTACGAAAGGAATTCAGGGCAGCCAAGGGAGGTCGTGCGCATAAGCTCCTCCAGTTCTCCAAGAGCGTGGCGAACGGTCTGAAGCTGCCGTTGTTGATTGGCGTACTGTCGAATTCCGAAACTAAGCAAAAGGTTGCGATGTACCAGAGGGAATTCGGTGAACCAGCAGGATGCTTTTGGGTATGGAATGGCCCTAAAACTGGAGCCGCGAAGGTAGCCTGAATGACCAAGCCAAGACAAGGAGATAAACCGCGCGGGTGGACGATGACACCAGTGCAGACTGGCATTAAGCATCACGTCGATCATGATATTCCGTTACGGGGAGTCGGCGTGCGTGGATTACATGTTCCGTGGAATTTGCAAGTGCTTACTGAAGCGGAGAATTGCAGTAAGCACAACAAACTGTTGATGGGTGAGGTGTAGCCGTGGGGGGCAAGACTAGCACGAGCCAGTCAAATGTTTCTGTCCCACCTCAGGTGCTCGCGCAGTACCAGAGCGTTGTCAACTCTGCAAATCAAACAGCACAGACACCGTTTAGCGCTTATTCTGGAGAATTCGTAGCCCCAGTTACGGCAGAGCAAAACGCTGGAATTGCCGCGACTAATTCTGCCGCGAACGAGGCACAGCCGTACTACGATGCTGCAACAGGGACGCTTGGAGCGACGCAGGGCGCTACGACGCCTGTTAACACCGCGGCCGAGATAGGTACTGCGGAAAGTGCCGCTCCGCTGACTGGCAAGCAGATAGACAAGTACCTTTCTCCATATTTGGGAACTGTGCTGAGTAGCACGGAAGCTATACAAAATCAGGAGAATCAACAGCAGCAAGCGGGACAATTGGGGGATGCGATAACGTCTGGGGCTTTCGGTTCTGATCGAACTGGAATTGCTGCTGCAAATCTCGCACAGCAACAGGAATTGGCTAATGCGAATGTCATTAGCGGGATCGCTAATACCGGCTACCAGTCCGCGTTGAGTACCGCGCAGGGGCAGCAGCAAATTGGACTAGCTGGAGCCAGTCAGTTGGCAAATATAGGACAAACCGCATATGGCGAGGGCGCCAACACGGCATCTGAGTTGGGTGAACTGGGTACCGGTGCGGAGTCGGCTGGATTAGCGGGCGCACAGGCGGAAATTCAAGCCGGTACCGTGCAGCAGCAGACTCAGCAAGCGCAAGATACCGCTCTGTACAATCAATTTTTGCAGCAGCAATCGTATCCATTTCAAGTTGGGCAATGGCTCGCTGACATCTCCGAGGGAACGGGCAGTCTTTCGGGCTCGACTACGACCACAACGCAGCCCGGCGGCTTCTTCTCTGACAAGCGTTTGAAGCACGACATCAAGAAGATTGGCGAGACCTACGATGGGCAGACCGTGTACTCATACAAGATGCACGGCGATCCACGCACGCACATCGGACTCATTGCCCAGGATGTGGAGAAGAAGCATCCCGAGGCTGTTGGGCTTGCTGGTGGCTTCAAGGTGGTTGATTACGGTAAGGCCACGAAGGAAGCCGCTAACAAAGACCACTTTTATACCGGCGGCGTCGTACCGTTCCGTCGTATTCATCGCGATACCGGCGGCGGACTTGCGGGAGTTCTCCAGGCCCAGGAACAGATGTACGGCTCGATGCCGGCTAATAGGCAACGGCAGGTCTATACCGGTACCGGTGGAGGCCGGTCTCTCGCTGTAGCGAATGCCCCAGCATCACCGCCACCATCGGGGGCCAGCGAGCTCGGCCAGACGATGAGTCTCGCTGACAAGGGCTATAAGCTCTACGGTGATATCACGGGTCCTGGTGCGGCTTCTCCTGCGTCTGCTGAACTTGGATCCTATGCTGGCGGCTTGGCTCCTCAAACGGCGTCTCTAGTCGGCGATGCTGCTACACCGAGCGTTGCGGCTGATTCGGCCACTCTGAGCGGAGTAGGCGATTCCGCTCTCGCCTCACAGATGGCTGGCGAAGGACTGGCTGCCGGCGCTGGGAGTGGAGCGGCGACGGGAGCTGCAGCAGCAGGGGCGGGCGCTGCGGCTGGGGCAGCAGGAGCTGCTGCTGGAACCGCAGCTGCAGGTGTCGGGACTACCGCGGCGGCAGATGCTGCAGCAGCTCTGGCAGCAGAATACGCTGCAGCAGATGTCGGGATTGCCGCTGCCATGGCTGCGAAGCGCGGGGGCGCTGTGCGCCGTGGCTACGATGCCGGTGGCATGCCGTATTCAGGCGCTGCAGGGCTTGCAGGCCCCTATGCCGATACTACTGGCGACATGAACATTCCGGATGAGCGGAACACGAACACGCTCAAGGCGGCTCCTGCTGCCGGCAAGCAGCCGACTGGCCTGCAAGACATGTTGTACATGGGCAATCCTGACGATTGGTCGAGTCTCATGGGCTCGACGTTCAGTAACCAAGCGCTGGCCATGGGAGGCGTTGCTGGACGCAAGGGATATGACGATGGCGGTGCGCCGTCAGGCGACGATGGCGCGAACGACGTGCAGAGCGCCCCAGCGGCGACAAGCGATGTTCCATCTAGCGGCTTGGCCGGGTGGTGGGAGCGAAACAAGGGAACTGTCTTGCCGATCCTGGCAGGAATCGGGGCTGCTGGTACCGCACGGACTGTGCACCCTGGCGTAGCGCTCGCCGCCGGTCTTGAGGCAGCGGCGAACGACTACGTGCCCACGCAGGAAGGTCTAGCGAAGGCGCAGCGCGAGCAGGCGCTGGCAGAGGCGCAACGGCTGCAGAACGTGCCACTCGGCGTCAAGGCGCGTATAGCGCAGTCGATCATGCCTTCTGGCACAGGAAGTCCGGTTGCCGCTCCTGCAACTGGCGTCGCGCCTCAGCAGCTAGTGCAAACAACGGCTGCCCCCACCAATCCAGCGCCTGCGACCATCGCTAGCACTGCACCTCAGAAACCCGCACAGCCTTCCGATAGCGGCGCACAGACGGCCGCGGGACTTGCGGCACAGTATCGGTCGCGATTCTTCGTCAATACCGCGCGCACTCCGGAGGAGCAAGCGCAGAAGGATGAGGCTATCAAGAAGGACTGGGCAGTCGGCGGCCAAATGTTCGAGCAGCAGGCCGACACTGATTTTCAAGCGCGTGTACAACGTGACCAGCAGGCAAATCGCAATGCGGCTCAGCAGCTAGCGGACATTCAGTACGCTCAGGCCACTGACCAGACCGCCACTCCTGTGGCTCGGGCTGCCGCTCTCGCACGGTACAACGCGTTGCGGCAGTGGACGGGAGATGGAACGGCAATTGAGGGTGGCATTGTCAAGAACTCACGGACGAATCAGCCAGAGATTGGCACGATTGCTCAGCAGGGGTTGACACCGGAACAGGCCGCTAGCCTTAAGATTCAAGAAAGCTCGCCGGTCGATACGGGTGCACCCGCGCGCGAGCCGCTTTCGACCTGGGCCGCTCAGCATAATATCAAGTTGCCTTCGACTGCGGTCGGAGCATCTGGAACTGGAACGGGTGCCGCTCCATCGACACCAGCGCGCGCTGCACCGGAAACATCTACGCCGTCTAGCTCAGCGCCCAGTATCGACTTCAGTACCGCGCCAAAGGCTCCCGCGTGGGCAAATAATCCGAGCGTCGTGGCGCCGTCCGGGCAAGACCCAAAAGCATATGCTGCGGCTGAAAACGAACTCATAGCCGAATCGGCTGGAGTGCAGCGGACGCAGCAAGACGTTATCAATACCAATCGGATGCTACACGAGCTAGCTAATTCCAAGACAGGTCCGGGCATCGCTGAGATGTCTGCGGTTCAGACTGCATTGGGCAATATGACTGGTTCGCAGTTTGTCTCCATGCTCGACAACAATCCGAGCGCGTACGCGATGTTGCAAAAGGGTCTCGGGCAACAGGCGCTTAGTGATCGCATTGAGGAACAGCGTACTTCAGGGGCAAGCGTCCGCATGGGGGCCCAAGCCGATAACCTGATCCTGCACTACCTTTCGGCTAGCCCTGAGATGCCAAAGGCGGCAGTAGCGGGAATCCTGAACTGGAAACTACAGCAAGATCAGTGGGAGTTAGGACGCCAGAACGCGATCCCGGCGTACCTCAAGGGCGGATACGACGCTCGCTACTTCAACAATGTCTATCCGAATGTGCGGCCGCTCTCTGGAACGCTAACGACCACTGCTCCCCCCGGCACGACAGTGGCTAGCGAAAAGCCAGATGCTGGAGGGTTCATTCCTGGGCGTCGTTATCGTGACAGGAATGGCAATACGGCCGTATATGTAGGAAACGGAAAATGGCAATGAACTCGCCTTTGATGTGTAGATACAGGCCAATCGCCAGCACCCATGCGAGCCCCAAAACAACCTCGAATGGCAGCCAGATCAGTCGCGCTACAGCTTTAAATGTCGTGGTCTTCTTGGGCGAGCGAGATAATGCCATTTGATCCAAAAACTGCAGCCCCCATAGAGGATGGCTTCGACCCATCATCGGCCGTTCCGGTTGCTGATGCAAGAGGTGCGTCAAATGGCGCCCGTTCAGACTCATCCTCCGAACCGCAAGACTTTGATCCGGTTGCCTTTCGTGACGCCATGTTCAATCAGGAGGCGTCTCACGTCTCTACTCCCGTCAAGCTGCTGGCTGGCGTGGGCCAAGGGCTTGCCGATACGACACGTGGAATCTATCAATTGGGGGCCTCCCTGGGACATGCCATGGGTCTCGTTTCAGATGAAAAAATGGCTCAAATTCAGCAAAACGTCGATTATCAGCATGAAGCTGAGCAGCCGCTAACGCGTACAACAGCAGGCAAGATCGGCGATGTCGTGGGGACAGCCATACCGGCACTGGCGATGCCCGAGGCTGGAATCCTCGGCAGTGCCGCAGAAGGAGCAGGCATAGGTGCTATTCAGCCGGTCCCGACTGGCCAATCTCGCGCCCAAAACGTGGTTACTGGGGCGGCTGGAGGCGCCGGAGGAGCTACTGCTGGGAAACTCATTGGCGGTGTATTGGGAGGTTTTGGAGGCTCTGGTGGGCGGCAGGCCGCAGTGGATCTGCTCGATAAGGAAGGTGTTCCCGTAAGTGTCGCGCAGGCCACCGGATCTAAGCTGGCGCAAACAATTGAGCGTGCTTCTGGCATTACGAGCGGCGCGCCTGCAGATTTCGCAGCCGAGCAAGGGGCTGCTTTCAACAGGGCGGTCCTGCGGCGTATCGGTGTGACGAATCCCGAGGTGACAGCAGCGACGCCTGATGTTCTAGGTCCCGCAAAAGATGCCATTACAAGCACTATGGATGCCGTGGCCGCGAGAACAAAGCCGACAGTGGATAATATCTTCCTGAGTAATCTTGCGCAGGTTGAACAAGACGCCACGAGACAATTGCCGGCGAGCGATATTGGTCCAATCACTAAGAACATAAATGACATTCTAGAAAACGCCGCACAGAACAACGGGGCGTTGGATGGGACCTTCGTTCGTAAATTGAACTCTAACCTAGGAGCGCTTTCACGCAATCCATCCACTGCGCCCATCGCATCTGATCTACAAGAGGCTGTCAACGATGCGGTGCATAGGTATGCAACGCCCGGCGATGCGGAATTGCTGAACACTGCTCGCAGACAGTTCCGCGCCTTGAAGCAAATCGAGCCGGCAGTCGACCCAGCGACCGGAAACATCAGCGTACCGAAGCTGATGACTTCGCTCAATTCAAAGGGCTTTGGTGGTCGCAATCAGACTCTCTACGGCAGAGGCGACCAGAGCCTCATCGATCTCGCAAAAGCGGCGAAATCCGTCATTCCTGACAATCTCGGGAATAGTGGTACCGCGGAACGGGCGTTGCCCCTTGCGACCGCTCTTGAAGTGGCCGCTTCTGGCGAGCCAGTTAAGGCTGCATTGAAGGCAGGCATCGGGACTGTCGGGCTGAACGCGGCTGGAAAAGCAATGCGCAGTCAAGGGGTGATTGGCAGCTTCTTGAAGTCTGGCATCCCTGGTGCCCGCGCCACTGTTCCAGCAATCTCCAAAGCTGCAGCGCCGATCGGAATCGGTGCTGCCGAATCTCAACCGCACGATACTACGCGCCAATACGCCAAGGGCGGCAAGGTAGACCATGAAGTCTTGGTCTCGCGTCTGATGGATCGCTGGCATGCAGCAAGAAAGGCGGCGAACAAGACGACTGAGCCGCTGCTGCAGTTCCCCGATGAGACGATCGCCAAGGCGCTCGAGATCGCAGGGAGACCTGCTGCATGACCGCCACTTACGATCTATGCATCCAGCAAAACGCTACCTTCAGTCGCATCTTCGTCTGGACGGCCTATGCCACTGGTCCGAATACCGCGGGCGCTCAGCCACAGCCGGTTGACCTCACTGGTTTCACGGCCGCGATGCAGATTCGCGCTTATCCACTCGCCTCTGCTGTGCTCTACGACGCCAGCTCCAATATCACCCTTGGCGGCAACGCCGGAACGATCTCTTTGGAGATACCAGCGGCAACTACGGCAGGTTTCACCTGGTGGGCGGCTGTATATGATCTGTTGCTTACCGACCCCTCAGGGAGTGTAACTAGATTCTTAAACGGATCAGTGACCGTATCTCCAGGGGTTACGACTTGAAGTCGGAGTGATAGAGATGCCTTTGCTCGAAAATGGAGTTGAAATTGTGAAAGCGCTGCTGCCACCGAAAGACGCCAATGACGAGGCGGCGCAGAACCGTTGGCGCTGGACCATCTTCTCCGCCATCACAGCTCTCGGCGTAGCACTTACCGCCCATATCTTGCTTGCCTGCGGACTTGTCCCAGTGATCTACCCCGGATTCGCGCTTGCAAGCGATACGACCGAAATTCACCATCAGATCAACGTCATCGAAACAATCTCGATCAGCAATGAGATTCTCGAGGAGTCGAGCAAGGTCTGCCATGACACCGCTGCTGATCAGCGCTTGAAACTCAATGAGTACATAGCGAAATTGCAGGGCGAATATAACGTGATAAATCACCAGTATTTGCCCGTACCGGAGTGTAGCGCGCAATGAACGTTGGGCTTGACTAGCCTTCTCATTAGCGCAAGATGCTCGTATAGGACCCGCTAGGTGCGGGTTCTGATGATTTTCTAGGTCCCGCATTCCCCGGCGGATATGCAGACCTCCAATTGATTTTGGAGTGCTCTGCATGAGCAAGATATTCATCCTGAAGCGGCTCGCGTGCGCTTTAGCCCTCATTGGCTTTTGCGGAATCGCCTCTGCGCAGACAGCCTTTCAGACTTGCGCCTTCAGCGACCCAACGCACTGCTATGGGATCGGACCGGGGACATCAGGACAGGTATACATATCGCAGGGACCGGCCGCGTACCCAGCATTTGGTCAGCTTGACCTAAGTATTGGTGTCAAGAACATTCTGCCGAGCGCCAATGGCGGTACCGGACTGTCATCGCTTACCCCGAGCGACTGCCTCGCAGCGAACTCAGTGGGTACGGCGTTTACCTTCGTGCCATGTGGCAGCGGGGGAATGGTTTACCCAGGAGCAGGAATCGGTGTTTCAACGGGATCGGCGTGGACCACCAGCATCAGTGCGCTCTCTGGTTTGAATTCGTTTCTTGGAATAACGCTGCCATCGGTGAGCGGCAGTCCGACTACGGGACACCTCGTCTACTGGCAGACTGGCGGCACTAATCCCGTTCTTGGAGATCTAAACTTCACCGGTTCCGGCAACGCGGTTCTCGCCAACAGTCCGACGTTGATCACGCCGAATATTGGCGCGGCCATTGCATCTGGACTCACGTTCTCCGGTATCACGGGCTCTACGCAGTGCCTGCACGTCAATAGCTCGGGCGCTGTTTCCGGGACTGGCTCGGATTGTGGCTCAGGCAGCGGAGGTACTCCCGGGGGAGCGACCAGTAACATCCAGTACAACAACGCCGGCGCGTTCGCCGGATCAGCTAATTTTACCTTTGATGGGGCCCATACGGTTACTCTAGGAGATGGAACCGCGGCTGTTGTTACCTCGCCTATCGGTATTAACTTTAATGTGCAAAGCGCATCGTCTTCAGCGACAACCGGAAATGGAGGAATTCTAACGGTAGCTGGTGGATCGATTTCAAATTCAAGCAACGGTGGCAATGCAGGAACCGTCGTAATAGCAGGCGGTGGAGCAGCTGGCTCCGGCTTCGCTGGTGGTATAAACCTATGGGCAGGTTCGGATTCAAACGGTCTATCTGGAAGCGGAGGAAACATACAGCTGTCAGCAGGCAGTGGAGCAACTAAAGGAACTATAAACTTCCTCCTCCCAGGACAAGGATCGATTGTCACAAAAATGGGAACAGACGGTGGCTGGACTTTTGGCAGCCCAACCGGAGGAGACGAGGGCGTAGGCACCATAAACGTAGCTTCCGGTCTATACCTCAATGGCGCTCTGGCTCCGGTAATTTCAGGATCGATCACCACGGGTCACTGCGTGGAGTGGGCATCGGCCACGACGCTACAGGACGCTGGCGCAATCTGCGGCTCAGGTGGGTCTGGCATTACGCAGCTCACGGGCGACGTAACCGCTGGTCCTGGGAGCGGATCACAAGTGGCCACTCTCGCCGCAAGTGGGGTTACCGCTGGCAACTATACGAACCCCAGTATCACCGTAGATGCTAAGGGCCGCATTACTGCCGCAGCGAATGGTTCTGGAGGGGGCACCGTCACGGACGGGGCGGGCACGACGACCGCCAATGAGCTTGCGGTGTCGACCACGACGGCGCACGCCCTCGGGTATTCGGCGACGCTGCCCACGGCGGCTGAGCCGGCGCATACAGGAGACGTGACCAATACTGCCGGCTCTCTGGCAATGACGGTCGGCAAGATCAACGGCGGCACCGTTCCGGCAAGCGCAACCTTGCTCGGCACGAATAGCTCGAGTCAGCCTGTCGCCGCGACGGCTGCGAATGTTCTGGCACTCATCAACAGCCAGACCTGCAACGCTCAGACCGGCACGACCTACACCTTCGTCATCGGGGATGCGAATGGTTGCATCACAGGCAGCAATGCCTCGGCGCAGACCTATACCGTGCCGCCCAATTCGAGTGTGGCGTACTCGACCGGTACGACGCTGACGTTGGTCCAGCTCGGCGCCGGTATTATCACCTTAGGTCCCGGAAGCGGTGTCACGCTGCAATCGCTCAAGTACGGGAGTTCCACGAGTCAGACCTACGCGATGGCCGGCGCCTATGACTGCCTGAGCTTGCAGAAGACGGCGACGGATACCTGGTTCGTCTCGGGCTGCGCCTACAATCCTGGCGGCGGCTCCGGTACGGTCACAAGCGTTGGGTTGTCGGCACCGTCTGTATTTAGCGTCAGCGGTACCCCTGTCACAGGCTCCGGCACGCTGGCGCTAACCTTCGCCACGGGCCAGACGGCGAACGAGTTCCTTGCCACCCCCAATGGCGCCTCGGGAGCGCTGGGGCTGCGGGCAATCGTTGCGGCCGATCTTCCTGGCAGTATCACATCGAACACGTCAGGCACGTCGGCGAACATCACCGGCACGTCGAATTCCACGCTGACGACGCTCTCAGCGCTGACGAGCGCGAATGGATCAACCGTCCCGGCTACCGCTGGTACGTTGGTCGGCTCCTCGGGCACCTTCACACTGAATGATTGCCTTGAGGTTGGCGCGACGAGCCCGCTCAAAATCATCGACACCGGCGCGGCATGCGGCTCGGGCGGCGGCGGAAGTGCTTTCAGCGCTCTGACCTCGGGCACCAACGCCACGGCCGCTATGACCGTGGGCACTGGCGCAAGTCTTGCGGCGAGCGGCACTGGCTCGATTGCCGCGACATCCCTGACCGCGCTCTCGGGCCTGCCGTCTCAAGCGGCCGACACGATCGTGGCAAACGCGACCGGCTCTTCAGCGAGTCCAACCGCAGTGTCGATCTCGGCATTCCAGATGGCGCTGCTTCAGGCCAACACGAAGTTCACCGTCGCCGGCACGGGTTGCACCCCGGGCACCACGACGGGTGGCCCCACAGCCGGCACGGTCACGCTCGCCACAGGCCCCTGCACGTCGATCGTGATCACCATGAACGGCGCGACGGGCCTGACTGCCCCCAACGGCTGGCACTGCAATGTGGAGGACAAGACGCTGCAGGCGGCGGGGACGTGGTTTGGCGAATGGGGCGAGTCATCGAGCACCACGACAACGGCGACCATTGCCGTGCCGGCCGCTGCCGCCGCAACGGACGTGCTCTCCTTCAACTGCTCGGGGTACTGAATGCATCGCCGGGACTTCATCGGCTCGCTGATCGCCGCCGCAGTGAGCGCTGCTGCGCGGGCCAATATCGGCGGCTTGCGCGGTGTGGGTCGTTTGGGCTCGATTGGCGGCAGCGCTCCAACAGATAACTTCGCCGTCCGGGCAGGCGCGCCGATGGTCGTATGGGCGCACAACTTCGAGAGCGCAAGCGAGGTAAATCAATGGCGATGGGTTGGCGGTCAAATGTCGCCAAACCCATCAGGCAGCCAGGCGCAGTGGGCCTCCGATTCTACTGGGAACTTCCTGCGCATTACGGTCCCGACAGGCGGAAATACTTCAGATGGCTGGATCAGGCCCATGGGGGCATTCGCGGCAGGTCAACCAGTTGGAACCTCCGGAGGCAATGGCAACGGACTCACGACCGATGATCCTGCCGCGAACGGCACCGTGCGCAAGGTCGTATGGAATTCCTCCAACACAGCGGAAGCATACAACTATCGACAATCGTACTTCACCAACCCGGTAATCCAAGTGGCATACCCCTACTGGCCATCAATAGGGGATACCGGTGTTTATGACGGAACTGAGTTCTGGCTCCAGGTCAAGGTTCGGATCTCCTCAAGTCGATGGAATACAGGCAATCCGGGCGGTAAGCTCATTTTTGTCGATGTCACGGCGCAACTCTCCGACCTTCAAGAGGTCGTTGTCCGCTCCGTGAATAATACCGGCTCTGGTACGGTCGTTGGATATGACTTTTATCAGACTAACCCTCTTCTCATGTATACAAGCCGAGGAAGTTATAACAACTCGACAATTGATGCTACGCAGGGTGGTGGTGACGGCGCATTCTCTTCCGGAACCTCCCTTGAGCCCGGCGGCCCTTACGCCACAAGCTGCACATATGGCGGCGCGGATACGGCTGGTAACTGCTGGGAGTTTCCTTCCGGAGAATGGACAACGCTTCTTTTCCACATGATTCCAGGACAGGATACCTCCAGCTATACAGGAACTCCGCCGGCGGGTAATACTTCGGGATGGCCATTTCACGACACAACGATTGAAGTGTGGAAATGTGATGTCGGAGACGTGGGATATACGAAAATCTTCGAGCAATTTTCGCTCGCCTGGTTCTATGACACAGCCCCGCAGTCCGGGACCAACGGGCCTACGGGGCAATGGCATGCCCCAGCATTTAACGAGGTCTCTTTCAGTGCCTACATGAACGGCGTCAACTCTTCCATCGGATGGACGCAGGATTTCTCCGAGGCAATTTTTTCGAAGGACTATATCGCGCCGCCAGGGCAGACCGCACCGACCTGGTGGACCTCTGCTACAGACGGTCAATGGACAGCTATTGCCGGTGGTGGCGGTTTCGGATCGAATTATCAAAATGGCAACCGACTGAGTGATGTCGCGCCATCTCCGCCCGTAACAGATTCCGGCACAGGGCAGTCTTCGATCATCGAGACATGGTCCGGTGGCACTGTTGATTACGTAAACGCTCGATATTTTCTGGTGGCTAACGGCGGCCATGGGGATTACGCCGGTAATGAAGGCTACGTCCTCAATCTTAGGACTGCGACCCCCTCGTGGCAGCGCTTCATAGATCCTACGCCTAACGGGTCCATTACCTATAATGATTCCCCAGGTGCTTCATTCGCAAAGAATTCGGATGGACGCGCTCGTTCGATGCATACCTCGGCGTTTCAGTGCTACGGGGATTACCAGATTTGGTACCCATACTGCAACTCCTACAGTTCTCCATCTGGCGGTTCTACCCCATATGTAGCTTCGTTCAATACTCTTAACTCAGGAGTCGCGGCGGCGCTTGCCGACAATACGACTCTCGCTTGGGATGGAACGGTCGGACCGTGGCAGTTCTGGGGCATCATACCGGGAAACTCAGGCATCGATGGAGATGGCTCTACGGGCGCCGCATCCTTTGGGTGCTCTTGCTTCGACCGTTGGGGACATCGTGTCTACGGCTTCGGCGGCCTCGGATTTGACCGCACTAATACCTACGTCTGGTATATCAACACGCTGGGTGATGCCGCCGGGACAGGAAATTCGTACCTGCTTAATAGCGGAAACCCTTATGCAGACTTCCGTTGGGCCGTCTGCGTCTTTGATCTTCGTATCATCGTAGCAGCTGATGGCTCGAACGGACGACTTGTCGTGTTCGACTTAAACAATGTTGGAGGCTCCGGCTGGTATACGGTACCGACTGTGTCAGGGACAGGCTATTACGGAGGCGGAGTTAGCGGTCCGTTCCCTGGAGCATTCTATATTCCCAAGACTCGGCAGATTGCTGTCGGAGATCCGCCAAATATCGGGAACAAGGTTTACGCTCTTAACGTGCCGACGACTGCGGACGCGTATGGACGCACGATCTACAATCCGTCCGGCGTCTGGACATGGACAAATTCCACTCCCGGGGGCGTCACGCTTACATTTCCGAACGACACAAAGCCGTATAACCGCTTCAACGGCATCGAAGATATGGGAGATGGTAGGAGCGCGCTCGTCTATGTTGGTGGCGTGAATGCGCCGACCTATGTATACAAGATTCCTGCGGCGGGCCTATGAAACGAGTAGCAACTATTTTCGCTGCGATCATCCTGTGCGTGTCTGCCACGTCATCATGGGCAGCTATCTCCTTAGTGCAGAAGCTCCCTTCTATTGTCATATCCGGAAACGTCACTTCGGCACAATCCGCAGCGCTGACTGCAAATCCTACTATCGGGAACACGCTAACCGTTACTGGAGCGACTTTCAGCGTTTCCAGTGTTAGCGCGGTTACGGTTTCAGACACCGCGGGAAACACTTGGACAGTTGATGAGTTTAGACAATTCAATCCAACCGCTGGAAACTTCATACAAAGCTTCATCGCCCGGGCTCCGATTACGGTTACTGGGTCCAGTTTCAAGATTACGGTATCGACCGGCATCGCCAATTCCCAAATATCATTTCAAGTAAGTGAGTGGAGCGGCGGTGCGTTGACCTTGGATAATAGCGCGTCAAATGACGAGGGTCAGGGCACGACCGCAACGGGGGTGTTAGGAAGTGCCTTAAGCACGAGTGGAGAACTTCTGCTCGGTTCTTTTGCGGCAGGCGGCTCGAAAACGTCTATGGGAGTATCCACGCCGGCTGCGATTACCGGACCTGCGCTGACGACGGCCGCGACTTCCTTGGGCGTAAGTCAGGACGATTCGACAATCATCGGCGCGGAATATACCTACGCAATTGCTTCTTCAACCAGCGCGCCGACATTCACGTGGACATACACGTCAGATACAGGGGGCTCGTTTGTGTCCTACGTGGGCACCATCGCCACCTACAAGGCTAGCGGTGGCGGGAGTTCCTGCACGAATTCAGGCATTACCTCATCAGGCACCATCGCGGTACCCAATGGGACGAGTGGCTCATATCAGGGGAAGAGTGGAGCGTTCGTGACGCCCGACTGCGGGTCGGTGCAGTACAAACAGCCGGCCGTTGGTAACTTTGGCGTCAACTGACAGCTCGCCAGCATCCTCTGCCCAACCAAACCTAGGCCATAGTCTCGCGCGCAGAATCGAAGCAGCGCTCGGCCTGGAGAGGGGCTGGATGGACAAAGAACATGTACAGGGGACGGCCCACGCGGCCGGCAATCAGGGGCTGTCATCGCGCACGCTTGAGCTTGCCCGCCGGATCGACACGTTGCCGCAGTCGGCTCAGGATCACATCGAGCGCATGGTTGAGTCGATCGCAGGCCTTGTGAGTGATGACCATCCTCCAAGACCGCGGGGACGGCGCCGGCGGTCCGGATGAGTTACCAGAGCTACGTTTTCTCAAGAGGTATGCGTTGGTAATAGGGAATTGAGGCTGC
>Ga0134125_10000736_pt1 | contig 42699 bp, 75 predicted proteins | sample KB31751_FD_96464 | JGI IMG/M metagenome (GOLD analysis project Ga0134125, IMG submission 96464) | Terrestrial soil microbial communities with excess Nitrogen fertilizer from Kellogg Biological Station, Michigan, USA - KB3-175-1 | ecosystem: Environmental > Terrestrial > Soil > Unclassified ...
AAGCTTTAATAGCTTTCTCAAGGTCACCAGCGAATAGTTTGCTTCTATCCGTTTTACTAGCAGGAATAACAACAGGACCGGCTATTTGTGCGGTGACATAACTTATAACTGCCTGTTCGCCCAGAAATAACTGATTTTCCTTATAAGGTTTCTGATGACGATACAATCCCTTTTCATCTACGCGGCCTAAGAAATAACGTACATTCTCATTACGGCTGTTCTTGAGATCGAATCCTTTAGCATCATCCCAATATTCTCTTGACTCATTGATACGAAGATCTAGGTTTCTTATAATCTCATGATCTTCAATATCTAGGCTAAGACTAGGCTGCTTGTCAATAACACCAGATTGTTGGCTGATATTATCTACATTAGTATTGTCATAAACAGGTGCAGTACGATCATATTGAACTGACATTATTCAATGTCCTTATCTGTTAGGTTAAGCACAAACATTTGCTTGGTATTGTACACTACTGAAAAAGTATAGAGTACTGCATTTTGCAACTATGGCACTGATACTCCATATAATGACTACTTGGCGGTACATCTTTAAAGCTTATTCCGTATGCATTGCTTAGTAGCATATGCTGACTATTCACTTTAAATAGTACCCGTTTACATTTGTTGCAATGATACCATTCCATCTCCTCAATCGGCTCTTGAGAAGCATAAATATACATAGTAATAGATTTCATAGATCTTCGGCTGCCTCTCTTAATGCGTTTGACATGTCATGTTTAAATTCGTTAGCCATATAAGACGGCTTAGACAGCTCCGGCGTTGGACTACTGGTTACTAGTGCAGCACCATCACTACTAGTAACCTCATCCACGATAATTGCCATAGTCTGAAACGCATCGGTACCATGACTTGTCCAATCGTGGACTGGTGTATCTTTATATACCATAAGTTTCTCATTCCACTCTTTCTTGTAGCCTTTGAGTGCTTCAATACCACGTTGGCATTTCTGTTCATCAAACCAACACCGTCCAAGCACTGTACGGATAGCCTCTATGCCATCTTCTTTCTGACTAACACGTTTTACTACTTCAAACTTAAGACCAAGATCAGCAGCCACCTCTTGTCTAGTCCTGGCATCCTTGCCCATGTTACGTACACGTATATCATGTGGTGCGTAATGCTTACCATACAAGTAATCACCCATATGTTCGAATCCTTCATGCTGACCGTTTAGTACTTTGGCGTAGTACTTAAAACCTTCACCACTTGCTTCAAAGTAATCTATACATCGTACTTCCCTACCATGGAATTGCATAAACCAGATAGACATACTGTCATCAACACCCAAGTCCCAAAAGGTATGCACTGGTAGCTGTGTTTCATATGGCACCCGTGTTATACGCTCTTGCTCCGCTGCTCTGCGCATTGCAGCGCCAAAGTAACTACCTACTACAGGACTGTCCCAGTTGCAATAATACTCCTGATCTACAAAGGCATGTGCTTCTTCTTCAGATTGTCCTCTTGCTAAGAAACGTTCCACTGTACGCTTACGAATACGTACCATCTGTTCTTCTGTAAAGACGGGTGTGTCATTTACCGTTAAGATGGATACATATACCCGGGGGTCTTTTTGCCAGTCCTCTACCATCCGCTTTGCGGCACTGTCCCCATTACTAGTAAGGTTGACCAATAAGCGGCCATGGTTAGCCTCTAGTATCGGTTCAATGATATCTATAACACTTGGGTCCATTGCCTGCAATTCGCTCAAGACAAACAGCTTACTATTCCCACCACGTAAGCGTCCTGGTTTATGAGCACTAATGACACGAATACTACCACCAGTTAAAAGCTCAATACTTTTTAAGCTGTCATTAAGACCATCATCACCTTTATTACGCTTAAACCTGAGTGCTTCTGGTACGAAATCAGTAAAGCGTAAACCATCATTAGTGTAGGATTCCCATAAGTTATCCCTTGCCATATCACCTGTGGGAAAAGCATACTTGACTGTCATAGGAGACATACTTGCGTAGTCAATGGTAGCATTCCAACAAGTAACATCCTTACCAGCACGACGATGCCAGTTCAATACAAAGATATCGTACTTATCACTATCCCAAGCTTTCCAAAATTCTTTCTGATAGTCTCTTGCCTTATAAATATGGGGCAGTTCAATTTCAATATTAGCCACGAGTGTGCTTGATTGTTAAAGTTTGTTCTCCAGTATTTTCTTGTTCAATCTTTTGTGACCAACCATACCTACCTAATGAATCAAATGCCTTAGTATCACCATTAATAGCCTTTTGCATCTGTGCCTTGATAATGGCTTTAATAGGAGCACCTTTGTATTCAATAATCTTATCACCTTGTTGAATAGCTGCTTCAAACCCCTCATCTTCCATGAGTTCCTGAATCCAGGTAGAGATATGTTTAGAGCCTTTAGGTTTACGACCATTACGAGGGTCATTTCTACCTGTAAAGGGCTTTAGATTATCAGTTGCATTAGGATTATTTGATGCCATAAAATTACACGCTAATTACACGCTAATTTATAACACACAATCACTTTTTATGCGAATCATTAACCGTTTCCAACATAAAAGTAAGTATTTCCTGAGCAATATCAATAGCCGTATTATACTTCTCTATCTCTGTTTTGTCACTACACCTATTTCTTAATTCAGTAAGTTGCTTAATCTGGTAAATCTGCTCGTTGGTTTCTTCTTGAGTATATGTGGACTGTTGTTTAAACCATTTCATCGCCTAATCCCCAACATAACAGCATACTCACCATCAGATGCAGCCGTATCGGGATGCCGCTGTAAATAGCTCATTGGTGTACAAGGGTTATGCCGATTAAGTATTACTTTCTCTACCTGACTAATCCTGTCAGCATCTTGTTCATCTCGCGGTTCAACTTCATTGTTCAGTACCTGCCAAATATAGCTGCCCTGTTCGGCTGTGACTGTTCTATATTGACCACTACTTAGCTTTATGAATGCCACATTATTCCTCCAATTGTACCCTACTCTTCCGAACTGCTCCACAAGTACAGGCTAAGGTGGTGTATTCTACTCGCTTGTACAATGTGTCTTCTGCACTATCTCCAAAGGATTGTGGTTCAAAGTCTGACTTGGTAAGCACTACTGTAGTGTAATAGTGCTTACCTGTTTTGCTGTTTGGACAACCCTCGTATACTATTGCTGTCATTGCTGATTTATCTTTTCATGTAGCCATGCAGGTACATTAGAAATTTTCTGCCACTTAGCAAAGTCTTTTTCTCTAATCCAGATAGTTACTTTAGGCATCTAAATAATACCCCCGTTTCCGTCTCCGTCTCCGTTTCCGTTTCCGTATCCGTATCCGTATCCGTTTCCGTTTCCGTATCCGTCTCCGTATCCGTATCCGTTTCCGTTTCCGTCTCCGTATCCGTTTCCGTCTCCGTCTCCGTTTCCGTTTCCGTATCCGTATCCGTATCCGTTTCCGTTTCCGTATCCGTATCCGTATCCGTTTCCGTTTCCGTCTCCGTATCCGTATCCGTATCCGTATCCGTATCCGCGTTTATCAGACCCTACAGCCATTGGAGACACGAAATCAGCTGTGTTAGCATTTCGTGAATAACTCATTTACCACTCCGTAATATCAATAACGGCAATGACACCTTCAGTTGGAAATGAGATAACTCCTTGACCACCAATAGAGTCTAGCTTGTAGTCGCCTTTATATTGTTTGCTACAAAGACCACCAATACCGCGACCATTAGACCATGACCTAACTATACTTGCACCTAATAACTGAATCTTATCGGTAACACTCTTGTCACGATGACCTTCGATAATCCAACCACGTTGAGCAATTACAATAATGTGGTCAGTATCTACAGCTGGAGTTAAATCTTTCTTGCTAGCATCAAACTCAATATACGTCTTGCCATTAAGTTCGATTGTTTCTTGTTTTGCCATATTTTCTTCCTTTAGGTTATATTGTACTCTCATACTACTCCGCCATATGTACTATGTCAACTAAAAACCACTCCGGTCTAATAACGGAGTGGTTTCACATACAAGGTGGGTACCTGGTATTGGGTTGTTGTTCTCTCGTAAACCAAGGCAGTATTCATATGGTCAGAGGCTGATACATTACTGTAGTTCGCATGCCATATCCCGGCTATTAAGCACTACTTGCGTTAACCAACTAGCTCTTGCTACGCCGTCATACAGGTTTACTTGGATAAGATATCACAATAATTTTTGTTGTCTATCTTTTGCATACTTCGCAATCTTTTGCTTCTGTAATTTACGAATTAAGCGAGCGGCATCTTCCACACTATATTTCTTGTAAAGTGTGGGGTTAATGACCGTCAGTTCACTACACAATCTGTCTATATAGGCCAGTTGCTTTTTAGAAGCTCGGTGATACTTTTCCACGTACACTCATTTTCTTGCCTAATTCGGAAGCATAGTTACTCACTGGACCATATTTCTCAGGGTGTAATAATTGGCCGGGGCTAATTTCAGACGGGGTTTTGGCTTCATCCCTTAAGGGGAAAACTCCCTGCCATCCTTGGACAACCGATTCTTCCAGGCACAGACGTTGTTTCTCTGTATTAGAAGGATACCAACGTTCGAGTTTGCCAATGATGAGTTTCAGGCTACTAGGTGTTACCGGTTTTCGTAGCGCTTTACGTGCCTCGATAAACGCAGTGAGTTCTACTTTTAGTTCTGGATAATCACTCACTAAGTCGCTTTGCGACTGATTTCTTTTTAAATGCTCTTTTTCTCTTTTCTTATTATGGGGAACGCCAGTTCCTTCGACGACGGAACTGTACTTCCTTCGCGAGGGAACGCCAGTTCCTTCGTTAACTGCACCAACGGCAGAAAATGCCACCGTAACTATTATCTCTAATCTGTTACGCTTACCTTCACCTTTGTAAATTCTGCCTACGTACCCCTGTTGCTCTAATCTATCTAGACTGATTCGTATATTACGTTCACTAAATCCTGTAAGTTCACTAAGCGTCGTATTACTAGCCACGCATTTCATAAGTGCCAACTTGGTCATCCAATAAATGTATCCAAATAGTATTCGATCACTAGGTTGCAAAGAACTATCCGACAATAATTGGGTCGGTATCATGATGAAATCTGGTTGTGTCATTAGAAACAAAATCCCCTCTGTTGCCAGAAGGGTTTTGCCGAGTTGCTATCAAATACATAGTATCACGGTCTATTTCTCTTGGCAACACTTAATTAGTGTTTTGACAAGAGTAGTGATAGCAACTCTTGTCTGGCTGCATTATACCATAGTGATAAAATACTGCTTATGGACTACAAAAAAAGAACAAACCACCACCTAAAACTGATCTGTCTACAGATAGAACTAACAGATATTGGGTTTTGGAGTGTATAATGAAAACATCAGTACATTAACATTCACAGCCAAGTTTAGTTAAGTGAAGGAAGATATATGAGTACAGTTAAGTTGATAACTCGTAAGAGCAATGATCTCAATTTTGGCGATGTAGTAGAGCTAGATCTCAAATTAGCAGAAGATGTTAATGTGATTGGTGTAGTACGCAGTGACTTTGAAGTAGAAGAAAATGGCGATAGACGTGTCAGTGATGGTCTGGACACTGTTATGTCCATAGAAGACATAAATAACCTACAGGGACGACTCCTGACGCTTGTAGAAGCCTTTATAACAGACCCGGAGCAACGCAAAGCCGCAAAGGACTTAGTTAAGCAAAATACCTGGAGTTGGTACACAGAACGTATGGATGGCCTCTCAAGAGCATGGCGCTTTAATAAAGGTTATGAGACTCACGAACCCGGTAAGTTTACCGAAGTACAATAAATAAACCACTTGGCTGTGGTTGTTAGTATGCTATACTCCAAACAACTCCTTAAGAGTTTGACAAAGTTAAAGACACTTTCGCAAGAGGTGTCTTTTTACGTAATCTTCACCAACCCAATAGCCCGCTCAAACTCCCGATTCCTTTTTTCCCTAGCCAGCTTATTTCGCACTTGGCGATAATGCGTGCCGTAGCGGGCATCATACAAAGCCATACGGGCTTGGAGTGCTATGTTAGCTGTAACGTGGCTTATACGGGCCTCTACGTGGCTCACAACGCGTTCTTTAATGGTGGGGGTTATTAGTTCCCCGTCTACATATACTTGGAAGTTTTCTAGTGTGTTTGTGTTGTTTGCTTTCATGAACACATAGTAGCATATACTACGTTTTTAGTCAAGTATGGTATAATGAAGACATGAAACTACCCCTGATAAAAAGCGATGAAGTTTTTATAATTGATGCTCGAATGTATAAAAAGGTTGAACAATATAAATGGCGACTCTTAAAACAACAACGCGCTAATTATACGTTAAAGTATGTGACCAGCCAGTTCTATGTAAATGGAAAACACAAGATTATATATCTCCACCGGCTTTTAACCGATTGTCCAGATGGATATGTGGTAGACCATATAAACGGAAATGGATTGGATAACAGAATGTCTAACCTAAGAATATGTGACAAGGGGCAGAACTTGATGAATTGGCATAATCGTGTCAAACGAGGTAAGTCCAGTAGTTATGTTACGCAAAAGCTACGTGGACTATAAAGCTAAAATATTACAAGTATTGTCAATGGGGAATTAGTGGGGTATATTAGGGGTATTAAGTAAACAAGGTAGAAAATATGGAAACTACAGAACTAGCAACAATAGCAAAAGAGAACGGGCTAGAAGAAAGCAAAGTTAATGGACTGCTTTCCAGCTTTGGTGAGAGCTTCCAGTTAGCTACTACTGCCCTTGAATGGTCTAAGACTATCAATGTTACCGATGAGAGCCAGAAAGACCTTATGGAAAAGGCTCGTACTGGACGCTTAAAGCTCAAGAACATTCGCATCGAGGTTGAACACACTCGTAAAGAGCTAAAAGAACAGTCCCTGCGCGAGGGTAAAGCTATTGACGGCATGGCCAATATCATAAAGGCCATGATTGTCCCAGCCGAAGAGCACCTAGAGAAGCAGGAAAAGTACGCTGAGAACCTTGCAAAAGAGCGTAAGCAGCGAGTTATCGCAGAACGTATGAACATACTAATGGGGCTAACAGATGTCCCCACCATGTATGCTTACGAGAACATGGAGCAGGATGCTTTTGATAAGCTAGTCGAAGAACTAAAGGCTGCTAAGGCTACTAAAGAGCTGGCAATAAAGAAAGCAGAAGAAGACCGTATTGCAGCTGAAAAAGCGGCTGCTGAGGAACAAGAGCGCATCCGTTTAGAGAACGCTAAGTTAAAGGCTGAAGCTGAAGCCAAAGAAGCGGCACTTGCTAAGGAACGCGCAGCTGCCGAAGCGGAGCGTAAAGCATTGGAAGAAAAAGCGGCCAAGGAGCGTGCTGAGGCTGAGGCAAAGCTAGAAGCGGAGCGTAAAGCTCGTGAGGCTGTAGAGGCAGAAGCCCAAGCCAAAAAGGATGAAGAAGCTCGTAAGCTGGCCGCCGATGAAGAGGCAAAGCGCGTTGCCCTGCTAGCACCTGACAAAGAGAAGCTGCTGGCACTTGCTGATACCATAGACCGCCTTGAGATGCCTAGTCTGTCTAACCGTGATGCTGGTAAGGTCTTGGATGAAACAAAAGACTTCTTACTCCGCATCACCAAGAATCTACGTGATAAAGCTAGTAAGTTGTAAGGAGCAACAATGACCTCGAAAGGCTACAACAAAGACAGGCACTCCTCCCTACCCTACGTAGACAAGCAGTACAAGCAGCTGCTGGACAAACTGGCAGAAAAGACAGGCCGTAGTAAGAAGCGGGCTGTGGAGATGGCTATTGTTGACCATTGTATTGTTAATGGGGTGAATGGAGAGAAAACGAAGTGAAAGAATTTTTGTTAATGATAGCTGCAAGTGCGCTCCTATTACTATTTGTGTTGTTCTTCAGAGTTGCAGATGTAACGCTGAACGCTTCTAAAACGCGTCCTTGTTCTGAGTATGGTATTAGAGCTATAAGTTTTGTACCAGCACGTTGCTACAGTTATTGGAAGAATAAGTAACCTCTCCCCCTCTTGCACAATATGAGTAGTAGGGGTATACTTAGTACATGAATACAATCACAGATGATCAAGGTAATAAGTGGCAGTTTATAGAAATCTTTAACCATGAGATACAGCAGTACGTATACACTCTACAGCCAGTACCACTAAAAGATGGTGAGACTTGGGTAGAAATAGTTAAGGACAAACCCTAATACTCTATATAAATGGAGAAAAGATATGAATATACTAGACCTAACAAATACAGAACCTACATTAACTGCTTACGGAAAAGCCTTCGATATCTACTACGAAGAACATGGATGTATAGATAAGATTGTCATTCCAAAGTACATACAAGATGGAGCCTTTAATACGGTGTTCGGCCCATTAGAGAAATGGCGCGGAGTGCCATTGGAAGTTAAGGACAAACCCTAATGCCCCGCACAAGTGGAGAGAAAGACTGGAAAAACGATCCTAATGTAGGCGAGTACATTCTTAAGGGAAACCTCGTTAATCATGTAGATAAGCCATCTACAAAACATTGCAACTATTGCGGACACGGTAACAACTCTTCTAGAAAACACGAACATATACTTTTTAATGATTCGTGGCCCTGGAGAAATCGCGCATTAGCTAAAAAATCTGAGAATTGGAGATATGAATAAATGCCCCGTAAAACCACAGAAAAAACCATAAACGTACCAGAAGACCTATGGAATGACATAGCCATTGCTGCTAGGGATGAAGCAGTTAAGTTAGGTATTCCTAAGATGGCAATGCATGTGTATTTGCGGCGGGTTATGGACAAACAAAAATGAAAACGCTTAAACCAAAGTACCAATCTATAATAACTATCTGGCATTTTACTCTTGATCCTTTGTTGGTAATGCTCTGCCTAGGTGCATTTGGGCATATGAAGCATATTAGTTTCTTATATGAACTTAGTTATCTACAAGTATTTCTTGCCAATGCTGCCCTACAATTCATATGGCCAATGACCTCTATCGACACTACATTTAATATAGAGAAACCTAAAGAATCTCAATAAAGTACTTGCAATACATGAGTAGCTAGAGTACTATATGGGTAGTGAGATGACCGAGGGGACGAGAAAGCTACGGCTTCCCCCGACAATCTCCTACCTTATCAAAGTAACGCACGGAGTAACAATATGCGCTTACAACAACCTATTAAGGAATACAAGATCCTTATAGAGACTCACCCAAGTGGGTTACTAACTAGCCGACTGAAGACCTTATGGTTTACCGGTACAAAGGCTGAAGCCCAGAACCACTTAACTACATATCTAAAGAGTCACAACCTAAGTGTCCACAAAGCTTACCTACAGGAGGTTTTGTAATGTCTCTTCTATCTGACTTCAAGAAAATAGAAAAGAAAGTAGAACACATGATGGCAGATGTAGAAACCCTGCATGATACCCTCTGGACTATTAAGCGGAAAGCTAGCAAAGAAGTAAAACGATGATCGACAACATAATCTACTACAGTCCCCAGATCTTTACCAGCTTCTTGTACCTGCTTGCTACACTGGTAATAGTAGTTGTACTTACTAAACTATGGAGGATTATATAATGCCACTTGAGATGTTTAACCAGCTTATGAAGGAAGGATATAGGGTGAAACTATGAATAGTTTGGACGAGATTCTGGACTATCTACAACTAGGACCAGACGATGTACATTTACAAGAACAATGGAACGTCAACGATAAGTTAGTCGAAGAAGAGCAAAGGGATAACTTACTTAGGCAAATGATTAAAGATAAAGTTGCAGAGCTGTACAATCTATGAAACATTTCACCATCCCACAGCGTAAACAGCTAAACCAACTAGCCAGCCAAATGAGAAAAGGAGCTATTAGTTTTCAGGAGTATCACAACGAACTGACTAAGTACTACAATTAAATAAGCTGGGTCGGGGTAAAATGTAGTAGCTAAATAACTCTGTGAATCTACTACCCAGCACTCCGTGAACATTTACAACCAAACAACAGTAATGTCCTCTAAGGGGCGGAAGGGAGAGATATGAGTAAGGAACTACCGGATCACGTTACCGAACAAAGAGAACTATATTTTGTGTTTCCGGAAGACAATCAACTTTTGGCTCAGGAAATATACAGCAATATTTCTTTTCTAGAAGATGTACTTGGCTCTAAATGGGTTAACAATGAAATTGATTCTTGGAGTAAGACCTTTATGAACAACGGTGAGTATTGGCACAAGGCTGACATTGCTCTATCGATGAACAAAAGGATGCCGATATACATGATTGCGGCATATAAGAAAATCCTTAACGATTTTAAGACAGAACTAGCCCATCCCCAATTAACCAAAGAAAGGAAAGAGATATGGGTAATATAAAGGGTCCACTTTGTTCATGCAAGCACAACGCGGCAATGCATAACTTTGGTCACTCAGCTTGTGCCTACTGTCCCTGCAACGAGTTCGATGGTGAAAAAGAGGACCCATCTGGCTTTATAAATATGTTGTTACATAGTAACGATGTATAGCACCTTAAAATCCAACCCCCACTAGTTGCCCTGTATTGGGTGGTGAGACAGTAATAATGGCGTACGGAAACATGAATGGTCATACATTCGACTGAAAAAGCCGCGTACCTTCTGAAAATCCAAGCGGACGTGGAGCCACAAAGCTATGAAGCGCTGAAGGAAAACTCCATTGCTCGCCGCCCATTCAAAGGTCAATTAGTGGAAATTGTGAGCAGTAACGGGGGGTAGGTTTCGCAAACCTGGTTGCCCTGACTTATGGACGCGATCTTAAGCACAGGGATATGGTCACCCGGCCCCATTAGTGCTCACAATAGTTCTTTGATAATTTGATTAGACCCAAGTGGCTGCACAGGCTCTCGTATGACGAGCGTTGCAACGATCATAAGGAAAGCAAGTAACTACTGCTAGATAACAAGCGCCCCTGGTAGGTAGCATTTAGTAGCAAATCTCTTGATATCCTGTGCAGTCAGCTAGTAGTAAGGGTAAGCGCACACCTAAGACTGTGAAAACGTAGCAGGAAATTTGTGTGATAGGAGAATCGGGACCAACTGACCCACCCCGACTACTAGCACCTAATAGATCAGCTAGAGCCGTGTGCGCTGAAATAATGCGATACGCTATGACGCGGCTTTAGCCTATTAGGGTTCCACTTCCGGCGGTAAGCGTCGAGTGATTAACGAGAACGGGTTACATCCCTCGGTGTGTAAATCCCGTCTTGCCGTCGGAGGTGGCTAATCAAATGAGTACTATATAAAACTAAGGGAAATCTATACAGACATCAGCTAGTACTGTATAGAGCCTAAATAGGAGATGGATATGAGCAAACTAGATGAAATACTTACCTTTGACAGTCTTGCAGACTTGCCCCACGAAACTAGGGCACTGGCTAAACAAAAAGTGCAGGACCTATTCCTAGAGTTAATGAAAGACTGCGAAGACTACATCCTCGGTGACTCAGAAGAAGAAACCAGGGTATTCAATGAAGAACTATACCGTAAAAGAATTAAATCTCTATAACTGCTATGGAATACTTATTAGTGCCACATACTGCAAAATACTGGGGAGATGTATGTCTAAACTGCGGGTACTACAGAAGTGCACACATTACAGATGATCACCTGAAGAAACTGTATAAATTAGGAAAGGTTGGAGAATAACATGGACGATTTTCAAGATAGAGGCGAAGCCTACCGGCAAGAACTAGGTATAGATGGAACTGCTGCTGATGCACAGGACCAGAAGCACCCTTACAAGGCAGATGGTGATAATGAGTGGTGTCTAGCCTGCGGATTGGATGAAGGAGCTAGGTGTCATGTCAGTTGATAGCGAACTACTGCGTAAGCAACTAGAAGACCTTGGACTTTACAATGTTCTAATCCATCTGCACGAACACGAGCACACGGCGTACTGTTTCTGTACCACAGAGATATCTGGACCATACCGCAAATTGTTGGATATTATAGCCCAGTCAACCCAACTGGCTGGTTTAGAGGCACGCATTGATGAGCTGAAAAATCTTACCTTTAACAATACGAGAACATATAAACAAACAGTGACCGACAGAGAGGGCAATATGTACATTGATGAAAGTCACTCATATATATCAGTGTATGAAACTCGAGAGCGTCTAACCGAGCTTCAGCAAGCCCTAGACACCCTAAAGAAGGAATCGGAGTTATGAGTAAGTTCTCAGAACTCGCTAAACAGCAAAGGCTGATGCTCCATGAGACCCAAGAACAGTACGCTAAACGATTTGGATTCCAATCTGCTACGGCCTGTAGCCTTTGGGAAGCTGGAGAACGCAAAGTACCGGAAAAAGTCATAGAGTCGCTAATCTTTGATGCGTTACCTAAATTTTCTATATGTTCCAATTGTGGGGGCCGTGGGATGGTAGAAATCGATCGATTAAGTAGTAAGGGAGAATAATCGATGAGTAAACTACACATAGTAAAAGGTGAGCCTATCCACCCTCTACTGTACGGTGAAAGTATTTATTACACTGTAATTCATACGGGGGCATGAGATGAGCAAATGCCAAACATGCGGTGCTATAGCAGTAGGTGCTGTACCTAATTGTGGTCACGAGTCAACAACCTCAACAACCCAAAAAGCCCCCGAAGGGACTTATTGAGCGGAAAATCGGCATAAGTAAAAACTTATAAGGAGAATTATAACATATGAAATGGATTTACCCAAGCGTCTGCATGATCGTGGCAGCTTACATGTACCACATAAGTCAAAGTGACTCGGGCACCATCTTCACTCTTGGGTTCGTATGGAGTGTACTCTGTATGGTCATAGAGTTTAATCAGGGAGACAAAGACTCATGAACCCAACAACCCAAGCAGTGGAGCAGTTACGAGAGAAAGTTAAACTAGCGGTAAGAGACTGGTTTGGTGAACCGGTTATGTCAGTAGAAGACTGGGTTATGAATGCCCTAGCCGACACCCTCAAGATATTCGATACTAGTGGAGATTACATAAAACTATGCCGATCTATAGGCACTAAGACTTCTCAAACAGATGTAGCGTTCAATAGAGGTGTGACTGCTGCTTTAGATTTACAGCGCCAACGCCTGGAGTTGGTTGTTGAGGAGATGAAATGCAGGTAGCATCTAAAGAACTGTGTGAAGAGCTTTATAAGGTTAGTGGATGGATTTCAGATAGCGCTCATTGTATAACAGACGAAGGACACGCCTGGGTATCAGAGTGGCAACATTGGTACAAAGATAGATTTGGGAAATATGTAGCACCCACTAGAAACGGTCTTGGTTATACACCTGTATGTCCCGCCTACAATGCTGACTATTTACTAGATAAGATCCGTAACTACGATTTCACTATTGTAAACCTAAACCGTAATATCCTGTCGCTTACCAGTGATAGTCTAGACGATCCAGAGGCAGCAATCTTAGGCAAAACATTAACTGAGCTATTGGCCAAACTAGCCATACAGCTATTCAAACAAAACATCCTAACCCCTGAGAATAAATGAAATGACCCCAGCCGAACTAGCTAAGGATACTACTGTGAAAGAGTGTTAGATGTCCAAACATAATCGTCGACCACTACGGATTCAGAAGTCCTACGATACCTACACAATTAAGACTGGAGATGTAGGATTTGTTCGATTGTTTAAGAACGGTAAACGTGTTATGCCTAAAAACAGCACATTAGTATTTACTAAGCGTAAGCATCCTACTGTCGTAAAATAAGTATATCATATGACCTACATATCCAAATACTGCCAAGACGGGTTACATAGAGAGTGCCCTATGCCGTATCAGTGCAGTTGTGCGTGCCACTTCCCTTCCCCTTCTAACTGAAATAACCACTTCCATAACAGAAGTGGTTATTTCTTGGCGGCGAATCGTATCGCAAAGGGAAGTATACTACAACCTAAACAATCTGTACATTAATCCTCTTGAACGCCTTGAGGCCTTCCTTGAACGTGAAACTGGTGCCGACTTCTTGGAGGTTTTCTTGGATACTTTTTCTATCTGCAGCAGCAACTACCTTTCGGTTAAGGTGTGTAAGATCTACATATGTTCCCAGTTCATAAGCCATGATTTTTCTAAATGCCGATAGTCCAAGTCATATATATAGTATAGCACTCATTACTATATGTGTATAACTACCAATAGTACCTAAACTTCACTATTGACCTAATGTTGGTATACTTGGTATTATGTATGTAGGAAATAAACAAAGGATGTATATGGAAAAATCTATAAACCTAACCGAAAGGTTCGACGCGCTAATGGCGAGACGAGAACTCAGGAATCCAGGTCTTAAGAATGTACGTATATATAAGTTCGGTAATAAGTCAGCAATGCTGTGGGATTACCTAATCATGCCCAAAAAGAGTGAACTGCTTAAGAACTTTAAATGACTGGGGAACATAATATTTTATGTGAATGTAATAAGTGTAGAAAGGAAATGTTATGGCACGGCAAAAACCCTTTGTAGACATTAGAAGTCCTAAGATATGTTTTGGGCTGGGAGCACTTACCGGTATGGTAATCATCGCTGCTCCACAGATGATCGGTGCAGCAATACTTATGTGCATACTGGTAATATCTCTTAAGCTAGTGGAAGCCGGACGACTATGACGGAAGACGCGTACGAGTGGGCACGAGACCGGGCTGAGGCAGAGTACTTTGCTCATGTAGAGGGAGTTACCCACAATACTACCCCGGCTACCCACAATTACCCACAATCTTGTATAGTATCAAGTAATGAACTTGATCTTACGGGGATACCATTTTGAAGTACATGAAGAATTTGATGACTATTGGCCGGGACAGATGAAAAGTCTTATGTGGTTAGAACTACACAATGAGGATTGTGACTCACATCAATGTAGATGGGATATGGATTGGGATTCGTGAGCCTTAAGATAACCAATTTAGCAACCGAAAAGCAAAAAGGTATGCTAATAGACCTTGGATATGTGGGAACAGGTAATTACAGTCTGGACAAGTTAACCAAAGATGAAGCAGAAGAGTTAATTACCGAACTACTGGAAGAACAGCGGTTACAAGCAAGAGAAGAAATTCAGTATACAAAAGATAATAAATGGGAGCCATAATAAATGAGTCTGACAGCTAAAGAAACAGGTGGTGCTGATTTTGAGATTACTCCTGAGGGTCAGTATGTAGGTAGATGTTTCAAGATTATCGACATGGGAACACAAACCACTACGGGTCAATACGGCATCAAGGATCAACACAAGGTAATGGTAAGTTGGGAACTGTTAGACGGTCCTAAGATGCAGGACGGTCGACCATTCGCAGTAAGTCAGTTCTACACTATTTCTCTACACGAGAAGGCGAAACTACGGGCCGACCTGGAGGCCTGGAGAGGTCGTAAATTTACAGCTACTGAATTGGAGGGTTTTGACCTTTCTAACGTGCTAGGCGCTTACTGTATGCTCCAGGTAGTACATGACGAGACAGGTAAGTATGCTAATGTCCAGACTATTATGTCTTATAAAGGTGAGAAATTACCCGCAGTCAATAAAGATGTATTGTTTGATATAGACAACCCAGATACGGACGTATTCAACAGTTTCAGTGAAAACATGCAGCTTAAGATTACCAGTAGTCCCGAGTGGAAGTTTACTCACCAACAGGTTAAACAACCAGGTATAGTGCCAAAAGATGCAAAAAGTGAAACAAAACCAGTAAAAGATGTAGTAACAGAAGACATATCAGATAAACCACTCACCGAAGATGATTTAGGTGGTGACCCAGTAGATATTTCGGAAATACCCTTTTAATGCTACAATGTAAACTATATGTCATACGATAACAAACCACCGGTAAACAGTATGGAACGATTTGGCGGCTTAGGTCCATATGTGAATAGATTCTTTGAAATACGCAACCTAGATCACACATATGAAGATGACGTTGTACCTCTATTTCATGTAAAAGGCAGAACCATTGCTTCTCTGGCAAGAGAAATAGATGTCGTGCCCAGCACATTTAAGAGTTGGAAAGCTATATATAAAGCAACTAATAAGGAGTAGAATAAAAGTTATCACTACTTAAAACACAAATACATGTGGCACCAGCTACTTAAAATACCACATCCTAATCCAACAGAAGTTCTCGTTAGTCTGGAACTTCTGTTTCTCTTATATATACCTAGGAGAATCTTAGATAAGGTAATGACCAAAGAGGAAAAAGAACTCCGCAAACTACTCATTAAATGGCATGTAAAACACCACAAGGGCAGATTTGCCCATTGTAAGTGTTCTACTGACCCAAAAATTGGTCGGGTTCTACCGAGCCAGCAGGATCAAGCGATTGTTTCTGACCACCAATATTTGTTTGATCCTTGACTTCTGCCTGGTACTGCAAGAACGGCTGAATCCACTTAACAAAAGCAGGACTTACTACGAACCGGTGCCAAGTCTGGGCCAAGATTGCCAGACTGGCATATATAGCCGGTGCATTCTTATCTGGAACACTACTTAGAAACGGTGCTAGTAATGCAGTCAGCCCAGCAAAAACGTGAAGCAGTGTATAGGCAAGTTTCTTACTATCTACATGCCATTTGTTTTTAAGTTTTAGCAGTAACGTTTCCAGTAGTACGGATAGTCCTGCTGCACCGCCAGTTAGTTGCAGGATCGCAGTCTTATGTAGGTAGAAATAGTTTAGTAATGTGTGCCACATAATAGTTCCTTATTTACGTTTCTTTGGGTGGAAAATTCCTTCAATGGTGTTAAAAATCTTGTCGTAGAAGGACTCCCAACGTTCTTGTACTTGGTCGACAACATCGAACTCGTTTTCTAGGTAAGGCTCACCAGTATGGATGTTACTCGTAGGTATACCATACCAATAGTAGAGACCTTTGTCGTCGACACTAGTAAGCGGACGCAAGTAAGTGGTACCGTCCTTTACAAAAGAACCATATATATCAATGGTATGGCCAGCTTTTATCTGGATATCATGGCCATTGTGGATCATGTCCTTGACCGTAAAATCTCTGACTATTTTGTACTCAGCTGGTTCGTGAGTTGCGTAACCCCATTTCCATGACTTCATAACATCAGCAGATGTTTCTACTTTAACTGGTACTGGTGGTTGCACCATATTCTCAGCTGGATTTATCCATATACCTTGTGACAGTCCTGGCTGAGTCGTAATACTTACCATTCCATTTAGTGTGTTAAAGGCATAGTAGTTAGTCGGACTCGCCTGTAAGACGCCTGTTGAGTTCGTCTTATTCAGGGCATCGGTCATACTTGCGTACTTAGGAATTGTTACCTTTATCGGGTACACTTCCCTGCTGGGTGCCGTTACCGGGGGAGCAATTACAGGGGTGGGAAGGGGTGGGGAAGGGGGTAAGGGAGCAGGGGAGGGGATCGGAGGTGGGGGAGATGGAGCAGGAACCTGGTCTACTGTATATTCAACCACTTGCTTTCCTGATATGTCTTCACTCCAACCGACATACGACACACCATATATACGTTCTACTTCTGCAATAGAACTTATAACATCTGCATACGGTTTATGATGCCAAGGACTAGACCATACTTTGCCATCTTTATAAATAGCTACATGACCTAGTCCATGATAACCACTAAACCAGATTGGTACATACATACCGGATGGTATATCTCTATCCAGATGTTTAATATTTACATGATCATTCCAAGCTTCCCAGGCATTACTACCAGCCCAACCAGTACCAAAAGCGTTCTGAACATATGCCAAGCACCAACCATACCAATCTGTTAGTATATAAGTCCCACCATTACCATTTGGTTGGTGAATATATGGATCAAGATTAGGAGTTACAAGTTGAGCACAACTCATAATTTACAACTTCTTTTCAGCCCTCATTTTTTGATAAATTGCACCTGCAACTCGTTCACCGACTTTCTTACTGCCATACTCTTTCTCACCTTTTTTTTCGACAGCTTTGAACCCAGTAGTTGTACCGTTATTGTGTTTGCCTACATCACCACCTTTTTTCTTCTTTGCAATCCAGTGAAGCATTGCGCTACCTTTAGGCCTATCATCTTTATCTGCCCATTTTGTTTTCTTAAGTACTTCGGATGGCTTTTTCACAATTTTCTCCTATTAAAAATAGCCTCACGGGATGTGGGCTATTTGCCTGATATATTGCATTATATAGAGTTTGGTAGTAGAATCAACTTATATGGCACAGACCCCACCAATCCTAGGGCAGACCTCTCTTATTCCTATAAATAAACATGTACTTGTCAGACTTGATCCAACTGATAAGCATGAATCAAAATACGATACTCGTACTAGTGGTTTTTGCTTAACCCACTATGTTGACCCCGAAACTAACAAAGACTTGTTCGACAAGCATGTATTCTTTGAAGAGTACAAAGAGGGAACTCGTATTAAACGAGAACGTGACCTCTACTGTTTTATAAAATCAGAGGACTTAACAGGATTTGAAGAATGACCAAACTTACACGTAACCTAATATTCGGTGATAATCTACACGCTAAGATAGCCTCTGGCTTCCTAAAAGTTTACAACGTAGCCAAGGAATCATACGGCCCCAACGCCGGTAATGCCCTCATAGAATACCCATATGGTGACCCAGAGATTAGCCGAGATGGTGTCAACAATGTCCGTAAGATTAAGCTGGAAGATGGTGTAGAGAACGCTACCGCAGCTATTGCCACACAAGCTAGTAAACGGTCAGATGTATCCGTTGGTGACGGCACAACTGCTTCCGTTATCCTTGCTTACCACTTATACACCGCAGGTCGCAAACTAGTAGCTGCTGGCAATAACCAAATGGTCATTGCTAAACAGATTACCGAAGCAGCAGACAATGCTGTAAGTGAAATAGATTTGCTTAAGAAACCACTTGGCAAAGACATGCTCAACAAGGTAGCCATGACTTCTGCCGGGGATGAGGCCATTGGGGAACTAGTGGCGGATACTATTAGCACCATTGGTGCAGACGGTGGTGTAACCATTGAGGACTTTGCAGGCCGTGGTATATATAACGAGATTGTGGAAGGCTTCTATTTTCGCAAAGGTCTTATCTCTGCCTACTTAGCTAAAGACCCCGCTAACCTAGAGAGTAAGCACTTTAACGTGCCTATTATTGTCCTAGACAAGAACCTCAGTGACCAAGGTGAGGCAAGTGAAATCCTGAATACTGTAGCTGAGAAGTTTAAAGAGGTTGTTATCGTCGGTTCTGTAACCGCAGATGCACTCGGCTACGTTGTACAAAAGCGACTCAATAAAGAGAACCCTATGATTATCTCTGTTGTTGATCCACCATATGAGTCACGTAATTTCTTCTTGGAGGATTTAGCACTTCTTACTGGAGCAACTGTTATTACCGAGGGTCTGAATACATCAGACTTCGACTTAGAAATGGTGGGCATGGCCGCTAAGGTAGTTATTACTACCCAGTCCACTACTCTACTTGGTTCTGACGGCGAACAAGATAAGGTTAACGCTCGTGTTGCCGAGTTACAGAAGCAGTTAGAAGAGGCCACACATCCCACGGACATTGAGATTATCCGTCAGCGCCTCAGCTGGTTAACTGGTAAAGTGGCCATCATTCGTGTTGGTGGTGCTAGCGAGATTGAACAGAAGGAAGTCAAACTACGGGTTATTGACGCTGTTGCGGCCTCTCAAGCAGCCCTCAAGGACGGTATCGTGCCTGGTGGTGGTGTAACCCTGGCCCGGCTAGATGTCGGCTTTAAGGAAGCTTTTGAAGCACCTTTTAAACAACTCTGTAGCAATGGTGGGTATAATGCTGAAAAGCTACTAGCCCAGGTACAAGATGCTCCAGCCAACTACGGTTTTAACTTGCGGGATGTAGGCGACAAGCCAGTAGACCTGATTAAGGCTGGTGTAGTAGACCCTGCACTTGTAGTGAAAGAAGTCATTACTAATGCTGCTAGTGTGGCTGCTAAGTTGCTTACTACTAGTAGTGGGATTGTCCTTGTAAACCGCGAAGAAAAGATGGACTGATGAAAGTTGATGCCAAATACAATAACGGTAAACCATATATGACTTTATGGCCAGAAAATGAGTTAGATGAAAAAATAATGAATGACTGTTTACACCCTGATGTCATACTATCTGGAGGAGGCTACGGTTTTAGCGGTGGCCGTGACTACTTTAATATATCCGTCAAACCGTGGCGTAAATCTCTAAAACAACGTATTGCTATGGTTTTCCATCCCAAGAGAGTCAAATGGTAGTATATGAACTATGTCCTTATACTCATTCCTAGTATTACTCTGGTTCTTGGCGGAGGTATTGGTTATTCTCTGGGTAGGTATCAAGCTACACTTATAAACAAAATACAAACACTAGAAGGGCAGACTAGGGAAGTAGAACCTGCTGTCACAATGGGAGTACTAACACCACCGCGTGATATGGGTGAGACTAATGCACCAGTAGGCATAGCCGAGACAAAAACCCCTCAATTACTAGACTTCGAGACTGAGCAGGCTATCGAAAAACAAGGACTAAGTTAGTGTCTTACATCGACCAATTTGGTAAATACCACAAAGATTCCCCTACTATGCAAACTGTAGTGCCACAGGTTACTTCTGTATGGAAACAGAGTGACCACGCAAGACAACGGGCAGACCATGCTAGAGATTTGATACAACCGTTCTTACGAGATGGTAGTGTGAACCCAGCCTTTACCGAAGCATATCCCGACGAATGCAGAGAAATGTACGGACTTTTACCAACAGAAGAAGAAATAATGAAAGGACAACGGACAAATGGGTGATTTAAAGGCAAAAGCATTGGCTAAAGAAGCTAATGATACACAAACTCACCAACTAACTGATCAAGAGTTCAATTACCTTAAACTCTTGCAAATGACTTTGCAATTTCATACACATGCACAGAAGTTAATCTCCGGCTACCTATACTACCTATGTACTAATAGGCTGGGGTATGCGGTGGGGAGGGACTTACAGTTTGAACTTGACTTTGATAAAGACGACAAAATGCTTACTGTTAAACTGTTGCCACCTATAGAAACTGCTGAATAAGGACTTAATTACCTCTATAAATAGCTTGTGATTACTAGCTGGATGTGGTTAAATGTATACAAGTTTAGTCTACCGTGAAAATAGACTAGCCCACGGCCCGTGTGAAGTACAAATACTGACTGTCAGATTATTAAGTGTATAAATAAAACCCCCAAGTATTAGTTGGGGGCGTCTACCGTGATGCCCTTACTATACAGGGGTAGAACGGATAAGTCAAGTGGCAAATCACATCGGTGAAACACTCGCGTCTCTCTCCCTCGATGATCGAGTTCCTGTTCCCAAGCTCAGTGTTAACCAATCGATTATCGATAGGGAAACTTCCCTTTTAAGGGAAAAACTCAATGATCCGACCATAGACACTAGGATGATCGCTAAGATCGTACAGAACCTCAGTGAGAAAGACATCAATGACTTCGCAGATTATGCTCTTAGAAAGGCTAGGAACCCTGGTAGAGCCTTTGTAAAGCTCTGTTACAATGCTATGCAATATAAGTCGTTATAAAATGGTAGTAATAGTAATATTTATCGTCGTGGTGGCCATTGTCATGGCCATACTTCACCTACCTTGGTACTTGGCCTTAATATTGTGCCTACTTTTTATGGGATAACGACGCACATTACTGATTGTACGACTCTAATTAACAGGGGTAGACTACCTATCTAATTCAAGCCCATTACTTGTCAAATCTCTCCCACCCCTGTTATAATACTTATTATACAATAATGCTATACTCAGATTATGAAAAACTTATTAAACAATATTTATTCTTTTGGACTGCAACGAATACTAATTATAGGTGGTATTACTACTATGCTAATACTACTAGGCCTGGGGCCTAGTATGCTGAAAAACGACCAGAAGATAACAATTGCTACTGCTAGTGATAAAAAACCCCTTCTAGATCCCTCTATGAAGGCCACAGACACAGTTGGTGTGGTTAATGGTGGCTCAGCAGGGTTCGATCCTTCTACATTTAATATAAAGCCAATTAAACTACCAGATGGATCTATAACGTTTCCCGATTATACGTTGCCACCTACCCCTACAGCTCCCGCAGCCGCAACTACGATCGACGGACCAGATCCAACTAAATGTGCTGATGCGAAAGCCGCCATGGATGCCATAGATGCGTCACATGCGGATGAGGATACACAGTTACAGGCTAGTGTTACAAATTATCAAAATGTGTTGATCAACAACAGCAAAAACTATGCTGCTCGTGGATACGGTCCTACTGCTGACGAGCAAGCTGCTGACCAACGAGTACAGATAGCCATGCAGACTGCCAATAATACCCTTATGAACAATGTACGAGAGATGAATACCAAGAAAGCACCTTATCAACTTATAGTTACCCAAAACTGTTGGAATCAGTAATCTCCGGCTACCTATACTACCTATGTACTAATAGGCTGGGGTATGCGGTGGGGAGGGATGATATAATTAGTAATATGGGATTTATTATATTCTTTATATTGTTCTTGTTAGTCTGTGCAATATATGAGGCAGCCAGAGATGAAGGCCATATTAAATAGTTAGTAAGCCAATTGTCCCTGTAATTGATTCAAAACACCACCAGATATACCAGAAGTTTGTTGGTTCTGCATAAGTTGTGGTAATAACCCTATAGCAGCTTCTGGGGAAATACCAAGTTGTGCAGCAAGTGCTTGAGCTGCACCTGCTTGCTGCTGTTGATATGTATGAGCGGCTGTACCAGGTATGAGACCACTAATACGACTCAATATTCCACCTTCACCTTGAGCGCCACCCGCATTAGCAAATGCACCAGGAATTGCAGATAGTTCACTAGAGACTAGATTCTGTTTTTGTACTTGTGGTGCTAGTTGACTCAGTAAAGGAGCGATAGCTGCATCATTGGGAGTAATACCACCACCTATCTGATAATTATCTAGTAGTGTCTGGTAAAGGTGTCCTAGGGTATTCTGCTCGTTAGGAGATTGCATAACTGAATTCATTGTACCACTTTGCTGCGGTGGTACAGTATCTGCACCAAGATTAGAAGCAGTTGCCGCTGTAACACCAGTAGCGGGAGCACTCTTAGAAAGCAGTGAACCCATACGTGACAAGGTGCTTAAAATGGTTGGATTATTAGCTCCATGTACTACAGCTCTTCCAGCCATTCCTATAGGTCCACCTCCACCACTAGTTATACTATGTACTACTTCTGGTACAGAAGGGACAGGTGTAACATCTGCTGTACCGTCGCCATTTATATCCATCTTTTCACGAGCCACTGCACGAGGAGTTGCTGTTGCTTTTAGATCTTGCAATGCCTGACCGGATAATTCGTTCATTTGAGCAAACGGCAGTTTAGCGTTTACTAGGTCCTGATGTGTTTTAGCACTATTAACAGCATCTTCTATGTGTGCCGCCTGTTTCTCACCAAACTGATCTACTAATTGCTGTCTCTCTTCTGGTGAAATAGTACGAGCCGTAATAGCTTCATTAACCCCAGGAGATTCAGATAAATTCTGTACATTCTTATAGAGTTTATTTAAGTTCGTATATTGTTCTTTTGCGGCATTATAGTCACCTACTCGTCCATTCATCTTCGCATTAGCCATGGTGGCCTGTAAGTCACGTACTTGCCCATTTAAATCTTGTGCAAACTTGTTTGCTTGTAGTGGACTGACGTGTGTCGGTAACGAGCCTTCTGGAGTAATAATATCGGCTTTAATAAGTGCCTGTTGTTCTTCTGGTGAAGCAGTTGTAATATCTTTCGAACTGATTAGATCAGCCGTTTTGATAGGTTGTCCGGCACCTAAAGCCGCTTCATCTATATTATGAATAAATAGACCACCTTTAGAGGCGTCGGCCATTACTTGTGGATTTGTGTGGTCTAATCCCCATTCCTGTAATAGCTTTTGATTACCTGCCAGGTTGTTAGAAGACTGCACACTTGGTTTAATACCACCGTAATTATTCTTGATAGCGGCAGCAGTATCAGCAGCGGCCTTATCAACTGCTGCATTTTCGGCAACTGTTTTAGTGGCATTGGTAATATTGCCAGCTCGATTTGCAAGTACTTCAGCACCTTTGCCAAGTACCTTGCCAGCGATACCACCAAGAGCCTGCCCTGCACCACCCTCTATAGCACTTTTACCTACGTCATTACCAATATCTTTTCCTTCTGTAACATTCTCAGCAGCTTTAGCACCACCACCACCAAAGGCTGCACCAAGAATCCCACCAGCAAATGTGCCAATACCAGGTAGTAGAGCGGTACCTAGTGCGGCACCCCCCGCACCACCAGCCAATGATCCAGCAGTTGGTAAAAGATGTGTTAACCAATTACCATTATGAACTGGTTGAGGTACTGAATTTTGTGGTGTCTGCTGTTGGGGTGCTATGGCAGCTGTTGCGGCATTAGTTCGCACATTGTTCAGATAGTCATTAAAAGCTTGATCATCCATTAGAAGTTCGCTGCATATACTGGTACACCACGTTCATCAGTAGCCACCTTATTCATACCTTGACTTTTATAATATGCTTCTTGTTGAGTTTGAGCATTCTGACGTGCTTTTGCTTGTGCAGCAGCAGCGGCAGCTTCTTGTTTTGCTTGCTCTGCTTGGTTCTGTAGGTTCTGTCCTTTTGTCTGAGAGAGTGCATACGCAGCCTGAGCACCTGCTAAACTAGCCGCTGCATATTGAGCCTGAGCAGTTGCATATGCCTGGGCTTGCTGACTGTTCATACCACCTTGTTGCTGGGCCAGATTATTGTAGAAGTTCATCATACTAGCTGCTTGATCACGCTGGTTAGCGGCGTTCTCGTATACTTTCTGGTAGCCACCAAGTGTGTTTTGCTCGCTTTGTACCTGCTGACCGGCAAACTGGTTAGCACCCGTTTGGGCCGTCTTATAGAGATCAGAAAGGTTGTTTACAACCCCCTGTTGGGCGGCAATGTTATTGTTGATATTTCCAAGTGCTCCAGCATTAGCCGCAGCAAATCCTCCAGCATTCAGACCAAACTTGGCAGCACCAGTGTTGGCAAAATCCGAGTAAGCAGACAAGGCACCATTTGCCTGATTCAAGTTGCTACGGGCAGCAGCCATTTGTGCAGGATCGTAACCAAGTTGTCCTAACTGATTCTGTAATCCTACATTGTACTGGTTGCCACCACTACCCTCTCCGGCCATGTACTTGGTGTAATCTTGTACCTGTTGACCTGCTTGGTTTGCTTGTCCTTGGTATGTACCGTAATCATTCTTAGACTGAGCAGCCTGATTATTGTAGTTGGCTAGTTGTTGTTGCCCTTGGGCGGCTGCCTGAGATGCTTGTGCTGCAATGCTAGGAGGCATACATTGTCCTTATATTAAAAATAGGCAAAATAGCGATAGGGCTATTTTGCCTGATATAGCCCTATTCTACTATGAAAGAACATCATCTACAAATACATGCACTGTAATGGTAACATTAGTACCGGTTAACAGATTAGAAGATCCACCCGCTGTTTTAAACTTATTGACTATAAAATACACGTTCGTCTGATCTGTTAAGGTATATAAAAAAGCACCGTCATTAACAGTATGGCCACCTATCTGCCCTCCGTCCTGAAAATACGTTTGCATAAAGGTAGTTCCAGGAGGTGGAGATGTTAGATTAAATAGTGTTTCTACAGATGGCACATACTTATACCCATGTGCAAAAGATGCAACAGTCGTATAAGTGTTTGTAGCCGGACCGACTGGCTCTGGCGGATCAGTGGTAATAATAAGTAGGTAGGACTGAAACGCTTTAGGATTCTGTGTATCCAGTTTAATAAAAGGATTGCTGGTATTGAGACTTACCTTGCTAGTCGGTGCGTTAGCTACCGCTGTACCTGGTTGAGTTATAATAATCCCAAAGTCTTGTGCTGCCATCAATATTGCACCGTTGTTTGAGTTGCAGCAAACATTGGATCGCGAAGTACTACTAATGTAGCTCCTGTATCCGTTCCAGTAAACCCAATATAGGAAAGTATGCCATCAGTAAATGTTCGAGGATAGGCCTGAGAATAGTAAGGAGCTGGCACATACTTCCCTGTTGATTGTTTAACATATCCATATACCCAAGCCGGATATTTCAGATTACTATTGTATTGTACGACAGTGCCAATACCAGTCCCAACATTAGCAGTAGGTACAGTTTTTTCAGTCTTAACCGCAAGAATAAGTGGTGACTGCGCTCTACTGTGTAATGCAAAATCACGTAGATCAGTACTGTTTATATCCTTTCCTTGTTTAACTACTTTTATGCCAAAGTTCTTATCATAGGGACGATTAAAAGTATCCCCCGGTGCAAGTATGTAGTCTATATCAGTACTAAGATCTAATTGGAAACAACGTATTTTTATATTAGATGCAGTAATCCAAAATGCCAGTTGTTGACTAGTAAAGTTTGTCGTATCCAAGTAAAGTTTGGTAGTATCTACCGGAAAAAAGAACCGCTGAGCCACTGCACTAATGCCACTTGGATCGGGACCGTATGCCCATACACAAGCAAATGGTGGAAACTTTAGGTTATGTGTAACACTAGCAGGGAATGCAGAGGTTAGTTTCTGTTCAAATGCAATTGGTAAACTGGGCCAGGAACTGTCAAATACCAGGTTACTTCCCTGTGTAGTATTAGCATCGTAACCTGGTTTTGATATCTTAAGACCCACTGTAGTAATAGGCGCTAAAGTTTGAGCATTATTGCTGTAAGGGCTTGATAGACTCATATAAATATGTTATACTAGAACCCATTTTGGGCATAACCCATTACCATGCGAGTCAAACCACTGTTGTCCTGAATAGTGGTACTTCCCTGTATATTTTGTTGCCCTGTGTTCTGTCCACTAACAATGTTTGTTGGACTAATTTGCGCTTGCATCTGTTGAGCATATATAACACTTTCAAGTGACAAATAAGGGATTGTACCAAAAGTATTACTAACTTCTCCAGTCATACTAGGCTGAATCTGGAAGTTTACATTACCAAATGTGGCCGTATACATTTCATATGGTGCACCACTGGTGTTCTGTCCAAGGTTACTATTATTATTGTCTGGTTGCATTAACTTCCCTCACGCTGGTCATCCACTCTTACGTCCTCCTCATTGCCCAATGGGTCTATTTCCATATCTATACCTGTAATAGTTGGAACACTGCTAGGACTACTACACGTACCATAAAAGCCCCATTGCCCTTCGTAAAATCGTCCTGGTTCTACATCTATTACAATACTGGTATCACCAGCAGATGGTGAATATGACACATTAGTTATTTGATCAGCAGTTATACGAGTTCCTCTTTCTGTAGCGTACCATACTGTAAGTGTTGCTCCAGTAGGCCACGGCAAGAAATTAACTTTATATCGAGCAAAATTCTTCTGCTTATATCGTACACCACCGTCATAGATAAGACTCGTCCAGCTAAAGTTACTAGCAGCAGTAGAACTATTGTTTACTCTATCTAAGTAGTAAGTAGTTGTTCCCGTTACAGTTCTACGACTAGCAATGTACATGGTGTCCACAAAGTTCTTAATCATACCAATCTGTAGATTGTTAGAAGCAGAATAGTTGTAAGTACCGTTACTAAGTGCATACGAATACCCAAAACTATTAGGATAAATAAGTTCTACAGCTCCCCAAGAATATACTCCATATTTGATGTTTACGTTGGTAGTCTTACTCGGATAACCAATCATTAAAAGATTATTACGGGGAGCCATCATATTAGGGTTTACTATTGTACTATCAGTTGTACCTAGATAGTCAGTATTCTGATATGCAATAGGACGTACCTTAATTACTTGTTGACCACCACCCCATGCATATAACGCACCAGCCGCGATAAAGTAGGTAATATTGTTAAATGTATAGACCGAATATGGGGCACCCATTGGGATCGGTATCTTGAAGTTGTAACTAGCGTTCAAACCATCCCAAAAATATAAAGCACCTTCTTGATAGTTGCGTGTAGCACTACTAGAACGCTTTTCAGCTGCAATTACAAGATATTGGTTATTTATACTAAGCCCACATATTTCAAAGCCTGCATCAATCGGAAAACGCTCACGTTGCCAGACATTATTACTCGGATTGCTATCATTGGCAAAATTATAGGTACTCAAATACTGACCATTACCGATACAAAGCAGAAATCCGTTACCAGTAAATATAGTCGCTGGATGCCATCCATTGTTAGTGGATACCATACGATAGTTAAACAAGATCATGTCTGCTGTGCTAAGATCAGATGCCGTTAGTGTGCGTATTTTGGTATCTGCTACTGTGCTCGTTACATGCCAATGATATGCCGCACTAAGACCAGATTGAATGGCACCAGTAAATGATCGTATACCAGGAGCTGGGAAAATAAACTCATTGTAACCGGTAGTCAAACTTGCATGACTAATCGTAATCGCCGCAAGAGAACGATTAAATCCATCATGTAATGTTAATGTGACATTTCCAGTACCTACTGTATCTACATAGATAGCAATTGAGTAAAACGGTTCAAGGTCTGGTGCAAATGGACACTTTCCTGTTAAGACCGTTTCTGCCGGTATAGAAGTCGGAGTCGTGTATGTTAAAGTCGTAGTGTTCGTAGTCACCTGACTCGTTGCAGTTACCCCTGTAGTAGTTGCGAGGGTTAACATGTTATTTCTAGCTGATCCGGTATAACTTGTAGTGGTTGGATCATAGAGATTTACGACACCATTAGCGCTACTGGCTGATTTACCAAACCAACCATCTTTAAGGGCTGGACTACTAGATAGTGGACCATAGAGACTTACTGACTGTTGTCCAGTAATATATAAGAAATCGGATAACTGGTTATAAACAAGACCAGTACCGCTTGTTTCGGTAGTCGTAGCTACCTTCGTTAAGACATCACTAGTATCTAGTTTATAAAGATTGCCTTGGTCACCTATAAGCCACCTATTACCAGTAGGGTCTTGCACCATTTCAACTGGAAGATCTACTAATACCGCTGATGCACCAGAAACGGCTGTTAGACCAGGAAGTACCGACATTTGGCTTGCCTTACTACGGAAATCTAACGCTTCAGATTGATAAAAGCCCCCTGCCACCCCGTTTTTAAAATCAATAGATTCTCCGCCTTCAAAGGAAGACATATTGATGTTTAACTTGCCAGAATCTCGTGGACCTTTTGCCATTATACTGTAACCTTAGTGAATGTCTTTATGTGGCATGAACGACACAAGACCCGTCCATTAGATAAAACCGTTCTTAGTTCAGGATATAAAGCAAAAGTAGTATAACTCATCAGATTGAAACATTCATCGGCGGCAAACCGAAGAGATCATATTGATATGAATCCAGACTTTGTAATACCTGACCGGTAGCCTTATCTGCATATACCTCAATATATTGGGTTAACAAATCCTGATACAACGATTTATATTCAGCGGCTGTTTCAGCATCCTTACGCTTCAAGTAGTAGTTGTACGCAGCAAAATATACCAGCCCTAGTTGATAGTCTTCGGGGATATCAGGCACCTGTCCAATAATACCTGCTACTCCCGTACTGGTTGGTCCTTGATACACATTTTCTAAAGTTATACTACTAGAACTTGTATAACCAACAATTGGATACCAATAACCATCACTACCATCCGTCACTTGTAAACTCATACCAACCATTTTGCTATTAAATGCAGCAGTGGAAGTAACCGTTACAGAACCATTTGTGACATTAACCGTTGGAGTTGTATCATCTATGTTTAAGTCTTTTAAACGTGGTTCATAAGAAACAATAAGACCATTAGTAGCATTTACGGATGGTACTGGGTATAACCCAAGTTCATTTTTACCTCTAATGAACCCTGTGATTGGTATACCTACGGTCACCGCTGGGATTAGATTAATACGATTCCACATTTCTTCACTATCTACAAGAACCACAGGTAGTGTCAAACCACCACTGGTAACACGCACAGTGGTAATTCGTACCATATCTTCTGGAAATGTGTAATATTGCTGACTAGCCACAAGGTTAGTCGTAGCTTCCTTACGTGTCCAATAACGACGACTGGCATTCTTAAAAATACGCAAACCTTGATTAATATCTGCCTGTATATTCGTCAGTGCCTGACTATTTGTAGTTGTACTTATACCTACTATGTCGGCCGCTCGTTTGTATGATTGTGTATATGTGATCATAACTTACCTTTGGTCATTATAATGGTATAACCGATATTCTTCTATCCGCATATATTCCAGTGCCCGCGCCTCCCCCACCAGTCTGGACTTTGTATTTCATCTTAAACGTTGTTGAACCAGTTGATAAACCCGTATAAAGTAATGTGGTTCCAAACTTCTCTTCTGCTCCACCAGTAAAGGCTTGAAACCTCTGAGCATATATATCACTTGCAGCTAATGTATTAGCACCACTTAGTGTTACTCCTATCCAAGCAAATGCTGACGCCGTGCTTTGTATCATATCGGCATAAATAGACACTAACGCCAACCCATTTGCTCCAATAGTGACAGTTACAGAATCAGTAGTAGTTGTAAGATCGGCATATGAAGTAGAGGTTGTACTTTCAGATGTAGCCACATATGCTGCTTGAGCACCCGTAGATAGTTTGCTTGCTGTTACAGACGAATTCGTTAACACACTTCCAGCTATATTAGTAAGTGTATTACTTCCTCCATCTATGGTTTTGTTGGTTAGTGTTACACTAGCAGCATTCTTGGTAGTGTCACTAGTGTTATCCACGTTTCCTAAACCAACATCTCCTTTAACTATCCCCGTAGGAGTCGTAATATTTGGACTGGTGCCGAATACAAGTGCACCACTACCAGTTTCATCAGTAATAGCTGTCGCTAAATTCGCACTAGTGGGTGTACCTAAAAAGGTAGCTATTCCAGCACCCAATGAAGTGATACCTGTACCCCCATTTCCTACCGGTAGTGTTCCCGTAATGTCTGTCGTTAGATTTGCCTGAGAAAATGCAGTAGTTCCAGAACCAGTACCACGTAGCAAGGTATTATTTGTTGCCGTAGAGACACCTGTACCTAACTTTGTTTCTACAGCTTTAATAGCATCGTTTTCGGTACTATGAAGTATTGCGTGATCAGGATTGTTAGTAAAACTTCCAGCCAAAGGATTTGGTAAGGTAGTTCCGTCATCAATACTAGAAGGGTAATTACTCATAATGGTATGGCCGATAACCTTCTTACGCCAAACGTTTCCGTGCCACCCGTTGTACGGTAGTTTAAAGTAAATGTCGTTGACCCCGCTGATAAACCAGTAACCAGAAATGATGACCCAACAGTACCGTCGTTAGAATTCATTTTATGTTGAATAGCGTTAGAATCACTGGCGGCAATCGTGTTTGCCCCAGAGGCACTGTAAGTTATAAATCCAATGTTTGTCCCTGTATTGAAAAAATATGCACTTACATTCAATAACACAATACCATTGTTTCCTATTGTTACAGTCACAGAAGTTGTTACAGAATCTGATAGGGTTGTGACATAAGTTGCACTTGTTGTGGTAGCATTTGCCGATGTATTAATACCACTAGCAGATGTGTTAAGTTTACTTGAGGTAACAGAAGCATCCACCAAAGAAGACCCGCTTATACTACTTAATGTGTTATTACTTCCACTTATAGTCTTATTGGTTAATGTTACCGATGCATTGTTTTTGGTCGCATCAGAGGTGTTGTCCACGTTACCCAGTCCTACATCCCCTTTAACAATGCCTGTTGGGGTTACAAGTGCCGGTGAGTTAGATAATACAATGTTGCCCGTACCCGTAGAAGTGGTAACCCCACTGCCACCGTTAGCAACTGGCAACGTCCCGGTCACATCACTGGTAAGTACTACTTTGCCCCATGTGCTTGTACCATTACTAGAAGCCCGTAGAACTGTTGAAGTGGTAGAAGTTGAACTACCAGTACCCAATTTAGTTTCAAGAGCTGTAATAGCCCCTATTTCGTTATCATGTAAGGCTGCATGAGTCACACTCCCTGCATTTGTTACTGTATTTGGCCCTGGTTGTGGTAGTGTTGTTGAGTCATCAAGCGATGCGGGATAATTTGTACCACTCATACTACTACCGCCCAAGCTGTCACGTTCTTATTGTTACTTTGGTTCTGTACAAACATAGTGTAATCATAAGTATAAGTACTATCGTATACTGCTGTACTATCATAAGTATACCCAAGTTGAGGAAGTGACTCATTTGACCAAGTGGTACTATTCTCTAGTCCTTTTGTCCAGGTGGTGGGGTTCTTATTATTGGTCTGATCTGTTGGTACAGCACTAATATAACTATATGTTCTGCTAGCATTGGTATAAGTTAGTGTAGAATCTGAATATAGATAGTAGGACGGAAAGTTTGATTCATTATTCCAAATAGTTGTATTTCTAGTAGCTGTTACCCATAAGTCTATGTTTTTACTATTATTGCTCCATATTGTCTGGCTCTTTGACATTTGTATTACCTACTAAAATAGAGAAAAGAAGAAATTTACCACAGTACTGCTACCCGTTTTAAGATATACATTTGCTTGCCGAGCACAAGGAAATGTCATAATCGTAGCGGCAGGTAGTGTGAAATAAGCTGTCTGTGTACTATCTTCTGACACCTGTACGGCATTTGTAGTACTAATAATGGTCACTGATACTGCATTAAGTGGTACAAGAAGTGTGGCAGTAGTGTTAACAGTTAAAGGGGAGGCGTTTGGAGATGCAGTTGCATCTATAGTCTGCATCTGGTTAGGAAAACTATTCAAACCAACACGGTTGGCATCTGGAACTGCCGCACCAAATGGAGCAGATGTTTTAATTGCCGGCGGCGTGTATGCCATTAGGATACTCCTAGTAAGTTAAAACCCACCAATAGAGGTGGGCTATTTGCCTTATACAGGGTGATTATATCATAACACTTACACCTTAGATACAACATTGTAATTGATTACATCTCTATCCAGTCAACTGATATAACTGTATTAGTTGCAAGTAATGCTTTACTGGATATTCCTAACGACCAACCTGCACTTACAGTATAGAGTTCATTGTTAAAGTCGTTTTCGGCATTGGTAAGAGCTGGTAGGTATTTTTGTACCACACCTGCAAGATCGCTACTATTAGTATCGTATGCCACATTTGCCACGGTTGTGAATATACCATCATATAGATGTTGGTTCAAAGGAGTAACTGTATTTGCGGTCACCGTAGTAGCGGGATTACGTACCAGCTTTAGATTCGATTGTCCTACATTACTAGAATAGATACTAATATTGTATATATATAGAGTCTTACCCGATCCTGTGGGATTAGATACAACGAATCGCAGATAGTTATTAAGTGCAAGAGTCGTGTTTGCAGTACTTGCCGTCCAACCTTGTCCCGAGGATGCGGCAGTAAGGTTATTTTGGATGTATGACATATGTTTCTCCTTTATTACGCGTAATAGTTAACCCAAACATCTACAGTAGCAGCTACTGCACCGGCAGTAATAATGTCTATTCCTGATACCATTTTAACCGGAGTTTGAAAGTTTATAATTGTCGGAATAGTTGTTAGAGCAGTCGTGGCAATTCCATTTACTAATTTCAGGGGTGTGCCTTGTTTATCCTGAATAGTTATAGTTGAAGTGGTACCAGCCACTTCGTTACTAACTGATATCGAAGAAATGTATGCCGTTGAGGCTATAGGAGTAGTTGTAGTATTACTTGTTAGATGAATCGAAAAAGTATTCAAAGAAGTACTAGCAGGTCGTAAACCTGAGTCCGAAACTACTAACTCATTACTTGCAGTAACATTGGCACCTCTTTCATTGCCAGCTGCATCACGGATTGTGGCGTACAAGTTACGATTTCCTGATATTCTAAGGTTACCAAACTGGTTCTCGGTAATAGCCGTAGGAGATACATCGTCAAATTGCCCTATAATACCAACTGCTCCAATGCCTGTACCCGTTGAATTAGTGCCATTTACAATTGATCTTCCACGATCATAGTTAGAGCCATTGTAGTATCCAGTCGTAGTCGCAAGAGAAGTAGAACCACCCGCATCACTTACATTGTTTGAAGTAGATAAGGGTTGTAAGTTGGCAGATCCATCTTTAGCTCCTACTAGAAAGGCCGTGGTAGGAACAGCAGCTCCAGTAGTAGCGGACGAGCCAACAATCCATGAACCTCCCTGATAAGTCGTAACACTAGCTGCTTCAGGAGTAGGCATACTCTCTATAGATATACGTACATTCACTGTGCCAGAAGCAACAGCAGTAGACCTAACCCTAAACTGATCTGCTCCACTAACAGATAATGTCCACATCCGATTTGTGTTTGTTAAAGAGGTGTAACCTGTTTCAATCGCAGTTCCATCAGTACGTGCAGCGTTAACAGTATACCAAGTTGTACCATTGTCATCAGATATCTCAAATATACCACTAGCAGTTCCATACGTACCACTTATAGAAACAATCACGGCTGAATAACCATCAAAGTTTGTGGTCGTTACTGAAGTAGTTTGGGTAGCATTCGTAAACGTACCAGTCGTATCAGCTAACTCACCGCCAATCACAGGCCATCCTGCCGATACAGCCGCAGCCGTACCCTGTGCAACTGTACCCCCACCGCCTCCGCTACTAGATACTTGTAGCAGATGTGTAGTGGGATCTGCTTCTAACACGACCGGTGTAACACCATCTGCTGTAGAAGCCGCTACCAACAACGGTACACGGTTTGCATCTCGTGGAGTTGAATACGGTGAACCAGATCGTGACATTTACTTAAATTGTACCATCATATAAAGACTTTGGGTCTTTATAATAATGTTTGGCATTTTCCATTTCTTCACGTTCTTGACGTAATGTTTCCCTTTTAGCCATAATCTCACGTTCTTTAGTGTCTAATGTTTGGAGTTTAGAACTTATCTCATCACTTATCTGTTGTCGTATTATATTTTGGGCGTTTATCTGCTTGTTTAGTTCATGCAGTTTGGTAGAAACAATATTAATCTCTGACTCAATTACTTCTTTACGGTTATCAATAGCAAGTACACTAGCTTCGTGATTATTCAACTCTATCTCAAATTTGTCTCGTGCAGTAGTAAGGTCAGTTTCTAAGTTTTTACATTCACTATAAAGGTTAGTTTTCTTAACTTCTAAATCCTTAATAATCTGTTTCGTTTCGATAATCTCATACTCAAGGCCACGTAGTTGCAGATTACCTTCTTGCGCTTGTTTGGATATAAGTCCTTCTTGCTGCTTATAATAATCCTGGCGCTCTGCAATCGACTCTTTAATGGTGCCAACTCCAGTGCGCAATTCACCTAACTTCTGTTCCCACTTAGCGTACGATTCTTGCTTCTTTAAGATTGCATGTTCCAGTATAGTCTGTTTTCTAGCATATTCTTTATCCAAAGTCAACATACGGTCTTCTTGCTGAGACAATATAGCTTCGCGAGCTAATATAGTCGCATCTAACAAGGCTAAATCATGCTGACATTTAGTAATAGCAGCCTCAGTTTGTTCTGCTAATTTCTCTCTAGTGACTAGATATGCCTCACGGGCGTCCAACTCTTTAGACCTTCGCTGTAGCCGGTCGTCCAGGACCACGTTTGACTGGTTCATTTGTTTCTTCTGTTTTAAGAGCTGTAAAAGTAGGTACTTCCTTACCGATTAAAATACGGCCAATCCAATAGTCTTGAGCCGTACCATCACCAAAGTTAAATGCTCGTGCTTGGCCTGGCTTTACTTCTATGGTCATTACTGCTTTTTTAACAGCTAACTTCTTGTACAGAGATTCAATCATAATATAGGCATTCGCACCCACAATGGTTTCAGACTCGCCCGGATCAAGCATCCAAACTTCTGGATCTTCCCTACGAGTATGGCGGTGCATACCATCTGGAGTATATTCATATTCTTCCTTCTCAGCTGGCATATATTGCCACATAAGAGGCTCGTCATCTACATTAATGACCTTTACATACTCATGGGCTTTAAAACGCCCCATAAGGCGTTCCTGTAATGACATCTGGTTGGTATTTGGTTGAATACCATATGGCTTAACATCCTTATTAACTGAGGTGTCTATGCGGGGCATTTAGTTGTCTCCATTAAATGCCACACTAAAAGAGGTTTTTGGCCTATTAGAGGGCTGTTGTTTCATGTAGTTGCATAATACCATAAGTATCTTAAAAAGCAAAAAGAAGCCCGAGTAAGGACTTCTTTTCTATATTTTTCCTTATTAACTAATCTTTTGCAAGATAACGTTAATGGCACAGTTAGCTAGGTTAGTCACTGTACCGGCAAAGAGCAGGTTAACACGAGCACCTGCTGTGATAGTTGTCTGAGTTGTTATGGTCGCATTAACTGTGGTGTTCGCGGTACCTGACAACGAAACTGGTGTAGAGTTCTGAGCAGTTCCTGCACCGATGGCCTGTGTCCCCGTAGCTACCTCAATCTGAACTGTTCCCGACGTAGAAGCTGTACCGAATACAGCACTTGCCGCCACAACTTTATAGGTACCAGTAACATTATCATTTACGAAAATGGTAGTTGATACTGCCCACGAAGCCGCAGCAGTCGGACCTTGTGTATATTGAGCACTCGTTGCGTATCCAATAATAGTTCCGTTTATAGTAACTGTTCCATTTAGAGTCATTGCTCCAGAAAAGGTGGCCGCCCCTGTGACTGCTAGTGTACTACCAAAGGTAGCTGGTTTATTTGTTCTGAGGCCGTCCATACGAACAACTTCTACGTACTTCTCCAATAGGCGGTTAGGCATATTAAGTACCCCTTTCTTTTAGCCGAAATTAGGCTTATTAACTACCAAATGTTAGAAATGCCGGTGCTGAAGTGCTTGCATTAATTGCAATCTTAGTAATGCCAAGGATTGGCACAGTAGATGCCGTAGCAGCTTTAACGTTACCGGCAGTTGTTGTTGACTGTCCAAATGCGCCACCTACGGTAATAGTACCGCCAGCGTCGTTAAGTACTACACAGTCACCATATGTCTGTACCCAACCGTAGTTAGTAACTGTTGAAGTATTTGGCACTGGCATAACGGTTAGACCAATCGTTAATGCAGCAGTCGTAGAGCTAACTACGCCGCTATAGTCACTAATGCGTAAGTTGGCAGTATCCGTACCCGGAACCAATGCAGTTGTGTGGCGAGTAGGTTCTGCTAGATAAAGTGTTACTAGACCAGTAGTACTGGTCTGGGCAGTGTTTCCCTTAATTTTGTAGGTATAGTGACCAGTATCGGCTGATGCACCACCAACGATTACATCAATATATCCTTCCGCGAACTGATCTTGGGTAACAGCAGTACCTGCAAGAGTCACGACAAGCGAGTTTGACCCAGTCGCAAGCTGTGCAACAGTGTTACCACCTGATGTGGCTGTAGCAGTAAGTGCCAACCCCTGATAGTTTGCAGTTAGTGCAGGTGCTTGTACAAGCAAACCTGGAGCAATGGTAGATGTACCACCGAACTTTACGTAACGAAATCGTCGACCGTCGGCTGTAGCACCAGTTGCGCCAAGTTGTGTTTGCTGAGTTGTAGCCAGAACACTAATATCTTGCTCAGCTAAGGTTCTAATTCCTGTGTCCATATGATCCTTTTCTTAAGATAATAAAAAAGCAAATAACCTGTGAGGGCTATTTGCCAATAGGTACATAGTAACTGCTAGTTTGTGTTAGGGCAAGAAAAATATGGTAAGTTAACCGTAAATAAGGTTGGCATCATGCTTTTTATGACACTTACCACATAATCGAAGCCAATCTTTTACATCCCATAGATATTGACCCGATTTATTAGCCCAAACTATATGATGCCCAAATAAATTCCCTTTACCACAGTGCTCACAAGTACTAGGTGCACCAAGCTCCTGTGCAATCCATCTATGTATTGCAACGTATTGTGCCTGGTTCATTCCGATACTTTCGAGAAAACTTCCTTTCCAGTTAGGATTATTTTTTAACATACGTTTTCTAGTAAAATCTCTAGCCGCTTTTTTCTGAACTTCGCCCCCATTCCAAAATTTGTTTTTACGTACCTCTTTAATGTTCCTAGGTTCTAGCCCATATCGTTCTATATATCGGCTTACGGTTGTCCTACCTATACCAAAAAAGCGGGCTATCTCTAGCCCGCTTTTCTTTTGGTTCACATACAGATCTATGAATACTATCTTGCTTATTGCTACTTCTGGTTTTCCCATAAATTGAATATACTACAGAAGTAATCAAATGGCAAGCTAATTGGTGGTCACACCTGTCAACTTCCCGTTACGGCGTGGCTGACGATGGATAAGATTACCCATGAGCATCAATAGACCAACTTCACCATATTGATTAACCGGTGACATTAGTTCACGGAACTGGAAGGCAGAAGGCATTGGAACATCCTTGTAGAAACCTTCAGTTACTTCTACAGTACTACCAATTTGGTTTAGGCTGCTATCAATTAGCCGTTTGAACTCAAGGTAGTTTCCATTGATCCAGAAATAGGTACCAGTTGTACAGTTGTCATCGGCATATATATTACGAGCACGATAAACAAGTGAGTTGAATCCACCAAAAGCAGTTAGGTTTTGTCCCTTACTACTTGGAACACCTCCACCAAAACCGCCATCGGTACGACTATATCCATCAAGACCAGTAACCTCATATCGAGCAGAAACCATTGGCTGCATCAAACCTTCAATAAACGTCCAAATAGCTTTGGTGGTTAAACCATCAGTTGGACTTTCAGAAGTAGAGCCAGCCGCACTAGCGTTATCATACTCTGAACTCAGGTAATCAAGGGTAATAATACCACTGGCTACCGCAGTTACATCACCGTTGATGTATGCGTTACCAGATCGAGTAATACCTGCATAACTAGAACTGTTTGTGCCAGCATCAACAATCAGACCAAGACCATCAAAGTCTTTACCAGAACCAACACCGTAGAACATCACACCAATGTTCTGACTAGCAGACACCTTGGCTTCGTCCATACGAGTAGCCAATAGCCGAAGTACCTGTTTTTCGTTGTTGGCATTGACTGCCCGCTCAATACCAGGAATGACCACAGATTGCTCGTAAGCAGCAACGTACCAGGTCATAAGCCGAGTGTTGTTGGTAGCAGCAGTTGGGAACACATCCATGTTGGAGAACGAACCACCAGTAGTGCTGTTGGCAATAGTAATTGGCTGGTTTTCAGTCACACCACGCCAAGTACCTGGTTTACTCAGTACTTTGGCCATTAATATATTCGAGTTGTTGATCTGGTCAACAACACTTGGCAGAATCTCTTGATAAGTGATGTCTACCACACGGTCAGTAAATGTAATACCAGCCATCTATAGTCCTTTTCGCTTAATTAAAATAAAAAGCACATAACCGGGTGGGCTATGTGCCTAATAATGCAATAATACCAAGTAACTACTATTACTGCAAATTATTTGTCAGCTAAAATCTTTTTAACTACTTCCTGAGCATCTTTATAATGTACAGATTGAATACCATTTGCAAAATGTTCAGTTAGTTCTTGAGCTTCTTCACCAGTGATTATCTCTTTATATTCTAGAACTGCCAATAACGCATTCAAATTCATTGTTTCTCAAAATCCTTCTGAGCTTTTCTTAAAACTATATTAAGTTCTAAAAGCCCATCATTAAATTTATCTCGTAATGAATCTATAAGGTCATCAATAACGAGATCTTTTATGGAAACAGTTTCCAAGTTTATATCGTTAAAATACTTTTGTAATTCACCTTCATGATCCTTAAACTTATGATGGAATATAATCACGTTATTCATTAGAAATCTCCCAGTTCGATACGATTTAAAATATCTCGTGTAGTGGTACCAGGACGTACCGTTGGTTTAATTACTTTGTTAGCTGAATATCCAGCACCAGAACCTATTTTGCTAGCAATCTGCTTTCGTTCTTCATCTTCCTGCTTTTGGGCGCTTTCTTTTTTGTGAGCATCTCCTAAACGCTGCTGAATATCAAAAGCTTCCTTAAAGCCGATATGCTTATATGGCCTACCTTGTTGATATTCTGCCATATACTGATCATTAGTTTTCGTCATAATTTCCAGCACCTCAGCCATTTGCTTAGCAGCCGGGTCATCATCAAAACCCTTTTGTCCCGGCTGAATCTTAAACTTTGGAAAATCACCATCACGCTGTAGCTCCGCTACGTCTTGTCTAATACCTTCATTTTCTCGGCGTTCAAAGTCAGCTGTCTGTGCCTGAGATTGTTGGTTACGGAAATTGCCAAGTAGTTGCTGAGCTTTATTCTCCAATCGCGTAAAACCCTGCTGTGCGGCTAGTAGATCTGCCTGACTGCCAAATTGGAAATCCTTTGGAATTTGCGTAGGGTCGTATACTCTTAATTCTACTTCTTTATCACCACGCATACCACGAATAAGCAATGGCTCACCAATGTTATCAACTACATACTTCTGTTCAGCCGGGGAAAGGACGACACCGGCTGCATCTGTAGGAGCTGTTTCTGGTGTCTTTGGTTCTTCAACTTCGAGCGCGTCATCTGCTGTGAACTCTCCCTCGTCAGTCTTTTCATCTTCCTTTTCTGGTTCTTGCTTAGATTCATCTTCTTTTATTCGATTACCATCTTTATCGTACTTTTGTTTGTCTTCATCGATCTTTTTGTCCTGCTTGTCATCCTCACCATTGTCAGGGTTAACGGGTGGAAGTGTCTGCCCTTCTTCAGCATCAGTAATACCTTTTTCATTGATAATTGCTTCTACTTTGTCCTCTAGTGCACTCATATTAAACCTCTTTCTTTACTTATTGTATCACAGATGGCATAGCTGGTTCAGATGGGGCAGGAGCCGCCTGGGGCGGAGGTGCCATAACGCTACTCGGGGTTGGTGGTTGCATTGGAGGCATTCCCATTGGAGGCTGACCTGGTAATGGCATACCTGGCTGTCCTGGTGAAACTGAAGGCATCATACCGGGAGCAGGCATTCCAGGCATCTGCGGTGGCATTGGAAACGGCAATGGAGGTAACGGCATTTGTGGGTTAAGATTCTGTCCAGTCGGATCTTGCTGTCCTGCTTGGTCCAACTGCTCGCGTGTCTCTAAGCTGTCTAGACATTTAACTACGTAGTCAATAAATGCTTTCTGCTTGGATAATGGTGCATTTATGAATTCATCATTAATCATCAGCTTGCGTAAACTTAGGATGTACTCCTTAGTTGGGTTCTCTTTCTGCTCAACCTTCTTGCCGTCCATGATATCTTGGAATATGACATATGCTTCGGAATCATCCACCACACCTAATGCATCACGGGCGAGTGCCATTGGGTCTTGCTGTTGCTTGGCCCAATTGTCGTAAAGCTGCTGCGGGTTGTCCAACTGTAGCAGGCGGTAAGCATCTAATAGGCTGACTGCTTTTTGCTTCAGGAGTGCCAAGATAATAGCTTCAACACGGGCACGGTCGGGGTTAGCAGGACGGCCAGCCTTCACGCGTATGCCCTCTTCAATGAGCCCACGCTTAAGTGTAATGTAGTCAAACTCACCATCACCACTATCATGGACAAAACTATGTTCTTCGGTGTACCACACAATGAACATTTGCACCAGATATTGGTAGATCTCTGTTAGCATACGGCTAATTGCCCGTACCATTTGATCTTGAATACCAGCAGACTGGTTCTTCTTTACCATGACTTCGCCAAGAGTTGGATCGCCATCATCCGCTTGTGAACCAGTAAAATCAGTTGGCGCACCAAGTAGGTTACCAATCTGTATACGTGCATCCATTTTAAGGTTGGCAACAAACTCAGGTAATTGTTGTGCTTCTATCTGGTGTACTAATTCCTCTACTGATTGTCCACTAGTCTTAATCACTAGTTTCTGGTTTGGGTCACCAGTTAAGTTCTGAGCATCATCTTTGGTTAGACCACTATCTGTTGATATAACAAGTAATCCATTAGCTTTGGCAGCTACTTCAAGTATCTGTCTACCAACTTGATTCAACACTTTCTGCTGCTCAATTGCTTGTTCTACTGGAGTTGTGTCATCTATTAAATGGTCGCCCAGATTAACTAAGTTACCAAAGATAAACGGCTTCTTAGGGTACTTGAGCAAGTTCTGCTTTTCGTTGGCATACATCCAGTTCGGGTTACGATCTTTTTCTAGTACCAAGTCGTCAAAGTAAACTACAAAGCCTTCTATTGGCTTATTATTCTTATAATGAGTAACCCAAACCTCACGTACAGCTAATTCCTGAGTCATTTGTTTCGCAGTTCGTCGCTGTATACCAAGATGTTTCATGACTTCTTGCTTCTTATCGGGCCAAGTACTAATAATTTCTTCCACTGACATCTTGCGTACATGACAAACAAACCCTGGATTACCACCTAATGGTGTATTTTTATCAAGGATTATGTGTTCAGGATTAATTGATTCAAGAATAATGTCACCATTTGTACCGAAGTTTGGATTGTATCTAAACTTTCCAACAGCTAGTCTTTTTAGTCTAATGTTACGTACGAATGACTCTATAAGACGTTCTAGATCTACCACATCCTCGCCATAAGCTTTAATAGCTTTCTCAAGGTCACCAGCGAATAGTTTGCTTCTATCCGTTTTACTAGCAGGAATAACAACAGGACCGGCTATTTGTGCGGTGACATAACTTATAACTGCCTGTTCGCCCA